>Ga0070731_10001866_pt1 | contig 21072 bp, 18 predicted proteins | sample Coa_R1_2_FD_66448 | JGI IMG/M metagenome (GOLD analysis project Ga0070731, IMG submission 66448) | Surface soil microbial communities from Centralia Pennsylvania, which are recovering from an underground coalmine fire - Coalmine... | ecosystem: Environmental > Terrestrial > Soil > Unclassified ... | reverse complement strand
CATTAAACGTCGCAACGAATAAAGGTGTCATGCCGTGTTTGTCCCGGGCATTCACGTAGACCTGGTTAGCTAGCAGCAGTTGCACTGTTTCCTTGTGGCCAAATCCCGCCGCCCCAAACAAGGGCGTCACGCCGTTGTTGTCCCGAACATTCACGTCGGCCTTACTCGCCAATAACAGGTTCACCACGTCCGTGTGTCCAGCGCCGGCCGCAAAGAACAGAGGTGTCATGCCGTTCTTGTCTTTGGTGGAAACTAAATCAGGATTGCCTTTAAGCAGCGCGTTAACACTCTCGACGTCACCACGTCCTGCCAATTCGTGAATCTCACCGCAGAAGGCCGGGCTGCTACACGGCAACCCGGCCAGTGTGGCCTTGGATTTCCAGTCCCGGCTGCGCCGCTGGGCTTCGGCAATTTTGGGCCGGGTTCATTTGCTTCGCAATCTCGTCGCGGGCCGTTTTCGCCTGATAACTAGCGTATCCGCTAGCGAATCCGGCAGGACCTTGAGTGGCGAACTTGGGGCCTTGTTGCGCTGCTAGGTCCATCCACATATAAGCACTGACCAGATCCTTCGGAACGCCGCTACCATCTTTGTATGCATTACCCAAGGAGGCTTGGCCATGAACATTCCCCTGCTCAGCAGCTTTTCGATACCAACTGGCAGCGAGGGTAAGGTCCTTTGCGACGCCGCGGCCCCACGAATACGCCGTTCCTAGGTTTGCCTGGGCCTCAGCGTGGCCCCCTTCAGCAGCCTTCCGACCCCATGTCACAAACTGAGCCGGATCGTTCAAGGCACCTTGGCCAGCAAAATACAGCATGCTCAGTTGGAATGCCGCCTCAAGGTTCCCATTGGTAGCGAGAGCTTTGAGTTGCTGGAGGGCTGAGGCGTTTCCTTTGCTGGCCAAATCGTGCAAATGGTTCAGGGTCTGCTGTTGAGCTGCCTTGGGACTATTTTGGGCAACTGCTGTAGGTACCAACAGCACCACAATCGCAAGCCAAGCGAGGGTTCTATTCATTACTTTACCTCCGCCTACCGACTGCAGATTATATCAAGCAAAGTGAATGACGGACCCGTAGTTACACCGGTCCGATGCCGACTTATGCGTAGCAAAACACAGCGTATGGAGAAAGCTGTCGTTAAGGACTCCATCGCGCTAAACTCCTCTTGGCCCTAGATCGTCTCAATAGGAAGGTAAAAAACTCCATGTCCGCACCGTATCGCCGCTACGCACGGTTCGTTAATCAACCATTTTTGCCGGCAGCCGCGCTGGGTGTCTTTTTCCTGGCACTCCCGGCCGCGCTCGTTGCTCAATCCGTGCCGCCGGCGCTGGAATCTCCCGCTGCGCAGCCGCCCCAGACGGGCCCACACGGCGAGAAGTTCGTCGGTATGCCAAAGTTTCATGACCCGGCGCCATATGACATTGACGAGCACACGGGCTACAAGCAGATCTTCGACGGTAAGAGTTTCACCGGATGGGACGCCGACGCCAACATCTGGCGCGTGGAAAACGGCGTCATGGTGGGCGAAACGCTCGAGGGCAAGTCAAAGGGCAACAACTACATCGTCTATCGTGGTGGCAAAACACGCGACTTCGACCTGAAGCTTCAGATGAAGATCGAAAAAGGCGGTGGTGGCGGCATACAGTACCGAAGCGTCACCGGCGTACCGTGGACACGGCCGCAGCCCGCAGGCCAGCCGCCGTATGACCTCAAGTTTATGATGACCGGCCCGCAGGCAGACTTCTGGTTCCCGGTGACCGCAACGACTGCGTCGTACACTGGCCAGTGGTACTCCGAAAACACGATGCAGGGCATCCTCGCGTATCGAGGCCAGGTAACGCAGGCGCTGCCCGGCCAGACCAACCGCCTCGTTGCCACTATCGGAGACAAGCAGGCGCTAGGTGGCTATGTGAAGGTCAACGAATGGAACGACTACGAGATCATCGCGCGTGGCGGGGTGATGATGCACATCATGAACGGCCAGCTGATGGCCGTCTTCATCGATGACAATAAAGACTCAGTCAATAATCAACCGGGACTCATCGGCTTCGAGATCGAAAGCCAGCCGTGCAGGATCTCTGTGCGCGATATCTGGCTCAGGAGATTTGACTAGTAAGTCTCGTTCTCTCCATAGTTTGATCACGGTGAGTGTTGGCAGTCGATTAGCTGAGTTGCTCTCCGTCCAATCTGGAGACGTCATTGAGCTCCCCATCAGCCTGATCCAGACCGTTTATCGGTACCCATAAAACGCCCCAGGGTCCGGCAACCCACACGACGTATAGTTGGCAAACCACCGATTGAAAACGGCCGACCCTACCCTGCCAGTCAGAAGGAACGGTCGCGCGTTATACGACCAAGGAGGGGATGCCGGCGGGCAGGTGTCGGCTTCAAACAGGCTCAACGGCCTCGAGCGCGGTTTCGTGTATGCTAGAACGTCGATGGATTGGAACCGCGTCAGCCCTGTGTACCCAGTCACTGATGTGGCTGCCGCAATTAAATGGTACCGTCGAGTTCTCGGCTTCGAGCCCCAGCTTGTGAATCCGCTGGGGGACGCAGTCCCCGTCTACGCCGTTCTACACCGCGGCGCGGTGTCGGCGCACTTGTTGCGGCTGGACGAGGCACCCTACGGTTTGCGTGCGCCAGTGCAAGCGCAGTTCTGGATCACTTCAGATCTGGACGAGTTGTTCCGCCACGTAGAGTCACATGGAGCCTCGATTCTGCAAAGGCCCGGAGATCGGCCATGGGGGCACCGCGACTTCATGATCGCGGATCCCGATGGCAACGTCGTATGGGTAACACGGCCGATCTAATCGGGCCATGAGGATGGTACCCCAATCCAGATCTAGGAAGTTGTGAGATTCCCCCGGACGTGTAGTCGGCGAACCATCGATTGAAAAGCGCCGGCCTGCCCAGCACTCACAAGGATCGGTCGGGCGTTACGCGGCCAAGCGACGAGAAGCGGACTTCTCAGGTGGAATGGTTCTCACTCTTTCAATCCCACTTGCCAGTTGAGGACGACTGTGATCGGGACGGTAGAGACCGATTGCAGGCGGATAGAGAGCAGGAACCTTTGGCCGTCGGCATCGGGTTCAAGCGGCTGGGTCCCGACCAGGGACTCGACTCTGAACAGCACGTGGGGTGTGCCGTGGCGGAAGGGCGGGCCTGGATCGATATCCACGGCCATAATAGTGCGGGCATCTGGTCCCAAGTAGTGTAGTTCGCGGCTGTCGCGGCGCCAGTGGGGCTGGACTCCTCCGCCATTCGAGATCTGCCATTTCCCCGGCGGCTGGCCGGGCATAGTGATCACGTAGATCTCATTTCGGCCATTTTCGTTGGATTGGTAGGCCACCCAGCGAGGGGCGCCTGGACCGGGCGAAAACCGGCCAACACTTTCGTCCGCCGGAGTTTGTTGGAGCAGCACGGGCTTTCGATCGCCTTCGACGGGTAATAGCCAGAGGTCATTCCCGGTCTTGGGATCCTGCCGCGTTACTAGCAGGAAGTGGCCATCGGCGGACCAGTCGGTCGGGATGACCGGAATTACCGGCGCTGCCTCCTTCCACAGAGTTTGCTCGTCGCCGGTAGCGTCGGAGGCTTTGGCGAGTACTCCGCTGCCTACGCGACTGAACGCAATCCGGGATCCGTCCGGTGACCACACGGGAAAAAAGCCTCCGGCAAAAGTAAAGCGTGAAGTCACGCCACGCACGAGATCCTGAAGCCAGACGTCCAGCCTCTGCCCGCTTCCTTGCCGGCCCTGGTTGAAGGCGACCTTCTTGCCATCAGGCGAGAGGCGCTGAAAGTAAATGAGCTCCGGGCGCCTGAGCACGGATGCGATCTGTTTCCCAGTCCGGTCGTACCATGCCAGTTCCTCTTCTCGTGTGACCGCGCCGCCGCGGTAGGCGAGAATCCCGCCGGGAGAGACCGAGAAATCCGCACCCGTGGCACCGGTAGTGGTGAGCACGGGTTGGGCGACTCGGATCGGGTCACCCGTGAACGTCAGGGAACGATCGTCGAAGGATTGGGCCGTCAACGTGCCATCGCGCACATAAAGCAAGTAGCCGGGATATCCGCCGCGCCGTGGCGCATAACGAGCATTGGTCACGCCGTTCAGAAGCAGGGTGCGCTTGCTCGATCCTAAGGTGCCTGCATAGATCTGAAACTCGGCTCCTTCGGCGGATCGCACATGGTAAAGGTAGTGCTTGCCATCCGGCAGAAACTCGGGCCATAGGTGGCCGATTTCCCCGTTGCTTGGATCCAACTTAGTGGCTTCCGACCGCTCTCCGCCCGCGGAAGGAATCGAAGATAGGTTACTGAAGGCCGAAGTGGCGAATAAGATTTTGCCATCCGAGTTCCAGGCGCCTTGTGCGCCATTGCTCCCGGTCCCGATCCCATCTGCGAGGGTCTGCGCCGAACCTCCGGCGAAGTCGATCCGCTTCAGTTTCCCTTGCGCCATGAAACCGAGCGAGCGGCTGTCGGGCGACCAGAACGGTCTTTCCGCGCCCTCGGTGCCGGGCAGTTCGCGCGCTTCAGTGGAATCCAACGGCCGCACCCACAGCGTCTGCCGCCCGGATTTTTCTGCGATGAAGGCGACGTTCCGGCCATCGGGTGAAAGTGCGACCAACCCCCCCTGGTCGATATCTGTGAAGGAAGATCCTTCGGGCGGGGGGATGGTGACCCTCACGACGCGCTCCGCCGTGGGGGAGCCGGAACGAAAGAAGTATGTGCCACTCGCGCCCACGAGCAGGAGAAGGGCAGCGGCGGCCGGCCAGAGCCATTGGTGGCGGAGGCTTTCCGAAGCCGGCTGCTCTTCCAGCAAGAGGGCCACGCCACTGATGTCGCGTAGCCGCTTCGACGGATCTCTCTCCAAACACCGTTGCAGCAGCCGTCGGACCTTCGGCGGAACTTCCCTCCAATCCGTCTCCCTAGTGAGCACCGCTGCAAGTGTGTCTGAAACAGTCTCTCCTTGGAAGAGCTGCTTCCCCGTCAGCATCTCGTATAGCACTAGGCCGAAGGCCCAGATGTCGGCGCGCTTGTCCACCTGCTTGCCGCGCGCCTGTTCGGGGGCCATGTACGCAGCAGTGCCCAGAATCATTCCGGCCTGCGTCGCACGCATAGTCAGAGTCGGCGAGTGCCTGGGATCGCCAGAGGTGGATGTTGGCCCTTCCATCACCGCCGCCAGACCGAAATCCAGCACCTTGACGTCTCCCGCCGGCGTGATCATGATGTTGGCGGGCTTCAAGTCGCGGTGGACGATGCCCTTCCCGTGCGCGGCTTCCAGCGCGTCGGCGATTTGCGTTGCGATGCGCAGGGCCTCTTCCAGCGGCAGCGGACCCTTGAGGGTCTCCCCTGCGACCAGTTCCATGATCAAGGCTCGATCTTCGATCCCGTAAATCTGGGCGATGTTGGGATGGTTCAAAGACGCGAGCACCCTAGCTTCGCGCTCGAAACGGGCGAGGCGGTCGGGATCCTGCGCGAGGGCGTCCGGCAGAATCTTTATGGCTACTTCACGTGCCAGCTTGGAGTCTCTAGCGCGATAGACCTCACCCATGCCCCCCGCACCGAGAGGGGCCAGGATCTCATAGGGTCCCAAACGAGTCCCAGAAGCGAGCGCCATAGCAGGTTAGCTGATTCTATCCCACGGGGACTCGCTGGGCAGAGGATCGGGCCTCATAAATGCGGGTCGAGCCCAGGAAACGCGCTTAGCGGAAAGTGGCTTAATGTCCCCATTTGGCCGTCTCGTCGGCAAACCACCGATTGAAAATGACGACGTGCGGGGGCGCCTGGACCCAGGAAAGGCCGGGCGTGACACGGCCAACTGCCCGTGACTCTCATCGTGCGATGCCAAGGAGGGCCCGAATGCTCCTCAGCACCTCGGGCCAAGCCGATGACCCGGGGTCGACAAATATGAAGTGTCCACCTTCACTCACCACCACAGCCCGCACAACGTCGCCGGCACGCTTGGCCGCGTCTTCGTAGACCGGAGCCTGTGACGCGAACATTCGGCCCGCGAAAAACTCTTGTCGAACTCCCAATGGCAGCATCTCGATAGGAGACGTCTCGCGGTACCGTTCCGGGCGCTCGGCGGGCGTACCGCCAAGCAGCTGGGTGATCACGGGAGCGCCGCAAACTGTTTGCTGCATGGGCAACGTTGCTTTCAGGTCCCCTGGCCCATCCAGATCCACCACCCCCTTCAGTTGAAGCGGATTCTTCATATACAGCTCACTGGTCTGGGGAAGCTTTGCACGTCCTGCAAGCCACAGCGCCAAGTGTCCGCCCGATGAATGTCCGATCGCCACTACGCGGTTGAGGTCGAGGCGGTATTCGTGGGCAATCTTCCGTAGGTGGTCAGTTCCTCGCGCGACGTCATCGAACGTTCCGGGCCAGCCGCCACCGGCATTACCCAGTCGCCTATATTCCACATTCCACGTCGCGATTCCATTCGCTGCCAATGTCGCCGCCATTGGACGCAACAAGTCCAGCGCGACTGCGCGCTCGTCAAGATTACCCAGCTTGGACATCCAACACCCACCGTGCACGATCACCGCTACGGGATGAGGCCCTCTCCCCGTTGGCAATCGAAGCTCGCCGAACTGCAATGGCGCCTCACCGTATGCAATGCGAAGCCCCTTTTCCGCCACCGGCATTTGCAGCAGATCGGCTGGCGTCCTTTCCTGAGCGGTCAATAGCACGGTCCACAGAAAGACAACAAGAACGCGTCGGATCATATCGGGCATCCTTCCAAATCTGAACGGTAGTTTGCTGCGAGATTGTTCACTTGAGCGGCTTTTCGAATCGCGGTCTCACTTCGTGATGGGATCAATGGCAGTATAGTCGCCGTCGGGTCGAAGTGCCGCTTGGCCTGTCCCGGAAACGGCATTCGGAGCATAAGCACGCTTTTTTATGCGGCCGGTGTGTGATTTCTTCAGTCATCATTCTGATTCCTCCACATCTGGTCGGTGCTATGCGAACAGATCTCGATGATATTACCGAAGGGATCTTCACAATATGCAATTTTGTATGGTGTACCCGGGAACAGGTTCCATATCTTGCTCCGAAGCTTGCCACCACTTTCTTCAATTCGGCGGGTGAGATTCTCAATGTCAAGCTCGATGACCGCCAGGTGGAAGATGCTGTTCTTCCAGTACTCGAAGTTGTTTGCCGGGCGTTCGGATTTCGGATCATTGAATTCAAAAAGCTCGATGCCCACTCCATTTTGGCCGCTCAGAAATGCTAGACGGCCCGTTCGAAACACCTCCCCAAAGATGTCGCTGCAGATCACCCCAAAATGAGAATGATCTCCCGTGAGCTCGATAGGCCCAGCGAGGACCTGAAATCCCAGGACCCCTTGGTACCACTCAATTGCTTTGTCGAGGTCCGTGACCGTGAGGCCGACATGTGTGACCAGGGGACCGGAGGTGGCCATAGTTGTTTCTCCTAGGTTCCTATTCCACGTTCTAGCTTATTCCAAGATGCTTGATGACAGTGCCGCCGCGGCATTCTTCAAACGCACCTGTAGCCCGAACTTCGCGACGCTTGTGGTGAGGGCTGGGCGGTCGCTCCCTTTCTGTTTATGGTCTTCGTTAAGCGCCAGAGATTAAGGTTTATATAATGTTAGCCATGGCTGCGTGGCTACGGATCACTCTGACCGTGGCGGTGCTGGCGATCCCGCGCGCAACGTGGGCCGCTGACGCGCCGACCCTCGATTATGACCGGGATGTACGGCCGATTCTTTCGGAAAATTGCTTCCAGTGCCATGGCCAAGATGGCAAGAAGCGCATGGCAGGGCTGCGCTTGGATTCATTTGAGGGTGCTACCGCGGATCGTCAAGGCCATGCGGCTCTGGTACCCGGTAGACCTGATGCCAGCGCGATTTACCAACGCATCACGGCCGAACAAAAGAGCATGCGGATGCCGCCGGTCGCTTCAAATCGCAATCTGACCACTGAGCAGATAGCGATGTTGAAGCGCTGGATCGCAGAGGGTGGGAAATATACGAAACATTGGGCATTCGTGTCACCCGTCCGTCCGGCCATTCCCAAGACCGCTGATCGCGGCTGGGTCAAACAACCTATTGATGCCTTTGTCTTTCAACGACTGCAGGCGGAAGGTCTCAAACCAAGTCCGGCTGCGGCGCCGGGCGTCTGGTTACGGCGAGTATCGTTAGACCTCACAGGTTTGCCACCTTCGCCCGCTGAAGTAGATTCTTTCTCAAAGGAAGTGAAGAAGCGAGGCGAAGCCGCTTATGTTTCTGCCGCAGACCAGCTGCTCGCATCTCCGGCATACGGCGAACGCATGGCGATGGACTGGCTGGATGTCGCCCGCTACGCGGACACACACGGTTTCAACAACGACGCGGAACGCTCGATGTGGCGCTGGCGTGATTGGGTCATCGAGAGCTTCAATAGCAACAAACCTTACAATCGTTTTCTTACTGAGCAGTTGGCAGGCGACCTCCTCCCGAATCCGACACTCGACCAGCGCATCGCCACCGGTTTTGGACGCAATCACGTCATCAACTCCGAAGGCGGGATTATTGCTGAAGAGTACCGCGTCGAGTACGTAACGGATCGCGTCCGCACTCTGGGTATGGCGTGGATGGGGCTGACTTTGGAATGCGCACACTGCCACGACCATAAGTTCGACCCCATCACTCAGCGCGATCATTACCGGTTCTTCGCTTTTTTCAATAACATTCCCGAAATGGGGGAGGATGGCCGCGTTGCCAACGCCGCGCCGATCATGGCAGCGCCTACGACCGAACAGCAGAAGAAGATGCAGGCGCTGGAGTCAGTCATCGCGAAGATCTCCCAAAGGATTCAGGTCCGCGAGAAATCCTGGATCTGGAGCGATGAAACGCGTCCTTCGCGGGAAAGTTCTCCGGGAGGCTCGCTACCGCTATGCGGGACCGCCGCTGGAAGCATGGTGAGCACGTCATGTGTAACCGGCGCGATGACAGCCAAGTCGATCACGGTATCGAAGAAGGATCCATTCACCTTCAGCTTGTGGCTGCATCCTTCCGAATTGGACAAAGACGTCGCGTTGCTTTCGGATCTCGACTACTCCGAGAACCCTGCGGCGTCATCTTACGGCAAGGGTATCGAGCTTCGTTTGGCCGGTGGCGAACTGGAATTTCGTTTCAGCGACCACTTCCCGCCCTATTGCCTTCGCGTGCGTTCGCAAGGCATCCGCATGTCTCCGGATCAATGGCGGCATGTGACCCTTGTATTTGAGGGCCCTTCCGGCAGAGAGGACGGCCGTGTGCCGGCTGCGTGGGTTCGGATGTTTGCCGACGGACACGAGCTACCGACGGTGGTCCTCAACGACGATTTGTCTATGCCGGATTCGGCGGCGGCAGGCAAGCCGGCGGCATTGCGCATCGGCTGGGATAACAATACTCGAAGCGGTCGCTACGCGGGACAACTCGGCGAGGTTTCTTTTTGGAACCGGGCCTTAAACGCTGGGGAGATCACGCGGTTGTTCGAGAGCCGCGCGCTTCCGTTTGCCGCCGGCCGGCGGCGCGCAAATGAGACATCTCTAGCGGAGACTGCGTGGCTGCGTGAAGCCGCTTTGAAAGCATCCGACGCGGATTTCGCCAGGGATGCTGAACAACTGCAAGAGCTCTGGGCCGAGTTGCTGGCTCTGAGACGCAGCGCGCCCGCGGTGATGGTGATGCAGGAGATGGCCACTCCACGCGAAACGCATGTGCTGCTCCGTGGCTCGTATGACGTGCCCGGAGATAAGGTGGAACCTGGAGTTCCGGAAGAGTTGCTCGGCGCGTGGCCGACGGGCGCGCCGAAGAATCGCCTCGGTTTGGCTCAATGGCTCACCAAGCCTGACCATCCGCTTACCTCGCGCGTGGTCGTAAATCGATTCTGGCAACAGTTGTTCGGCGTGGGCATCGTGAAGACCAGTGACAACTTCGGTATGCAGGGCGAATGGCCCAGTCATCCTAAGCTTCTCGACTGGCTGGCTCGCGAATTCGTGGACTCTGGCTGGAACGTCAAGGCGCTCATGAAGAGAATGGTACTTTCCGCCACGTACCGCCAGGATTGCTCCGCGTCGCCGGAATTGATAGCGCGCGACCCGGAAAACCGGCTCCTTGCCAGAGGGCCCCGCTTCCGCCTGCCCGCTGAAGTGATTCGCGATCAGGCGCTGCAAATCTCCGGCCTGCTCAAGCCACGCGTGGGCGGTCCAAGCGTTTACCCCTACCAGCCGCCGAATCTCTACAAAGGAATTGTCGTGGCGGCAAACTATCCTGGCACGAAGTACATTCCGAGCAAGGGCGACGATCTCTATCGGCGCAGTCTTTATACGTTCTGGAAACGCACGGTACCGCACCCCACAATGATGTGCTGGATGCGCCTGATCGCGAGGTCTGCATCGTCCGCCGGAGCATCACCAATACTCCGCTACAAGCGTTGACCCTGCTCAACGATCCTATCTTTGTGGAAGCGGCCCGCAAGTTGGCGGAACGCGCCATACATGAAGGTGGCGCGACTCCCCGAGCGCGCCTATCGTTTATATTCCGGCTGGCACTGGGGCGCGCTGCCAATGCGCGGGAAATGCAGATCCTTCAAAAAAGTCTGGATCAAATGCTGACGGCTTACGAAGCTAATGAAGCGGGGGCCCGCTTACTGATCGCAGTTGGCGACGCCGTCACAGATTCATCCATATCGCCGGCGGAGCTGGCTGCATATACCGCGGTCGCTAACATTATTCTCAACATGGATGAAGTAATCACCAAAGGTTGAGCAACCGATGGATTGCAGCAATTACGCTCGTTTCACTACCCGCCGCCAGGTTCTGACGCAAACCTGTTACGGCCTTGGCGCGGCTGCCCTCCACATGCTGCTGGGCGGTACGCCGGCCAATGCGGCGGATCGTCCCTTCCCGAATTTTGCTCCCCGGGCTAAACGAGTGATCTTTCTTTTTCAGGCAGGCGGACCTTCGCATCTGGATCTCCTCGACTACAAGCCTGAATTGAAGGGCCGCTTCGACCAGGACATTCCTCCGTCCATCTTTGGCACCCAGCGCGTCACCGGCATGGTGGCTCAGCAAGATCGCTTCCCGGTGGTTCCGAGCATGTATAGCTTCAAACAGTATGGCCAGTGCGGCCGCTGGTTGAGCGAGCTTCTGCCCTACACGGGAAAAGTGGCGGACGAGATATGCGTGCTGCGGGCCGTCAACACGGAGGCTATCAATCACGATCCCGCCATCACATTCATGCAGACCGGCAGCCAATTGCCGGGCCGTCCCAGCTTCGGTTCCTGGGTCGATTACGGATTGGGGAGCGAGAACGACAACTTACCGTCATTTGTGGTGCTGAATTCGCTGCCGAGCAATGGCATGGCCGATCAGGGTTTGCTCTCACGCCTGTGGGCGGCCGGCTTCCTGCCAAGCCGTTATCAGGGAGTGCAGTTCCGTAGCGCGGGCGATCCAGTACTGCATCTTTCGAATCCTGCGGGCATCACCAGGGAACTGCGCCGCAGCCAGCTGGATTCGCTCGCTGCGCTGAACACTGAGTTGCGTGGGCGCGTCGGCGATCCTGAAATAGAAACCCGCATCGCACAATACGAAATGGCGTTCCGAATGCAAACCAGCGTCCCGGAACTGGCGGATACATCCCATGAGCCCGAACATGTCCACGCCTTGTACGGAGAAGACTCACGAAAACCAGGGACTTTTGCCGCCAACTGTTTGCTGGCACGCCGCCTGGCCGAACGCAATGTCCGTTTCATTCAGCTCTACCATCGAGGTTGGGATCATCATGCCGGACTCACCGAAAAGCTCCCGGTTTTGGCGCGAGACACTGACCAGCCGGCCGCGGGACTGATTCTCGATCTTAAGCAGCGCGGCATGCTCAGCGATACGCTCGTCATTTGGGGCGGCGAGTTCGGACGCACACCCTACGCTCAAGGAGCAGTGAAGCCTGACAGCTACGGCCGCGATCACCATGGCCGCGTTTTCTCACTCTGGATGGCCGGCGGTGGAGTCAAACCCGGCTACGCGCATGGCAAATCGGATGACTACGGCTTCAACGTGGCCGAGGGTGGCGTTCATGTCCACGACCTCCAGGCGACCATTCTTTATCTGTTGGGAATCGATCATCAAAAGCTCACCTATCTCTTCCAAGGCAGACAGTTCCGACTTACCGACGTCGGTGGAGGCGTCGTCAAAGATATCGTCGCCTGATCCAATGGGTTGTAGTCCCCAAGAATTCGAAGTCCGGAGATGACTGGCGGTGTCTGGTCGGTTGCGAAGTAGCTTAGGATTGTGGTTCGGCTGAGATCGTCACCGAAGCGGCATTTCCGGCCTCTGTCTGCACGTCAGTATTCCGCGCCCCGTTCAGGGAGAATTGAAGTGTTTCACGCCGGAGCCACTGGGGTGGCGTCGAACCGCCGGGCATGGCCACGATCGGTCTCATATGTCGTCGGAACGGCGTTGTGGGACGTGTCGAAAAGGCTCTGCAATGTCAGGTTCACTAAGCGGATCCTTGCATCGCTGCCTGATCACCGGTCTCGCCGGTGGAACCGCAGTCTCTCCCCGCTGTTTTGCTACAGATCCGGAATAAGCCGTTGGTCGTTTTTCGCATCGGCCCGTCGCAGTCTGAAAACGCTTAGCTTAGCTATAATTGATGTCGCGGTTTCACGCCGCAAGTTTGCCCGCAGAAGGGTCGCGATGATTTACAGGCGGTTACTGCTCGCTTTCGGCGCTATGGTTGTCTCCTGCTTTGCGGCAGACAATCAGGCGGTCTTCCAAAATGAGATCCTGAACGTTCTGCAAAAGGCTTGCGCCTCCTGTCATAGCGGCTCGACTCCTCAGAGCGAGTTTTCCATATCTTCCTATGAATCGCTGCTGCATGGCGGCAAGCACGGCCCGGCGATCGTGCCAGGTTCCGCGCAGGCAAGCCTACTCATTCAGTACCTAAGAGGGGAAAAAACGCCGCAGATGCCGCTCGGCAGCCTGCTGCCCTCGTCCACCATCGAAGACCTGGCCGCTGCCATCGGCAAGATGACTCCGGTTGCCACCGGACAGGACCAAAGGGATCAGTATGTAAAGTGGCTGCTCGCGCCACCGACAGCTCCGAAAATTCCCACGGTTGGAGCGTCAGACCAGATCAAGAACCCCATCGACGCCTTCGTGTTATCGAAACTTTCCGGCAAGCAGATGAATCCGGCGCCGCCGGCGAACCGTCGTGTGCTCATCCGGCGTTTGTATTTTGACATGATTGGATTGCCTCCGTCTCCCGAGGAAGTGAATCGTTTTGTTGCAGACCAGGATCCTCTGGCGTACGACAAGCTGGTCGACAGCCTGCTCGGCGACGCGCGCTATGGCGAGCGCTGGGCGCGTCACTGGCTTGATCTTGTCCGGTACGCGGAATCGGATGGATTCGCCATCGACTCAGAGCGTCCCACCGCCTGGCGTTACCGCGATTACGTCATTCGCGCGTTCAACCAGGACAAACCCTACGACTTGTTCATTAAAGAGCAACTCGCCGGAGACGAGGCCCAAGTCGAGAATGATTCGGATAATGCGCGCGCCGAAAGGCTGTTGGCGCTGGGCTTCCTGCGCATGGCCACCTGGGAAGCGGATGCAACCTCCAGGCAACAGCTTCGCCAGGATTACTTGAACGAGGTGACAAGCACAACTGCCTCCGTTTTCCTCGGCATGACGGTCGGATGCGCGCAGTGCCACAATCATAAATACGATCCAATCCCTCAGCGAGATTTCTATCGCATTCAGGCTTTTTTCGCCGCCACAACCGTTGCTGAACTTCCGGCGCCATTCACCGAAGGAGAGCGCCCCGTCGAAATCAAGCAGCGCTACCGGGAGTACGAAGATCGCGTGGCAGCGGCAAAACAAGAACTCGAAGACCGGAAGCAGACGCTGAAAGCCCGCTTCATGGAGCTGAAGCACTTGAGTGCCGATGCTGCTGAGGTCAAGGAGTTCATGAAGGAGTTGAACGTTGCCAACGTATTTTTTCAGGAGCGAGACGGCCCCATCTTCAAGGAACAAGCCTGGACGAAATATATGGCGTCGAGGGACAATCTTCAGCACTTGAACGAGCTACTCCAACGGTATCGCCCAATGGCGTATGCGGTTAAAGATGTCGTCCCGCCCGACGTGCCGGGACTGCCGGAAATCCATGTACTCCGTGGCGGCGATTTAAGTGCTAAGGCCGAGAAAGTCGAGCCTGGCTTTCTGCAGTGCATCACCGGCAAAGAAGAACCGGCCAAGATCCCCTACCGCGACGAAACCTCCGGTCGGCGCCTCGCACTCGCCGAATGGATCGCCAGTCCGCAGAATCCACTGACGGCGCGGGTGATGGTCAACCGGCTGTGGCAATATCATTTCGGCGAGGGTTTGGTGCGAACGCCCAGCGATTTTGGCAAGAATGGATCCCGCTCCTCCCACACGGAATTGCTTGATTGGCTGGCGATGCAGTTTGTGGAGCACAAGTGGAGCCTCAAGGCCATGCACAAGCTGATGCTCACGTCGAACACCTACCAACAGTCGACGCAGCATCCCGATTGGAAGAAGTACTCAGATATCGATCCCGCCAACGAATTGCTTTGGCGCATGAACTGGAACCGGATGGAAGCGGAAGTCTTACGCGACAGCGTCCTTTCGCTCAGCGGAAGAATGAGCCCGGAAAGAGGCGGACCCGGCGTTCTGCTGGACGCTCCGGCCGATGTTGCGGAAGGATTCGAGTTCTTCAAATGGTTTCCGTCGGAGCAGGGCGAACAGCGCCGCCGCACAATCTATACCTTTCAGCGGCGATCCGTGGTCAACCCGACGCTCGAAGTGTTCGATTCCGCCAACATGAATAGCTCATGCCCGCGCCGGAATGCCACCACGGTTGCTCCACAGGCACTCACTATGCTGAACGGCGATCTGGTGAATCGAGAGGCGCCGTTTTTTGCCAACCGCGTCGCCAAAGAAGCAGGCCCCAATCCTAAGGCCGAAATCGAACTGGCATTCCGCCTGGTTCTGAGCCGTCCTCCCAACAGCTTCGAAGAGGCGAAAGTGCTACCGCTGTTTTCCAAGTTCAAACCCACTGAGGCGTTGCGGCAGTTGGGCGTAGTGCTGTTCAATACGAATGAATTTCTCTACCAGGAGTAGCGTCATGGATCAATTCGCGTCACGCCGCCGTTTTCTGTACAGGAATCTCACTGGTATCGGCGGGATCGCATTGATGGATCTCATGCGCGCGGACCTGTTTGGGTCACAGCACCAAGAGGAGAACCCGCTGACGCCGAAGCGACCGCATCATCCCGCCAAGGCGAAGAGCTGCATTTTCCTGACTATGCTCGGCGGCGTGAGCCAGGTGGATACCTTCGATCCGAAGCCGGCATTGCTGAAGTACGACGGCACGGTGATGGACTGGAGTAAATACAAAACCACCGATCAGCCTGCGCTCTTCGCTAAACCCAGGGTGATCACCGCAAGCCCATTCAAGTTCAGCAAACACGGCCAGTGCGGGACGGAAGTTTCAGATCTGTTCCCCCACATGTCAAATTGCCTTGACGATATCGCAGTAGTGCGCTCCGTGCAGGCGGATAACGGCAATCATCCTGCCGCTGTATTCCAAATAGACACTGGTTTCGTGACGCCCGGAAATCCATCAGTCGGCGCATGGCTGACGTATGGACTCGGAACGCAGAACCAGAGCTTGCCGGCCTTTGTCGCACTGCCGGATTTCCGCTCGATCCCGTTCAGCGGTGCCGAGCAGTGGGGCAGCGGCTACTTGCCTGCCAGCTATCAGGGCACCGTGCTGCGCTGGAAAGGGGAAGCCATTCGCGATCTCAAATCGCCCGCCGGTTCAAGCGCGGAGGCGGAACAGAGCGAACGCGAACTGCTACGCAGTTTCAACCATGCTTATCTTGAAAATCATTTCACCAACCCCGATCTCCAGGCCCGCATCGATGCCTACGAGCTAGCCTACCGGATGCAAACTGAAGTTCCTGCGGTGCTGGATATCGACCGCGAGTCTCCAGCGATCCGCGAGATGTACGGCTTGGATCAGCCGGCCACGGAGTCTTTCGGAAAGCGCTGCCTGATGGCCCGCAAGCTGGTGGAACACGGCGTCCGGTACGTGCAGATTTACACTCCCAGCCAATCCTGGGATGCGCATATCGACGTCCAGAAAAACCATCTTAAAAACGCGCAGGAAACGGACAAGCCCATTGCGGCGCTGATCAAGGACCTGAAACAACGTGGTCTCCTCGATTCCACATTACTGGTGTGGATGGGAGAATTCGGAAGGACACCCGACACTCCCGCGGATCAGAAAACCAAGGGACGCGACCACAACCCCAGCGCGATGAGTATGTGGTTCGCCGGCGGCGGCATCAAGGGCGGCACCGTGGTTGGGGCAACCGACGAGCTTGGCCTGAAAGCCGTTGAAGACGTTTATCACATCCGCGACGTCCACGCCACGATTCTCGATGTTATGGGTCTGGAGGATATGCGGCTGACCTATTACTACGCAGGACGGAATCGGCGGCTCACCGACACCGGCGGCCGGCGTATCGCGCAGGTGCTAAGTTAGGGCTCGCCGGTAGGCATTGAGTTCTTGAAGCTGGCTCTTAGGGCACGGCATGGCTTCTTCTGATCAGTACTGGGACGCCCCTTTCTGGCCCTTAGTCTACGTCTACGCGCTGGCAGTGGACTCCGATGCACTCATCCTTCTGTCCACATAGTGGAAGGCGCAGATATTCGAGTGATTCAGGCTCGACACCGCACGAGCTTCGCCTTCGAAGCGTTCACGGAGTTGCGGCTTTTTGCCGTTCCCAACCCCGCGCCAAATGAATATTGACGCACAAAATCGCACAAAAAGCCGTTACCTTCCCGAAAGCCGTTCGGCCTGCAGTCATTGAGCTTCTAGCTGGCGAGTCCGGTGCCCCCGAGCGCGACAGGTGTTGGAGCAATACAGTTTGTCGGCACGTGCGGTTCCCGGCGCCACCGCGAACCATTGGCCGCATTCCGGACACTGCTTGTATCCGGTGTTGCCGTCCACAGATTGAGCAAACTGGAGCCAGAGCGCGCCGAGGAGATGGAAGGGTAAGAAACAGAGTTCTTGGCGTGCGTGGGTGCGATTCCAGAGCAGGCGTGCGGAACTATTCACCAGATGTGCATTCATTTCCAACTGCATGGCGTAGAGCGCCGGCACGATCAAATCGCCGGGCCGGATCTGAGCGAACATTTCGGCGCTGAGGCTCTGGCTGATGGTCCAGGCGCGTTCGCCCGGGGGCAACGATTCGCCGATCTTGCTGGACCACCATCTGCGATTCGACGCACATACCACCCGGTCGGTGCCGAACCAGTGCACATGTTGTGCCAAGCCTGTCAGATCGCGGGCTTTCGCCAGGTCCCATAGCCGGACCGCAAACCGCATTGATAAGATGGCGTCCGTCCAACTTGCTAACCGTTCGCTTCTCCAGATCTCGGATTCCCGTTGGGGGGCCAACGGATGGATGTTCGTGATCACATGCCCCAGGCGGCCGTAGGCGTTCGCGAATGCCAGAATCTCCTGCGGCACCGGTTTTATCTGCGCGAAGGCGCGAAACAAGCCGCTGTGCTGGGTCAGAGGCGAGTACCTGCGATAATCCGCGACTGGGGATTTGGGCGAACGGACCTCGGTCAGGTAGAGGTGGGTTTGAGCACCTTTGATCCTGGTTTCCACAGCGGTCAGCCCGTCGGTGGGCTTAGCCCGCACCCAGGTGAAACCTTGGATGGGGACCTCCCATTGGAGCTCGAACAAGGTCTTGGAGGCGTTTTGGCTGGGTAACGTTTGCATAACGGCTATTCTATCATAAACGTTTGACATCAAATAAACGATTTGAAAAACTGAAGGTGGAGACACTGCTTCCGCAATGTGAAGGCAGTTATAGACGACATATGACAAATACAACGAAGAAACCTCAGGAACTGAAGCGCCCCGGACGGCCGAAAGCCGAGATCGACCTGGCCGAAGTGGAAAAACTCGGGGCATTGCACGCGACCGATCAAGAAATCGCCGACTGGTTTCATGTGACTCGCAGCACGATCACGCGGCGCAAGTTCACCAAGAAGTTTCGTGACGCGGTGGACCGCGGCCGGAGCCAGGGTCGGGTCTCGCTGCGCCGCCTCCAATTCGAAGCCGCGCGAGCCGGTAATCCCGCCATACTCATCTGGTTGGGAAAGCAGTGGTTGCATCAACAGCAGACGGTCGGCGTCCTTGAGGACGGCCCGGCGAAATCGCTATTTCCGGACTGGATGAAACGACTGCTTTCAGGCGAAGCCGATAAAGATGAACCCGGATCATCCGGCCGAAATCCTGACGATCCAGCGCCAGGCAACGGCACAGCCCAACGCTCACATGTCGAGCAATCAACGTCGCATGAATCCACACCGGAAGGCGAGGAACAAAGAGCTGCATAAATCACCGCCTGCACGCGGCCCTGCACCACCGTCCAATTTCGAGGTCGACGCACTCGTCGTCGAGTGGTTGCCCATCGAGAATGTGAAGCCCTAAAGCACCGAGTTCTCTGCGGCGGTTGCAGAGAGGCCGCCGCGACGGGGTGAATCTGGCAAGCACGCAGACTATTTCCAGCCGCTCTCGGACGCTGAGCGCCTGCCGTCCTGTAGCCTTCATGATTTCATCGAGGGTGGCGCCCTTGGGCCGTTCAAGAAGCGCCATGATGCTTCGCCGGTCTTGAAAGGTCGTTTTTACCGTCCATAAGTAAAAGAGAGGGCCGGCGGTAGGATGAGATCGGAGGAACGCTTTTTGGGTGCTGATGGCGGGCTGCCGTCAGCACCGTTCTTTTGCGCGTGCTGGCTGAGGTAACATGACGTGTCGTATGGCTGAAAAACATATCCCAACGCCCGCGCCGATAGTGAAAATCCAACTGCTGCGGGATACCGGTGCAAGCCTGACTTTCCGGGTAGTGACCCGAAGAGCCGCCCTCGATGCCTCCAGCAAGTTAGCGGAATTGAACCCAACGTCTGCCCGTATTTTGCCGTTTGTTCGGAGGAAGCACAAAAAAGCAAAATCGAACGATTAGGTGCTTGGCATCGAAGAATTAGTGCTCAGAGAGCGCGTGCATGCAGACGCCAACGATGTTGATAGGACTCGCGCTGAGCAGGTGACGACTTGTTGATTCCGTTCGGCGAGCGCCATCGATAGCCCGTCCTCTGGTAGTGCGCTAATTGGTAATCCTGATCCCAAGCGCATCTGCACCTCGCATGTGGAGCGTTAGAACCTCAGCATGAGAATGGGCATCCGCCGATTCACCAGACTGACCAACGGTTTCAGCAAGAAGTGGGAGAACCACTGGGCCGCGCTTGCGCTGTGGTTTGCGTTCTACAACTTTTGTCGCGTCCACAAAACGCTACGTGTGACGCCTGCCATGCAAGCGAAAATTGCGGATCACATTTGGAGTGTGCGCGAACTACTAGAAGCGGCTTAAAATGGGGCGAGTGCCATCAACAGCGATTGATGAAACAAGAACCGCAGAGCCTAGCTACATCCGATCTCTTTGCGGCGACCCAGAGCCTTACAAGACCGGGCCTTACGTTTTAAGGGCATTCACTTCGGTTCTGCTTGCACTACCGATTGTTTACCTAACAATGGCGGCGGCAGATAAGGGCCATCTCCCAATGGCCTTGATTTATGTGCTATCGCCTGGGTTCATCATCGAGATGCGTATGATGTTCCCAACTTTCAGTGTAATCGACGTTCTGCGCCCATTTGAGGTGGCGATCTTGCTAAATATGGCCTACTGGTCGTCGTTGCTATTTGAGCTGCTTTCCATGATCGGATCTCGCAAATCATCGGGGACACAGATTTAGCGCACTACCCGTCCTCTTGATGGAATGGGTAACGTACTATAACCCAGCAAGATCGCCCAAGAGCCCTTCGAGGACAACTCGGAAAAAATGACGACAACGTGGATAAGAGCGTTGAGCAGGAGCATCTGGACTGGTCAAAATTTGTGTCCCGATTCATCCCGGCTGGTTCGCGGAAGGATTTTGCGTCGTGTGACGGCGCAGCCATGGGACAAGCTTGTCGAAGCTGAACTGGTTTGCTTCGTAAAGGTCAGCGACGAATTCATAAGTCTGCTGGGCGTCCGCTGTGAGGCGCGCGCGATTGATGGCGAGAAAAGTATACGCCGCGGCGAAAGCCGTCCGCTTGTTGCCGTCGATAAAGGGACGGTTTTGCGCGAGGCTCTCCCAGAGCGCTGCGGCTTCCTCGATCAGGTCAGTGTAATAACCGGTCTGCGGTCGGTAGAGGGCGGCTTCCAGCAACCCTTGATCCCTGACGCCGTGGGAGCCGCCATAGCGTTCGATCAGGTCGGCATGCATGGCCAGCACTTCCGCCACGGTGAGATAGTCGGTCATTCAGCGAGCTTCTTGTAGAGAGGGCCATACTTTTCGTGGCTGGCGAAGTACTCGCCCATGACATGCGGACGCGGCTTGGCGTTTTTGCGCTTCTCGATCAGGTCGGCGAGGGCCTCGTCCACGAGCGCCTGAAGTTGCCGGCCTTCCTTCTGCGCGAGCGTGCGAACGGCCGACAGGATTTCGGAATTGACCTGGGTGGCGAATTTCTCGCGGGTCTGGGACATGACCGATCTCCTTTAATACCCCCTGCCACACTATCATGACATATCATGAAATATCAAGAGGACGATAGAAGACCCTTTCACATCAGCCCGTAAACATTCGCTGAACAAAGCACCAGCGCCGCCAGGCCAAAAATGATCATCAGGCCGGAGCCGGCGAACGGCGCTGTATGCTTGAGGATTGTTACCGATGCTTCGCGATATGCGCCGGATGGTTCTAGCTGCCGCGTGCCTCACCGGCTACGCCGTTGTGTCCCTCGCCCAGGTGACGGCCCATAAGAGGAGCATGCCAGAACAGGTACCGGTGTTTCGCGTCGACCCCGCGTGGCCGAAGCCGCTGCCGAACCACTGGATTGTCGGCGCGGTCGTAGGCGTCGCGGTGGATTCGCGCGATCACGTATGGATCACACACCGGCCGTCTACGCTCCAGCCGAACGAAACGCGATCGATCTGGCGGGCCGCGCCGCCGGTCCTC
>Ga0070731_10001865_pt1 | contig 21078 bp, 15 predicted proteins | sample Coa_R1_2_FD_66448 | JGI IMG/M metagenome (GOLD analysis project Ga0070731, IMG submission 66448) | Surface soil microbial communities from Centralia Pennsylvania, which are recovering from an underground coalmine fire - Coalmine... | ecosystem: Environmental > Terrestrial > Soil > Unclassified ... | reverse complement strand
GGAAGAATGCGCGCGATCACGCCCTTGTTGCCGTGGCGGCCGGCCATCTTGTCACCAACTGAAAGCTTGCGCTTCATGGCGACATAGACCTTTACCAGCTTGATGACGCCCGGAGGCAGTTCATCGCCCTTCTGCAGCTTGGCCACCTTTTCATTGGTGATCTTGCGCAGAACTTCGATCTGGCGCGAGGTCATCTCTTCGATCTCGTCGATCTGCTCGTTGACGCGCGGATCCTTGTCGTTGTACCGGATGCGCTTCAGGTTCTTGGTCGAGATGCGCTCGATCGTGTCACGGTCCAGAAGCGCGCCCTTCGTGATCAGGCGCTTGTTGGTCCGCTCGTCGTGCAGGTCGGCCAGCACCTCCTTGCCACCCAGGATTCCTTCCAGGCGCTTGAGACGCTCATCGGTCAGAATGCGGATTTCGTCGCCCAGGTTCTTCTCCAGCTTCGAAACGTACTCCGCCTCGATCTGCTTGGCGCGCTCGTCCTTCTCCTGTCCCTTGCGGCTGAAAATCCGCACGTCCACCACCGTTCCCTCGATACCCGGAGGGCACGTGAGCGACGCATCCCGCACATCGCCTGCCTTCTCGCCGAAGATCGCGCGCAGCAGCTTCTCTTCCGGAGTCAGCTGCGTCTCGCCCTTCGGCGTCACCTTGCCGACCAGGATGTCGCCATGGCCGATCTGGGCGCCGATGCGGATCACGCCGCTTTCGTCCAAGTCGCGCAGCGCGTGCTCCGAGACGTTCGGAATGTCCCGCGTGATTTCCTCGGGCCCGAGCTTCGTATCGCGCGCTTCGATCTCAAACTCCTCGATGTGCACCGAGGTGTAGTAGTCCTCCTTAACCAGCTTCTCGCTGATCAGGATCGCGTCCTCGAAGTTGTATCCGCGCCACGGCATGAAGGCCACCAGCACGTTGCGTCCCAGTGCCAGTTCTCCCTGCTCGGTGCACGGACCGTCGGCAATCACCTGCCCCTTCACCACGCGCTCACCTTCGCGCACCACCGGCTTCTGGTTGATGCAGGTGTTCTGGTTCGAGCGCTTGAACTTGATCAGCTGGTAAATGTCCGAACCCACTTCACGCGACAGCTGCGTGGGATGGTGTTCGCCTTCGACGCGCACAATGATGCGCTCCGAGTCCACCGAATCCACGATGCCGTTGCGCTTCGCCAGGACCACCGCGCCCGAATCGCGCGCCGTCACGCCTTCCATGCCCGTGCCCACCAGCGGAGCCTCGGCCACCAGCAGCGGCACCGACTGGCGCTGCATGTTGGCGCCCATCAGCGCGCGGTTGGCGTCGTCGTGCTCCAGGAACGGCACCAGCGATGCGGCAACCGAAACCAGCTGCTTCGGCGAAACGTCGATATAGTCGACCTCCGCACGATTCACCAGCACGAAGTTGCCCAGCCGGCGGGCATTCACCAGGTCTTCCGTGATCTGTCCGTTATTGTCGAACTCGATGTTTGCCTGCGCGATGGTGTGCTTGTCCTCTTCCCACGCAGACAGGTAGAAGCTGTACGGAATGTAGTCGATCGTCCGCTTGCTTTGCTTCTTCAGCGTGGCATTCAGCTTGATCGCTTCTTCCTTCTCGATGTGGTCTCCCACGCGCAGGCCGCTTTCGCCCGCGTTCACGATCTCCACGTAGTCCAGGATCTTCGAGTCCTTCACCTTGCGATAAGGCGACTCGATGAATCCGTACTCGTTGATCCGCGCAAAACAGCTCAGAGAGCTGATCAGGCCGATGTTCGGACCTTCCGGCGTCTCGATCGGGCAGATGCGTCCGTAGTGCGTCGGATGCACGTCGCGCACTTCGAACCCGGCGCGCTCGCGCGATAGGCCGCCCGGCCCAAGAGCCGACAGCCGCCGCTTGTGCGTGATCTCCGACAGCGGATTGGTCTGGTCCATGAACTGCGACAACTGCGATGAACCGAAGAACTCGCGAATCGCCGCCATCACCGGCTTGGCGTTGATCAGGTCGTGCGGCATCGCCGTGTTCAGTTCCTGGTAAACGCTCATCTTTTCCTTGATGGCGCGTTCCATGCGCACCAGGCCGATGCGGAACTGGTTCTCCATCAGCTCGCCCACCGCGCGCACGCGGCGGTTGCCCAGATGATCGATATCGTCCACTACGCCGATGTTCTTGCGCAGCTTCAGCAGGTAGCGGATCGTCGCGTAGAAGTCCTCCGGCGTCAGCGTCCGATGATCGAGCGGCGTCGCATCCTGATTCTCGTAGAGCTTGATGTTGAACTTCAGACGTCCCACGCGCGAAAAATCGTACTTGCGCGCGTCAAAGAACATGCCTTCGAACAGCGCCGTCGCCGTGTCCAGCGTCGGCGGATCGCCCGGCCGCAGCTTGCGGTAAATCTCGATGAGCGCTTCTTCCGGCTTGTGCACCGAGTCGCGCTTCAGCGTGTTCGTGATGATGTTGCCCACATCGTCGCGCTCAGGGAAAAACACTTCGAAGTTCGTCGCGCCCGAAGCCATCACCTTGTGCAGGCGGTCGGCCGTCAGCTCCACGTTGGCCTCGACGATCACTTCGCCCGTCGCCGTGTCCACCACGTCGGCAGCTGTGAATGCCCCGTCCAGCTCGGCGGCTTCCACTTCAATCTTTTCGATGTTCGCCGCGCGAATCGCCTTGAGCGAGTGCGGCGTCACCTTGCGGCCCGAGTGGGCAATCTCTTCGCCCTTGTGCATCACCGCGTGCGCCGGCTTTGAGCCCAGCAGGTGCGTATTGATCTTTGGATCCGGCTGCACCGTCCAGAACAGCTTGCCGCCGTGAATCTGAATGCGGTCCACCGTGTAGAAGGTCTTCAGGATCTCTTCGTCCGAGCGCAGACCAAGCGCGCGCAGGAAGATCGTGCCCAGGAACTTCCTCTTGCGATCGATGCGGACATACAGCGTGTTCTTCTGGTCGTACTCGAATTCCACCCACGAACCGCGGTAGGGAATGATCTTCCCCAGGAAGTAAGTACGATTGTTGGCCGTCTCGAAGAAGACGCCAGGTGACCGGTGGAGCTGCGACACGATCACGCGCTCCGTGCCGTTCACGATGAACGTGCCGTTCGGCGTCATCAGCGGAATGTCTCCAAAGAAGACTTCCTGCTCCTTGATGTCGCGGATTGTCTTGTTGCCCGACTCCGGATCCTTGTCGTAGATCGTCAGGCGCACCGTCACCTTCAGCGGAGCCGAGAACGTCATGCCCCGCTCTTCGCACTCCTGCTGGTCGTACTTCAGCTGCAATCCAACCGGGTCGCCGCACTTGTTGCAGAAGTCCGGCGTGTTCTTGTTGTACGTTCCGCACTTCGGGCACAGCACATCGCCCGGCAGGAACGGGTCGGTAATCACCATCGACCCGCAATTCACGCAGGCCGTGCGCAGGTGATGCAGCCCTTTCAGGTGGCCGCACTTGCACTCCCAGTTGCCGATCGCGTAATCCACGAAGTCCAACTGCGAAATGCCGCGGAAATCCGTAATCGGAAAAACCGACACAAAGACGGACTGCAGCCCCGAGTCATCCCGCTCGTTGGGCAGCTTGTCCATCTGCAGAAACCGCTCGTAGCTGCGGCGCTGTACTTCGATCAGGTTGGGAATCTGTGTTGCCGTTGGAATCTTTGAAAAATCGAGCCTGCTGCGAATCGCGCGCTTCTCGTTGGGCATGCTTCACTCCTGAGCCTCTTCAATCCGGCATCGCGCTCGCGCGTACCGGGCCATCGCCCGAGTCTCTTAGGCGCTGGCTGAATTCAAGTAAACAATCAATAAATCCGGATCAGTGAACCTCTTCGTACCGATCCCGTTCGGCGCTCCAGACCGCCGAGGGAAAGCCAATCGTGCCGGTGTCCCCTTGCCAAGCGTGCTACGGTAGAGGGTCGCCCAGTTGGGCTGGCAATTGCGGCTTCTTGGGCTACTGCGCTAGACTGCGCACAATCGAGGGAGCAGGGTCGCAGGTGCATATCTTGGTTCCCACCTGCGCGATTTGATTTCAGATTTGCCGGAGACTCTTGTCCGTCAGCGATGGTGAGACGCGAAAAGGCCCGCGAGGACGCAATGCCTCACGAGCGCGGCTCGCTGCCTGTGCTCCCATCCAAAATCTTTTGCCCTGCTTTCGCCGTTCCCAAAGCTCGCTTCTGCCGCTCGCCCGCCTGCTGCTCGCCACTCGTCAACGGAAAATCCGCCTATCCCGCTGACCCTTGGGCACTTGAACCTCGCTCCGTTCCCGCCGCCAGAGTGCTTGGCTCTGCTCCAGCCTGCGGATGCCTGCGTGCCCTGCTGTTGATATCAAGACGCGTTGTCCAGCCTGATTTCCCATCACCGCGATATGCGAAATGGGACGGAAAAGACGCGCAACCTTTATCGTAGCGCGTCTTGTCCCGTCTTGCAAGCTGCCTGCTACTTGATTTCGATGGTGGCGACGCCTTCAAACTTCTTCTTGATCGTCTCCGCCTCTTCCTTCGTCGCGCTCTCCTTCAAGGTCTTCGGCGCGCCGTCCACCAGATCCTTGGCTTCCTTCAGACCGAGCGACGTCACTTCGCGTACTGCCTTGATGGTGTTGATCTTGTTCGCGCCAAAGTCCTTCAGGATGATCTGGAACTCGGTCTTCTCCTCAGCCGCAGGAGCCGCCGCCCCGCCTCCGCCGCCAGCCACAACCACCGGGGCCGCTGCCGCAGCGGAAACGCCGAGACGCTCTTCCAGCTTCTTCACCAGCGCTGCCGCCTCCAGCAGGCTCAGGCTGACTATCTGTTCTTCCAATTGTGCGAGATCCGCCATGTTTGTTCTCCAATCCAAACCGTTTTGAAATTCCTATTACCCGGCCGCAAATCCAAACGGTAAGTTTCCGATGCGCCAGACCCGCGCCCTTTCCGCTTGCTTTACCGCCAAAACCCTTGAAAGCAGCTCTTAGCTTTCAGCCATCAGCTTTCCGCAAGAACCCCTTAAACCTCTATGAACTTTCAGCTGTTAGCCATCAGCTCTTGCTGAGTGACTTCCGCGTTATATGCGGCACTCGAACAAGCTAAGAGCTAAAAGCCAACGGCTAAGAGCCGGCGCCATTACGCCGCGCCAGCGAATTTGCCCTTCTCCACGCCCTGTCCCAGCACCACCGCCAGGTCGCGTCCTGTGGCATTCAGTACCGTCGCCAGCCGCTGCGCCGGAGCGTTGATCAGGAAGAGCAGCTTCGCAAAGATCTCTTCCTTGCCCGGCATGGTAGCCAGCGCCTTCACTTCTTCCACGCTCAGCAGCTTGCCGTCCACGATGCCCAGCTTGAACTGGAACTCCGCGTTTTCGCCAACCCACTTCGAGAAGCCCTTGGCCAGCGCCACCGGATCGCCCGAGGTGAACGCAACCGAGCTCACGCCCTTCAGCCCCTTCAGCGCACCCTCAATCTTGGTGCCCTTGCTCGAAATGCCCGCCAGCTTGTTCTTCACCACGCGATACTTGCCGCCTGCCTCGCGCACCACCTTCCGCAGCGCATAATCCTGCGCCACGGTCAGCTTGCTGAACGTGCCGACAATTGCCGTCGTCGAAGCTTCCAGCTCCTTGGCTAGCGCCTTGACCTTCTCTTCCTTCTTGCCTTTCGAAATCGCCATTTTGCGCTCCGCGCAGCAAACAGTGATCAGCGGACGGTGATCAGTTTCTCCGTGCCGTCTTGATCCTTGTTCCTGTTCTCAATCCTTCCTCTTTGGTCCGCCACACTGTCAGTCGATCGCAACGTAGGCTGACCACTGACAACTGTTCACTGACCCCCTGCTTCTTTACTTCTTGCCCGCCGCATCCGCGACCTGCGAATCCAGCGGCACGCCAGGACCCATCGTCGAGCTCAGCGTAATGCTCTTGATGTACTTCCCCTTGGCCGCCGAGGGCTTCGCGCGCACGATCGTCGTGATCACCATCGCCGCATTCTCCACCAGCTTGTCCGGCGAAAAGCTCAGCTTGCCCACCGGTACGTGCACCAGGCTGGTTTTGTCGGCGCGAAACTCCACCTTGCCGGCCTTGATCTCCTTCACCGCAGCGCCCACATCCATGGTCACGGTGCCGGTCTTGGGATTCGGCATCAGACCCTTCGGCCCAAGCACCTTGCCTAGCCGTCCCACCACCTTCATCATGTCCGGCGTGGCGATCAGAGCGTCGAACGCGGTCCAGTTCTCCTTCTGGATCTTCTCCACCATCTCTTCGCCGCCCACAAAATCCGCGCCCGCGTCGGTCGCTTCCTTCTGGCGGTCGCCGGTCGCGATCACGGCCACGGTCTTCGATTTTCCCAGTCCGTGCGGCAGAACGACGGTCCCGCGCACCATTTGATCCGCGTGACGCGTGTCCACACCCAACCTCATCGTCAGGTCGACCGTCTCATCAAACTTTGCGTACTTGACCTGCTGCAGCAGGCTCACAGCTTCGGGCAGCGGATACGCCGGCTTGACCACGGCGGCACGCGCCTTCGCAATATTCTTGCTGGGCTTTGCCATTCATCCCTCGTCTCCCACCGCCCTTGCCAGCCCGCTCTCGCGGAAACCGCTCATCTCAGAGGGCAACCAATTTGGTTGCCTGCCCTATCCATCGATGGGGTTCAATAGCCGTGGTGTTAGTGACAGCCCGGACTTGGAATCCAGGCACATTGATTCATCATAGCGAAACCTAGTCTGGAATGCAATTTACGCGTCGTTCCAACACGTCGCCGGCCCCTTCCCGCCGCAACATTCTCGACCAAAGGGCATCTAAATTAGTGAACCAAAGTGAGGCGAACCGCGCCAGCGATCGAGCGGGCAGCGGACTCAGCCTCGGAGGGTAACCCTATGAAAAGACTTAGAACTGCAGTCGTTTCGGCCACCTCGGCCTTCCTCTTGGCTGCCGGAGCGGCGATCACGGCTGTCCCCGCTTTCTCCGCACCTGCTCCCGAGCAGGGACAGGGGCAGGCGCTGATCACCGTGTTGCCGAAAAAAGACAACGAAGCCCGTCCGAACGTTACGCAGCAAGACGTCCAGCTGAAGGTGAATGGAAAGGCTTCCGACATCACCAGCTTCTCGCCTGCCCAGGGTGCCGGCAGCCCGCTCGAACTGGTGCTCATGATCGATGGCGGCGCGCGCACTTCACTGGGAACGCAAATGGCCGACATTCAGAAATTCGTAAAGGAAATGCCGTCCCACACGAAGATGACCATCGCCTACATGGAAAATGGCCGCGCCGCACTGACCGGTCCATTCTCATCCGATCCGGCGGCCGTGCTTCGGGGCCTGCACCTCCCCAACGGCTTCGTCGCGCAGAGCGCCAGCCCCTACTTCTGCCTTTCCGATCTGGCAAAGCACTGGCCCTCGCAGGATCCCACCGCGCGGCGTGAAGTCGTCATGGTCACCGACGGCGTCGACTACTATCAGCTCCGCTATGATCCGGGCGATCCCTATGTCATGAGCGCAATCAATGACGCGGTTCGCGCGCACGTCGTCGTTTACTCCATTTACTGGGTCAACAAGGGCCGCATCGATCGCACCTGGTACGAAAGCAACGCCGGCCAGAACCTGCTGAACCAGGTCACCGAGGCCACCGGTGGAAACAGCTACTGGGAGGGCGTCGGAAACCCGGTCTCGTTCGATCCTTACTTCAAGGATCTTCGGTTGCGCTTTGAAAACCAGTATCGCATCGGTTTCAACTCGCCGCTCAAAGGCAAGCCCGACGTCGAACGCATGAACCTGAAAGTCGGCGGCCTGGTCTCTGCCAAGGTCTACGCGCCACAGCAGGTCTTTGTGCAGCCGCAGCAGCAACAACCATCCGGCGAGTAAGCCTCATGTTTTTTCCCGCCGGACGTCGAACCTCGAAAGTTGCCATGAACCACCCGCTGTACGTTTCGCGGGTGGTTTTCTTTTTCTCGCGAAGCATCTCCCCAAGGCTGCTACGGTGCAGTCGCCGCCGCACCTGTCTTGGCCGGCCCCGTCGCCGCGATCTTCGCGGCATCCAGCGTCAGCGGATTCTCGAGCACCATCTGCAGTTGCCACCCATTGTCGAACAATAGAAAATCCGCAGTGGCGGCGCGGTGATGCGCCAGCGCCAGGATCAGCGCGGTTGCTCCCACACCTGCGCCGGCAACAACACCCGTCATCACCGCAGGCGACGGCCCGTTCGAAGGCAACGGCGGCAGAGGAGGCGGATTCTGGCCCGGCTCGCCGAATCCCTCGCCCAGCATCGGAGCCCCATCGCTCGCATCCGCGACTTCGGATTGTGTCTGCGAGTCAAACCCCGGATCCAACAACAGCGCATCCGTATTCATCGCGTCCAGCGTCACCGAGTAGCCGTTCGGAAACAGCAAAGCGGTGAAGTGAATCTTCACGCTGGGATTGTGTGTCTTGGAATCGCGCACTGAAACCGCGTTGACGATCCCCTCCACATAAGTTCCCGCGGGAATCGCAACCTGCGTCCCCACCGTCACCGGAAACGCCACCTGCGCCTGCACTGAATTGCCGACCTTCGTCGACTTGCTCTTGATCGGGCTGATCAAGGTAAGCGCCACCGACGTTCCCTGCGGGATCGTGATGGTTCCGGCCGTGCTGCTCGGCGGCGTATCCGCTGCCGGCATCGGTGTCTGCGCCGCGCAGACCGTTGCAATCATCAGAACGGCAACAAATCGAAAAGCCATGGGTCATCTCGTTTCTCTCATCCTCGTGGGACGAGAAGACTGACTAATTTGAATTGGGTGCCGCGATTTGTGTCTGCGGCAAAGCCGGTGTGATCGGTTCGCTCGATACAACCAGTGGCGCCGGCGGGCACATCGCCCCCGGAGTATCGGGCGTAGCCGGGCTTCCAGGAATCACCGTATCCGGCGTCGCGGGCGTACCCGGAATCACCGTGTCGGGCATTCCCGGCCCACCTGGAATCGTCGTGCTCGGCGTGCCCGGCGATCCGGGAATCACCGTGTCCGGCGTACCAGGACTTCCCGGGAAACCCGGCGTCGGCCGGCACTGCGTCGCGGATTTGAATCTCCCCGGCTGCGGCGCCTGCGTCAGCGAAATCGCCGCCGACACTCGTTCTGCGTCCAGCGCGACCGGCGTCGCCAATGTCATCTCCACCTGCGCGCCGTTGTCCAGCAGCAGATCGTTCGCCCGGCTCACTTGGATCGTAAGCTTCGCCGCCGTCGACGCAGAAGCCCCATTTGCTGCCGTTCCACCCGGCAACATCACGACGTACCCGTCGCTGTAAATGATTTTGTTGAAGAGCACGTCGATCTCTGCGCGGCCCTTCCGCGTCGGCTGCGTAACCGACTCAATCGTGCCCTCCACGTAGGTTCCCGCCGGAATCCCAACACGATCGCCGGCCGCCACCGGAAAGACGGTTTGCATGTACAGCGGGTCGCCCGCCTTCGCCGTCTTAGCCCATACAGGGTTGGTGACGGCAAGCTCCACTTTCGTCCCCACAGGCAGCGTCTCGGTCACATTCGATTGCGCCGGAGCCTGTGCACCCCATACGCTTGCAATCGCACTCACCGCCGCCACAGACGCCACAGCCACCGCGGACCGTTTCACGACCGCCTCCGACTGATGCAGCACCCAATGAATGAGACGGCCATAAACCTTGAACGGTCTCTGCCTTTTTTGCATGCCCAGGGTTCCCGGAATCCGGTTCCGTCATGGGGCGGTCCCACCCGTCTTGGCCAACTGGGGGAATCGTCATTCGACACATCCCACGGTGCGCATCTTAAAATTCAGAAGCGGCCTCGATCTGTTCTCATCCCCCGCCACGACTGGAGATTGACGTTGAAGCATACACGAATCCTGCCCCTCTTCCTGTTTCTCGCTGCTTCATGGCCCGCCCTCAGCTCCGGCCAGGCTGCCCCGTCGCAGGAAGTAACCCGCGCCACGCTCGACAATGGGATGCGCGTCGTCATCATTCGCAACACCCTGGCGCCTGTCGCGACCGTTGAGGCCAACTTCATCGTCGGAGGCAACGAAACACCCGAAGGATTCCCGGGTATGGCCCATGCACAGGAACACATGGCCTTCCGCGGCTGTACCGGCATGACCGCCGATCAAACCGCCGCCATTTATGCCCAGCTCGGCGGAGCCGACAATGCCGACACCCAGCAGAACATCACGCAGTATTACGCCACCGTTCCCGCCACCGACGTCAACGTGGCGCTCGAGGCGCAGGCCGCCTGCCTCCGCGGCGCCGACGACGCCCAGTCCGAATGGGACCACGAGCGCGGCGCAATCGAGCAGGAAGTCCAGCGCGACCTCTCCAACCCGGTCTACAAATTCGTCAACCAGCTCAACGGCCTCATGTTTGCCGGCACCCCCTACGCGCACGATCCACTGGGCACGAAAGACTCCTTCGACAAGACCACCGCCGCTCAGCTCAAGGATTTCTATACAAAGTGGTATTCGCCCTCAAACATGATCCTGGTCGTAGTGGGTGACGTCGACGCCGCGGCCACGCTCGATAAAATCAAGCAGCTCTACGGCAATATCCCCAAACACGACGTGCCTCAGCACCCTGCCGTCCAGCTCACAGATTTCAAGTCCGACAACCTCACCATCGACAGCAATCTCCCCTACATCCTCGGCGTCATCGCCTATCGCCTGCCCGGCACCGATTCGCCCGACTATGCGGCAGCGCAGATTCTTGGCGACGTGCTCGCCAGCCAGCGCGGCGACCTCTACGCCATGGTCCCCGCCGGTAAGGCGCTCGCCGCACAATTCGGCATGTTCGAGGAGTATCGCGAATCGAGTGTCGGCATCGGATACGTGGCTCTCCCCGCAGGCGCCGATCCGGCCGGTCCCATCAACGAAATGCGCCAGATCCTCACCAACTACGCCAACAACGGCGTCCCCCAGGATCTCGTCGATGCCGCCAAGCGCGCAGAAATCGCGCAAGCGGAGTTTCAGCGCAACTCGATTCCCGGCCTCGCTGAAGTGTGGTCCAATGCGCTCGCCGCCGAGGGCCGCAACTCGCCCGAAGAAGACGTTGACGCCATGCGCAAGGTCACGCTCGCGGATGTGAATCGCATCGCAAAACAATATCTCCTCAATGCCAACACCATCACCGCAACCCTCAAGCCCGTGCCCAGCGGCGAGGCCGTGGCAGAAAAGGGATTCGGAGGTGCGGAAAAAATGACGTCGGCGCCCACCAAGCCGGTCGAATTGCCCGACTGGGCGAAGGGCCCCCTCGAAACCATCAAAGCGCCAGAGAATTACCTCCAGGTTTCTGACACCACGCTGGCCAATGGCATCCGCCTCATCGTCCGCACCGATAGAACCAGTTCCACCGTCACCGTTCTCGGGACCGTGAAGCACAATGCCGACTTGCAAACCCCATCCGGCCAGGAAGGCGTCGATGACGTGCTCGACGGCCTCTACTCCTACGGCTCGCAGACCCTCGATCGCATCGCATTTGAAAAAGCTCTCGACGACATCGCCGCCGACGAAAGCGCTGGATACCGGTTCTCCGTTCGCGTGCTCAAGGAGTACTTCTCTCGCGGCGTCGAGTTGCTCGCCGACAACGAACTGCATCCCGCACTGCCTCAGCAGGCATTCATGATCACCCGTCAGCAGAACGCGCAGTTCCTCGATGGCAATCTCAAAAGTCCCGGCTATCGCACCGCCCGCGCCCTCGATCTCGCCCTGCTGCCGAAAGACGACCCCGTCCTGCGTGAAGCCACGCCGGCCACGGTCTCCAAGCTCACCCTCGACCAGGTCAAGCAGACGCACGACACCACGCTCCGCCCCGACCTCACCACCATCGTTGTCATCGGTGACGTCACCCCCGACGAAGCAAAGACTGTCATCGAAAAATGGTTCGGCGATTGGAAAGCCACCGGTCCCGAGCCAAACACCACGCTGCCCCCTGTCCCCGCCAACAAGACCTCCGCTGTCAATGTTCCCGACCCCGAACAGGTCCAGGATCAGGTTTCGTTGGCTGAACAGCTCAGCATCAACCGCTTCAGCCCCGACTACTATCCGCTCCAACTCGGCAATCACGTGCTCGGCGGCGGATTCTACGCGACGCGCCTCTACCACGACCTGCGCCAGGTTGCCGGCTACGTCTACAACGTCGACGTCAGCCTTCAGGCCTCGAAAACACGCTCCAACTATTCCGTCGACTATGGCTGCGATCCCGCCAATGTCTCCAAGGCGAAGGCCCTCATCATCCGCGACATCGAACAGATGCGCACCCAGAATGTCTCCGATGCCGAGCTGCGCCAGGCAAAGTCAATGCTGCTGCGCGATATCCCGCTCGGCGAATCAAGTGAAAACGCTGTTGCCGGGGGCCTGCTCGGTCGCGCCGTCATGGGTCTGCCCCTCGACGAGCCGATTCAGGCAGCGCAGAAATACATGTCCCTCACCGCCGATGACGTAAAAGCCGCCTTCGCGCGCAATATCCGCACCGCTGACCTCGTTCAGGTGGTCCGCGGCCCCGCTCCGCAGTAGGATCGGGCATCTGGCCACAGCTCCGGGGCGCGTTCTCACGTCCCGAAGCTGAACCACGCTTCGGGGAGCAACCCGCCCGTTGTGCTCTCGCATCGCACCGTTGCGTAGTACATCCGTCCGGAGATTCCCATGGTACGTCGGCACCTTGCTGCACTCGTGTGCGCGTTCGCCACACTCTGTCTCGCCCAAAGCTCCCCATCCTTCGTTGATCCCCCGGTATTCACCAGCAGCAATCATCTGCTCGATTTGCTGATCATCGCGCGGGCCTCCACCATCAAGCTCGGCTCTTTCACCCCGACCGCATGGGTATATGAGATCTGCCCGATGTCCGTTGCGCAGGATGACCAGTGTCCGTCCGACTCGCGAACCGTCGCTCCTTACGGCGGCGTCCGCCTCCAGGTCTACCCCGGCGATCATCTGCGTATGCGACTCGTGAATCACCTGCCGCCCGCGCCGGCCGATGCCGAAAACGCCCACGGCGATGACCCCATGATGAACGAGCAACTCATCGCCAATCCCACCAACATCCACACCCACGGCCTCATCGTCGAACCGCGCAAAGCTGACGCGGCCGACCCCACCTATGGCGACTTCGTCTATGTGCTCGGCTACCCCTCGGGCAAGCTGCCCGCCATGGTCGATCCTGATCTCACGGCGACAGACAAGCCCATTCAGTACGACATCTACATTCCGCCCAATCACCCCTCTGGACTCTTCTACTTCCATCCTCACGTGCACGGCCTCGGCGTGAATCAGATCTCTGAAGGCCTCTCCGGCATGATCACCATCGGCAACCTGTCCGACTATGCATCCGCTACCGGGAACTTCAATCTGCCCACCAGCTACATGGTCCACGAATTCATCATCAAGGACACGCAGGTCCTCGCCAACGGCAACGTCCTCGATCAGGAAGATTCGGAGTTCTGTGCTCCCACACCCGCGCCCCGTGAACTCCGCGACGGATCCTGCCCCGGCATCGACAACTCCAACAATCCCGGCGATCCGGGAAGCAACTACACAGGTGGCCGCTGGTTCTTCTCAGTGAATGGCCGCGTCGATCCCACTCTTCAGGTCAATCGCCAGGTCGGCCAGGTCTGGCGCCTGCTGAACTCCGCCGCCAGCCGCTCCTACAGCTTCATCATTCAAAGCGAGACCAATCACGCCCCCGTGCTCTTCCAGGTCGTCTCTCTCGATGGCGTCGCTCTCGCCCCTCTTCCCGGCACAGACGTTTCGAAGATGGGCCCCTCGGTCGGCGGCAAGTTCAATCCCGTGCCCTGCCCCGGCCCAAAGGATCCTCACCGCAGCGCTGAGCCCGTCTGCGCCACGCAACTCGTCATGCTGCCCAGTTCCCGCGCCGAAATCTGGCTCTCTCCGCATCAGGCCGTGAAGCTCTCCTCCGCCGATTTCATCACCCAGGCCTATAGCACCGGGGCCGCCGGCGACGATTGGCCCGCCGCCAACCTTGTTCACCTCGTCTTTTCCGGAACTCCCTCCAACGCGCAGGACACGCTCAGCGTGCGCCCGGTTCGCCAGAACGCGCTCTCCTCAACTGGAATCCTCGGTGGTGCCGTCCGGGCTATGTTCCCCGGCATGACCCAATCCATTCCTATCGCCGACGCGCGTCAGGTTGCCGCAGGCAAAAAGTCAGCTCTCCCCGTTCCCCTCGACTCCGCAACGTCGCACCAGCTTGATTCGCTCTCTCCTCAGCAGGTTCGCCAGTTTGCGCCGCGCCTCAGCGCGCTCTCCCGGCCCGTTGCTTCGATCGCATCGCCGAACTGCGCTGCGCTGCCCCCCGGCTATCAGCGCCGCATCTTTTTTGGCATCCCCTCCAACAATCCCGACGGCTTCGGCCTCGGATACGAAGAGATCGACGACAAGGGTAATCCCGTCCCCGGCACGTTTGAAGACATCACGGCATTCAACCCCGAGTACATCAACGTCTGCCTCCCTCTCGCGCCCAACAACCAGCCCGTCACGGAGGTCTGGCAACTCGTCAATGTGGCCGGCGAAGCGCACAACTTCCACATGCATCAGACCAAGTTCCTCGTTCTGCCCGACGGCGCGCCAGCCGGCGATGGCGGCGTTCTGATGGACGAGGTGCCGCTTCCCAACGGCGGTGGCACATGCGATGGCACCATCGCCACGTGGCGAAGCGGAACCTGCAAGGTAAAACCGGTCTACGTCGCCATTCCCTTCTCCGAAGTAGGTGATTACGTCTACCACTGCCACATCGGCGAACATCAGGACGGCGGCATGATGGCGCACATCCGAGTCATCTCCAATCCGTGATCGGCCGAGATCATTACTCCGCCCCCCAAATTCTCATATTGAAGAACGGCGCCGTCACCGTTTAGCTTGTTGGTATCCCGGCAAGTCGGTCTGACGCTGCTTGCAGTCGAACGTCTCAGCGTGCCATCCCGCCGCCTTCCGGACCCGCGGGCCTCGCCACGCACGATCGCCGTCCGCCGACTCCGCATCTGGAAAGACCCAACTGAAACGAGGACTATGAGACGCTTCCTGCCTGCCTTGATGCTTTGTGCCGCCGCGTTCTGTTCGTTACCCTCTCTCCTGCAAGCGCAACAGCTCAATGCCACCTACGCTCGCGATCCCAATCAGCCCATCGATCAGCACTACACTGACCAGATCCTCAAGTACACCACCGACAAATCCTTCATCTCCCCGCTCGTCGACTACCTTCCCGCCTCCAAGACCGTCCCAACACCCGAGAAAGTTCTCGGCGATGTCTCCGGTGCGCCCAACATGCTCCCCTATGCCGAAGACGTCTACAAGTATTTCCGCATGCTCGAGACCGCCAGCCCACGCGTAAAGGTCTTCACCATCGGCCACAGCGAAGAGGGCCGCGAGATGATCGCCGCCGCGATTGCCGATCCCGAGCTGCTCGCCGGCGCCAAAGAGAATGACGCTCGCCTCGCGCAGCTAGCCGACCCGCGCACCATCGGCATGGACGACGCCAGGGCCCGCGCGCTGATCGACAAGAGCTACCCTGTCTACTACATCACCGGCACCATCCATTCACCCGAGACAGGCGCTCCAACCGCGCTCATGGAGCTCGCTTATCGCCTCGCCGTCGACGACGCTCCCTACATCAAGTTCATCCGCTCGCACATGATCGTCCTCATCACTCCGGTGGTCGAGGTGGACGGCCGCGATCGCATGGTCGATATCTACAAATGGCACCGCGCCCATCTCGACGAAAAATATCCCCGCCTCCTTTATTGGGGCCACTACGTCGCGCACGACAACAACCGCGACGCCATGGGCATGACCCTCGATCTCACCCGCAACGTGCTCGACACCTACCTCAAGTGGCATGCGCAGGTCCTTCACGACCTGCATGAGTCCGTGCCGTTCCTCTACGACAACACCGTCGGCGACGGACCCTACAACGCCTGGGTCGATCCCACCCTCGCCGACGAATGGGCCGAGCTCGGCTGGAACAACGTGGCCCAGATGCAGAGCTTCGGCATGCCCGGCGTTTTCACCCACGGCGACTTCGATACCTGGAGTCCCGGATACCTCATGTTCCTGGCAGCTATGCACAACGGCATCAGCCGCCTCTACGAAACCTTTGGCAACGGCGGCGCCGACACCGAAAAGCGCGTCCTCACACCCGAAGAATATTCGCGCACCTGGTATCGCCAGAATCCGCCGCTCCCCGTCGTCAACTGGTCGCAACGCGATAACAATAACTACGAAGAGAGCGCGCTGCTCTCCACCATCACCTACTTCTCGCAGCACACCCACCACTTCCTCGAGAACTACTACCTGAAGAGCAAGCGCTCCATTCAGAAACCCGAACTCGCCGGTCCGGCCGCCTACGTTCTTCCGCCCGATCCAGCCGACAACAACCGCGCCGTCGAAATGCTCAAAGTCCTCCAGCGCCAGCACGTCGAGGTGCAGCAGCTCTCTTCTCCAGCCACCTGCACGCTTCCAGGCGAAAAACGTGGCGACAAGACCCGCCAGGAAACCTTCCCCGCCGGCTCCGTAGTCGTCCGCATGGATCAGCCATATTCCCGTATCGCCGATGCGCTGCTCGACCGTCAGTTCTGGGCGCCTGACGATCCCCAGAAACATCCCTATGACGACACCGGCTGGTCGTTCAGCGATCTCTTCCATCTGCACGTTGTCCGCGTGCCCGATGCTTCGATCCTTAAAGCATCCATGACTCAGGTCGACGATCCATCTAAGCTTGCAGGCAAAATCGAAGGCGCCGGTACCACCTTCGCCGTCGCCAATAACGGCCAGGTCTCCCTGCTCTCCCTCGTCTACAAACTCAAAGGCGCAAAGATCCAGGCCGTCGATAAACCCTTCGACGCCGGTGACAAGCACTTCAATGCCGGCTCGCTCCTGATCAGCGGCATTTCTGAAGACGCGCTCTCCGCCGCTCTCCAGAATCTCGCGCTCGATGCCGAGCGTCTCAGCGTTGTCCCCATGGTTTCCGCGCACGACGTGACTGCGCCGCGCATCGCCGTGATGCACACTTGGCTCGCAACGCAGACCGAGGGCTGGTGGCGCTACGCGCTCGACACTGAAGGCATCCCTTACGACTACATCAACACCCAGACCGCCGCAAAGGAAGCTGACCTGCGCTCCAAATACGACGTCATCATCTTCGCGCCCGTGGGCCGCGCCTCGAGCGAAGAGATTATTGATGGCCTCCCCATGTGGAACAATCCCATGCCATGGCAGAAGACCGACCTCACTCCCAACCTCGGCCGTCTCGACTCCACTGATGACATGCGTCCAGGCCTCGGCTACGACGGCCTCGAGCATCTCAAGAAATTCATTACCGGCGGCGGCCTGCTCATCACCTGTGAAGACACGGCCGAGTTCGCCATCGATACCGGTCTCGCTCCCGGCGTCAGCGTCGCTCCCCACGGCGAAGCCCGCGTCGTCGGCACCGTCCTCAACACCGTCTTCGTCGATCGCGAAAGCCCGGTAGCCTTCGGTTATGGGATCTCCGTTCCCGTGATCAGCGCCAACGGCATGGCCTTCAACGTCAGCAACACCCTCGGACGCTCCGGCGGCCGCATGCTCATGGATCCCTACGCCGAACGTCCCACCGGCCGCGGCAGCCTCGAAGACAGCGATGAGCCGCAGGGCCGCAAAATCACCGAGGCCGAGCCGCTCGAAAAGCAGCAGCCGTGGCAGGCGCGCAAGCTCAATGAGGAGCAAATGCGGAACAACCCCATGGTCATCCCTGACACCATGAGGCCGGACGTCATCCTGCGCTTCTCCGACGCCAAGAGCATGCTGCTTGACGGCCTTCTCGACAAGGCAGGCTCCATCGCCGAGCACCCCATCGTTGTCGACGCGCATCTCGGCCAGGGAAATGTGCTCCTCTTCGCCAACAATCCCATCTACCGCGGCGAGACCATCGGCACCTACGGCCTCGTCTTCAACGCCATCCTCAATTACGACCATTTGCAGCGCGCACCCGGCGTCGAGGAAAAGAATGCCCACGCTGCCGCCGCAACCAACTGACCCCTGATAACGGATAACGCTTGCGTCATCGGCTCTTCCCGATGAACGCAAAATATGGCACACTGTCAGCCATGGGAAGCAAAGACAAAGGTAGGAAAGAAGCAAAGAAGGCACCCAAACCAAAGCCGAAACCCGAGCCAAGCCAGAAGCGCGAAATCTTCACGCCGGCCCCGCCAAAATAGGCGCGGCGTACATTTCTGCGCAATCGATACTCGTAGCAAAAAAGCCCTCCACCAGCGGAGGGCTTTTTGCAATTGCAGAAAGATCACCAGGAATTGGGTGCCCCGGGTTTGGAGACCCGCGGAATCGAAACAATCAGCCCCTGTCATTCTGAGCGAACGGGGCCCCGAACGGTTTCGGGGTCCCCAAAAAAGCGAACTGATCTTTGGGGCAGGGTTCGGAGGTGGTGTGAGCGACGAATCTGCTGCTCTGAAAGCGAGCGAAACGATCCGGGCTTCAGCCCTGCTCCGGAGCGAGCGTGGGCCTTCAGGCCCGGGACCCTTCTGTCGGAGATTCGGAGCACCTTCATGCGTGCATCGCCTTACGCGTGTGACCTACCAATGAACCTTCTTTGCTATAGTTCGTACCGAAGCCCATGCCCGCATCCAAACGCCCCATCTCCATCGTGATTCTCGCCTGCGTATATCTTCTCGTGGGCTGCGGCGGCTTCGTCATGCACTTCCCCGAACTGCTGGCTCGCCATCCCGACGCGATCTCCATCGAAGTCACCGAACTCATCGCGGTTCTTTGCGGCATTTTCTTGCTCGTGGGCAAAAACTGGGCGCGCTGGCTCGCTCTTGCCTGGATCGTCTTCCATGTCGCCATCAGCGTCGGCCAGATGCGGGAGCTCATCATTCACTCCGCGATCTGTGCCGTCATCGCTTTCATCCTGTTTCGCCCTCCGGCAAACCAGTACTTTCGCGGTCCCCGCATCCAGCCGAGCTAAGTTTTGCGCAGCAAAAGGCCCTCCCAATCGGAAGGGCCTTCTCACATCAATCGTAAACTCAGGTTTTGAAGGGCACGGGCGTCAGCCCGTACGTTAGGTCCTGGAAATGAACCGATCCTGAGCCCAAGCGGGATGGACTCTAGCCCACCACTTCGATGCCCATCGAGCGGGCCGTTCCCTTGATACTCTTGATCGCAGCGTCAACCGATGCCGCATTCAAGTCCGGCATCTTCTGCGTCGCGATCTCGCGCACCTGCTTCTCGGTCACCTTGCCCACCTTGTCCTTGTTGGGCGTGCCCGATCCCTTTTGCAGACCCGCCGCTTTCTTCAACAGTACAGCCGCAGGCGGCGTCTTGGTGATGAATGTGAAGCTGCGGTCGCCATATACGGTGATGACCACCGGAATAATGAGCCCTGCCAGATCTTTGCCCTGTGTCTTGGCATTGAACTGCTTGCAGAACTCCATGATGTTCACCTGCGCCTGGCCCAGTGCGGGGCCAACAGGAGGCGCGGGCGTTGCCTTGCCGGCTTCAATCTGCAACTTCACCAGTGCAGTTACTTTCTTCGGAGGTGCCATGTCTCGGTTTCCTTCGGAAACTAGCCTCAAGCTCCTGGCGTTTAGCTCTTGGCCGGTTGTACGTTTTTCAATTTTGGTGCCGTTAGTTCAGTTCGCTCGCAACCGGAGGCCTGCCAGGCCGACGACCGGCTAGAAGCTGAGAGCTGATGGCTGACAGCTGACGGCTACTCAATCTTTTCCACTTTGCCGAACTCGAGTTCCACCGGCGTAGATCTTCCGAAGATGGTCACCATGACCTTCAGCGTCTCGCGATCCTCGTTGATCTCGTCCACCACGCCGTTAAAGTTGGCAAACGGTCCCTCGGTAATGCGGACCTGCTCGTTCTTCTCAAACTTGATCTTCAACCGCGGCTTGTCCTTCGACACCTCTGACCGGAAGAGAATCGAGCTCACCTCTTCTTCCGACAGTGCCACCGGCTTGTCGCCCGTGCCCAGAAAACCCGTCACCTTCGGCGTGTCCTTCAACACGTGCCAAAGATTATTGTCGAGATCCATCTCGACAAGCACGTACCCGGGCAGAAACACGCGCTCCACGGTACGCTTCTTGCCGTTGATGATCTCCGTGACCGGCTCGGTGGGAATCATCACCCGCCCCACCCTGTCTTTCAGGCCGAATGCCTGCACACGGCTCTCAATCGATTCCCGCACCTTCCGCTCGAAGCCCGAATACGCATGCAGGATGTACCAGCGGAAGCGCTCGTTGCGCTCCGGCTGTGCCTCCGGTGCCACTTGCCCGGTTGTCGTCTGTTCTTGTTCTTCTGCCATTCTTTTCTCGATTCGCAGCCGGCTCTACTGCCCGGCGCCCAGCCGGGTCAGTATCTGGTGCACTCCCCTGCTGAAAATCATGTCGACTACCCAGAAGAAGAGCCCAAAGAGAAACGTTGTCACAATCACCACGGAGGTCGTCGCCTGCACTTCCTTCCGCGTGGGCGCCACCACCTTGCGCATTTCAGCGCGCACATCCGTCAGAAAGCGCGTGAATTTCGACCAGATCCCCATCGCGCCACCCGTGACATTCGACAGCGCGCCAGGTTCCTGCACCTTGGCGGAGCGTTGCTCACCCTTTTCGATTGCTGCTTTGCTTCCCATGCTTCTAATCCTTCGCGCCCGGCGTCATTGCCCGGCGGTTTCCTTCCAATTCTGGCAGGGGCGGAGGGATTCGAACCCCCAAGTTCGGTTTTGGAGACCGACAGTTTAACCGTTGAGCTTACGCCCCTGTGAGACAGCTGCTGGCTTTGAGCCATCAGCCTTCAGCTTATTCTCAAAGGGCCTTCTTCCTCACCCTGACCAAGCCCAAGCTGAAAAGCTGACAGCTAAGAGCTGAAAGCTGCCTTTTACTTCGACTCCTTGTGCGGCTGGTGCTTCCGGCAGCGCTTACAGAACTTCGAGAACTCAAGACGCCCCGTGGTCGTCTTCTTGTTCTTCGTCGTCGAGTAATTCCGCTCCTTGCACACCGTGCACTGCAACGTCACAATTTCCCGCATTTTCTTCTCCGTGATCAGTTTTCAGTTTTCAGTTCTCAGCTTTGTTCTCGGTGTTTGCACCGCATTTGACTGATCCCTGACAACTGACCACTGACAACTCGCTTTTTGTCGGCAGTGAACCAGTGAAACATCTCGGTTTCTGTCTCTCTGCTTCTCTGTCTCTCTGCTTCTCT
>Ga0070731_10001864_pt1 | contig 21082 bp, 19 predicted proteins | sample Coa_R1_2_FD_66448 | JGI IMG/M metagenome (GOLD analysis project Ga0070731, IMG submission 66448) | Surface soil microbial communities from Centralia Pennsylvania, which are recovering from an underground coalmine fire - Coalmine... | ecosystem: Environmental > Terrestrial > Soil > Unclassified ... | reverse complement strand
CGGCAAGCTCGGCCCCGTCGGCGATCTCGGCACCGCGATCATCGACATGCAGCAGCACGTGGACGGCCTGCAGAAGAACCTCGAGACGTTCAAGAAGGTGAAGTCCGCGCTCGGCGGCTGATCCGGACGGACGCAAGCAGGCCGCGTGCAGGAGCACGCGTCATGGCCGACGGGTCCGGGCGGCATCGGAATCTCCACCCGCCTACGACCCCGCGAGAATAGGAGGCTCCGATGTGGAAGGAGTTCCGCGAGTTCGCGCTCAAGGGCAACGCCGTCGACCTCGCCGTCGGCGTCATCATCGGTGCGGCGTTCGGCGCGGTCGTCAGCTCGCTCGTGAAGGACGTCATCATGCCGCCGATCGGCCTCGCGCTCGGCGGCGTCGACTTCTCGAACCTCTTCCTCGTGCTCGGGTCGGGGAGCTACCCGAGCCTGAAGACGGCGCAGGAGGCCGGCGCGGCGACCCTGAACTACGGCGTGTTCATCAACACGCTCATCAACTTCTTCATCGTCGCCATGGCGCTCTTCTCGATCGTCAAGCTCATGAACCGTTTGAAGCGCGAGGCGCCGCCTGCCCCGGCGCCCGCGGCCCGCACGTGCACCTACTGCGCGATGGAGATCCCGCAGCGCGCGCTGCGCTGCCCGCATTGCACGTCCGAGCTCAAGGCCGCTTGACTTGCCTTCCCGACCGGCGCGCGTAGGATGCCGCGCCGGGATGACGATCGAGTGCCCGCGCTGCGGGACACTGTACCGCCGCCCGCGCGCCGGGCGCGGGGCGAGCTATCGCTGCGCGCGCTGCCGGCACGTCTTCGACGCGCGCGGCGACGAGCCCGCCATGGTCGCGGACGAGGTCCGTGACGAGCCGCGGTTCACGCTCGGGGACGACGAGCCCGACGTGCCGGCGGAGGCCGACGATGTTGCGGAGCCCGTGCGCGACACCCGCGAGGAGCCCCCGGCCGCGGGCGGCACGATGAGCGGAACGGCGCGCTTCGCGGTCCGATCGCTCGCCGTCGTGGCGCTCGGCTACGCGGTCCTGTCGATCTATCTCTACACGCACGTCGACGCGACGCGCGACTGGCTGCGTCGGATCCCGCTGATCGGGTCACGGCTGAGCGAGTCCCGGCTGCAGACCGCGACGGTTCAGCTGATGGGGGTCGAGGGGCGGTACGAGCGCGTGCAGGGCGACCGGCTCGTGTTCATCATCTCGGGGACCGCGGTGAACGCGTCGCCGCTCCCGGTGCGCGGCATCCAGGTCGAGGGACGCATCCTCGGAGCGCAGGAGCAGCGCCAGGTCGTGTACTGCGGCGCCGCGCCGCGCGACGTGCAGGACCTATCGCTCCGCGAGATCGCGCTCCTCCAGACGCTCGAGCCGCCGAAGGAGTGGACGCTTCCGCCAAGCGATCAGACCGGATTCCTGGTGGTGTTCCCGCAGCCACCCGCGGACCTGCGCGAGTTCGGCGCAGAGGTGGTCGCTGTCCAGGCACCCCCGCGGCGGGGGGCCGCGGTCAGCTAGGCGTCTCGGTCTTTTTCGCTTTCGCCGCGTCGTTGGGCGTGACGTCGATCTCGGGCGGTTCGTTCAGGCCGCGCTTGAAAGCCTGCACGCCCTTGCCGAGGCTACCCATCACCTCGGGCAGCCGACCCGCGCCGAAGAGGACGAGCACGATCACGAGCACGACGAGTAGCTCGCCGATCCCCATGCCAAACATGCGCGGATCATAGGGTAGCCTCGTTGTGCGGGCAAGCCGAATCTCGGCACCGGGTTTGCCCCTGGAAAAACACAACCCGCTTCCTATACTCCGCTCCTTCCATGCCGAAGGCTTACCAGGCGGAGTACGAGCGGCTCCTGCCGCTGGTCGAGAAACCCGGCCGGTACGTCGGGAACGAGCGTGGCACGGTCCGGAAGGACCCCGACGCGGCGCGCCTGCGCTTCGCCCTCGCCTTTCCCGAGGTGTACGAGATCGCCCAGTCCCACCTCGGGATCCAGATCCTCTACGACGTGCTCAACCGTCGACCCGACGTCGCCGCGGAGCGCGTCTACGCGCCCTGGCCCGACCTCGAGGCGCTGCTGCGCGCGCGCGGGCTCCCGCTCGTCTCGCTCGAGAGCCGGTACGCGCTCTCCGACTTCCACGTCGTCGGCTTCAGCCTCCAGTACGAGCTCACCTACACGAACCTCCTGACCATGCTCGAGCTCGGCGGCGTGCCGCTCCGGGCCGTGGCGCGAACGGCGCACGATCCCCTGGTCATCGCCGGCGGGCCGTGCGCGTTCAACCCCGAGCCGCTGGCGCCGTTCCTCGACGGCGTGCTGCTCGGCGACGGCGAGGAGGCGATCGGCGACGTCTGCGACGTCGTGCTGCGCTGGAACGGTCGCGACCGACGCGCGCTGCTGCGCGCGCTCGCCGACGTGCCGGGCTTCTACGTGCCCCCGTTCTTCACGCCGCGCTACCATCCCGATGGAACCCTCGCCGCCGTCGATCCCGTCGAGCCATCGCGGCCGCGCGTCGCGAAGCGCGTGCTCGTCGATCTCGATCGCTTCGCGCCGCCGCCCGATCCGATCGTCCCGAACGTTGGCGTCGTCCACGATCGGGCGAGCGTCGAGGTGATGCGCGGCTGCGTGAAGGGCTGCCGCTTCTGCCAGGCTGGCTACGTTTACAGGCCGCTGCGCGAGCGGAATCCCGAGCGGGTCGTCGCCGACACGACGGCGCTCATGGAGCGCACGGGCTACGAAGAGGTGTCACTCCTCTCGCTCTCGACGGGTGATTACAGCGGTGTGAACCCGGTCCTGAAAGAGCTGATGGACCGGCTCGTGCCCGAGCGCGTCGCGGTCTCGCTGCCGTCGACGCGCGTCGAGGCGCTCTCGCCCCGCATCCTCGAGCAGATCCGCCGGGTGCGGAAGACCGGTTTCACGCTCGCGCCCGAGGCGGGGACGCAGCGGCTGCGCGATGTGATCCAGAAGGAGTATCGCGAGGACGAGCTCCTGCGCGCGGCGCGGCTCTTCGCCGAGCTCGGCTGGCGGACGCTGAAGCTCTACTTCATGATTGGGCTCCCGAGCGAAACGGAAGAGGACGTCGTCGGCATCGCCGAGCTGTCCGCGAAGGTCGCGGCCGCGGCGGGCGGGCGTCTCAAGATCACGGCGAGCGTCTCGACCTTCTCGCCGAAGCCGCACACGCCCTTCCAGTGGGCCGGCCAGCTCGACCTCGACCAGACACGCGTCCGGCAGTCCCTGCTCCGTCGCGAACTCGGTCGGCGCCGGATCGAGTTCCGCTGGCACGATGCCCGTCTCTCGTACCTCGAGGGCATCCTCGCGCGCGGTGACCGCCGCCTCGCCGACGTCATCGAGACCGCGCAGCGCCGCGGGGCCCGTTTCGACGGCTGGTCCGAGCACAGCAACCTCGACCTCTGGCTCGCCGCCATGGCCGACCACGGCCTCGACCCGAGCTCCTACCTCCGCCGCCGCCCCCTCGACGAAATTCTCCCCTGGGACCACCTGGACGCCGGCGTGAGCAAGAAGTTCCTGCAACAAGATCTGTCACGCGCCGTCTCCGGTCTCTTGACGCCGGACTGCTCCATCGACCGCTGCACGTACTGCGGCGCCTGCGACTTCGAGAACGTCCGCAACGTCGACTACCACCCCGAAGGCGCCAAAGGCGCCGACCACCGCGGCCAAGAGATATCGCGCTGGGCCGAACTAGCCGTCCCCAACAACAACGAAGAGGCTGACCTCGCGGTTCCGGCGTGGGAAACGAAGTCGTGGCGCGAGCTCCGCGAGCGCCGAGCGGCGCAGCCGCGACAGCCCGCGCCGCGTCCAGCACCGGCGGGCTCCGTTCCGCTTCCGGCAAATATCGACCGCGGCGAGGGGGGCGCCCTCGCCGCGACTTCCGCAGGCCCGGCGCGAGGCACGGCCAACCGACGTGACGCGGCGACCGCCGCGACCGACGTTCGCGAGAACGGCGACAGCACCGCAGCGGAATGGCTCGGCGCCGTCCGTTCCGCCCTCGACGCCCCGGCACCTGACAACGCCGCGACACGGCAGCGGATCCGGCTCCGCTACCGCAAGGTCGGCCCCGCAAGGTTCATAGGTACCCGCGAGATCGGCAACGTCTTCCTGCGCGCCGCTCGCCGCGCCCGCCTGCCGCTCGCCTTCTCTCACGGCCACCACCCGATGCCCCGGCTCTCGTTCAGCCCCGCCATCCCGCTCGGCTTCTCGAGCGACGATGAGTATGTCGACATCGATCTCACGGCACCGGTCGCCGTCGACGGACTCGTCCGTCGGCTCGCCGCCGAGCTGCCCGACGGCCTCGAGCCGCTCGCGGGAAGCGAAGTCCCGTGCACCGCGGCGAGCATCGACGCCGGCATCGCGGCGTTCCTGTACGACGTCGACCTGAGCGTGCTCGACGAGCCGCCGGCGAGCGAGCGCATCGCGGACGCAGTCGCGCGCTTCATCGGCACGCCGACGTTCGCGGTCGCGAAGGGCGGGAAGGCCGGGGAGCGCAGCGTCGACGCGCATCGCTACGTCACCGGGCTCGTGCAGAGCGCGCCTCAGCGGCTCTCACTCGAGCTGGCGGTGGGGCCGGAGGGAACGATCCGGCCGGGCATGTTCGTCGGCACGCTCCTCTCGCTGCCGACCGACGCCGTCGCGCAGCTCCGCATTCACAAGCGCGGAACGCGGTTCCGCGCACCCGCCGCGGCGGCATAGAGGGACCGTGGCGAAGCAGATTCTCGTCAACGTCGCACCCTGGGAGACGCGCGTCGCGCTGCTCGAGGATTCGAGCCTCGTCGAGGTCCACATCGAGCGGCGCGGCGGGGTCGGGATCGCGGGCAACATCTACAAGGGCAAGGTCCTGCGCGTGCTGCCCGGCATGCAGGCCGCGTTCATCGACGTCGGGCTGCCGAAGGCGGCCTTCCTGCACGCGTCCGACGTGGTCGGCCCGGCGCTGCCGCCCGAGGTCGCGCGCGAGGGCGACGCCGCGGAGCTCGTCGACGCGCCCGCCGAGGTCCCGGTGCGCGACAGCCGACCGATCGAGGAGCGCGTGCACAAGGGCGAGGACATCCTCGTGCAGGTCGCGAAGGAACCGATCGGCACGAAGGGGGCGCGCGTGACCGCGCACCTCTCCCTGCCCGGCCGCTACCTCGTCTACATGCCCGGGACGCAGCACGTCGGCATCTCGCGCCGGATCGAGGACGCCGCGGAGCGCGACCGGTTGCGCGAGGTGGTCGAGGCGGAGCGTCCGCCCGAGGGCGGGCTCATCGTGCGCACCGCGTGCGAGGGCGCGACGAAGCGCGAGATCCACGACGACGTCCGCTTCCTCACCCGTCTCTGGAGCCGCATCCGGAAGCAGGCGGAGTCCACCGAGGCGCCGGCGCTGATCCACTCCGACCTCGACCTCGTCCTGCGCACGCTGCGCGACCTGTTCACTTCCGACGTCGACCGTTTCGTCATCGATGCGCCCGACGACCATGCGCGAGTCGTCGAGTTCGTGACCGCGCTCATGCCGCGCCTCGCGTCACGCGTCCATCTGTACGAGGGTCTGACGCCGATCTTCGACCAGCACGGCATCGAGACGAAGATCGGGCGCGCGCTCGAGCGCCGCGTCTGGCTCAAGTCGGGCGGCTACCTGATCTTCGACCAGACGGAGTCGCTCACCACCGTCGACGTCAACACCGGCCGCTACGTCGGCAAGAAGGACCAGGAGGAGACGATCCTCAAGACGAACCTGGAGGCGGCGAAGCAGGTCGTCCACCAGCTCCGGCTGCGGAACATCGGCGGCATCATCGTCATCGACTTCATCGACATGGAGAAGGCCGGCAACCGGAAGAAGGTCCACGACGCCCTCCAGGAGGCCGTCCGCAAGGACAAGGCGCGCACGAAGGTGCTCCGCATCTCGGAGCTCGGCCTCGTCCAGATGACGCGCAAGCGGACGCGCGAGAGCCTGGAGCAGTTGCTCACCGCCGACTGCCCGCACTGCAGCGGCGACGGCAGGGTGCGCTCGATCGAGACGCTCGCGTACGACGCGCTTCGCCGGATCCAGCGTGAGGTGACGGGCACCGCGCCGCACGCGCGCTTCGTCCTGCGGGTCCCGCCCGAGGTCGCCGCGTTCCTCGCCGCCGACGATCGACGCGCCGTCTCCGGCCTCGAGGAGATGCTCGGCCGCGCGATCGACGTCGTGGCCGCGCCGGAGCTTCCGCGTGGTGAATCCGCGGTCACGGTCCTCGAGCCGGCGCCCGAGGCGGCACCGGCGCGCTAAGTTCATCACGGGGTCTCAGTGCGACACCGCGATGGGTTGGCGGCAGCCGCTCGCTGAACGCTTGTGCCAGGCGCGATCGTCGCGCCTGGCTATCGGATCCGCTCGCCGGGGCGGACGACGTGGTAGCACTTCCCGTCGTGCATGAGGTCGCCGCCGGCGTTCTTGCAGTCCTGGATCGGATCGTGGTGGATCTCGCACGTCCCGTTCGAGAGGAAGCGTCCGCCCTGCCGGAGACAGTCCTTCCGGCGGTCGGCGCGCCCGACCTCGCACGTGCCGTCCTCGAAGTACGTGCCGCCGCGCGCGGCGCAGTCCTGCCGGGGGCCGGCGAGGGCACCGGAGGGCACGAGCAGGAGGATGAGCAGGCCTGCGTGCGCGATCCGGGCTGAAGCACCTTCCATTCTCATCCCGAGCATGGAATGCGGGCGCGATATCAGCCGACGAGGACGACCGTCAATGGATCGCGTTCAACCCCGCCGCGCGGCGGCCGACGGCCAGGAGCGACATGCCGACCGGCGGCCGGAAGCCGCGCTCGAGCCGCCTTCCGCCGGAGCAGCACCGCGTTCAGCCACCAGCCGGGGATGCCGAGCATGTTGAAAGACTAAAGGTGCTCGCCTGGCTACACCGCCTCGCGGAGCAACGTGAGCGCGCCCCGGTCGTCCTCGAAGATCAGCCCGGCGCGCAAACGAGCTTCACCGTCGCGACCCCACGCGCGCGCCCGGACCCCTTCGCGACCGCACGCAGCACGGCGCGTCCGGGACTCGGGTGCGACGCGCGCCCGCGCAGCGCGACTGTCACCGTCACCGGCGGCGTGCACGCGTTGGCGGCCGCCAGCGGCGGCGTGAAGACGAACGCGGAGCGCTGCGCGGCGCCCGCGCCGAGCGCGCCCACCGCCGTCATCGCCTCGCCGACGAGCGTGCGTCCGGCAGAACGCGGCGACATGGCGGCCCGGAGCGCGACGCGGCCGACACCCGTCGCCGAGCACTTGAGACGCGGGTCGCTGTTGTTGAAGCACCACGCGACGGTGAACGTGCACCGTCCCGGCGTCGAATCGGCGTCGCACGTCGGGTCGCCGTCCTTGCAGCGCACGGCGGTCTTTCCCTGCGCGCCGTGTACCAGAGTCTCGGCGAGACAGGCCGCCTTCCCCTTCCCCGGCACGCAGCTCGGGGCGCCGGCGGCGCAGCCGCCGCCGGGGATGCCGCCGCGACACGGCTTGTCCTGGTTCGGATCCGGGACGGACGGGCAGTCGTCCACGGCATCGCACACGCCATCGCCGTCGCTGTCGGGCGAGGGAGTGTGCATGCAGCCGCGGTTGGGATCGCACGTATCGACGGTGCACGGGTCGCCGTCGTCGCACGAGACGTCGCAGAGGCTGTTCACCGCCGTCACCACGCGGACGCGCTGGTTGCCGCGGTCGGCGATCACGATGCGGCCGGCGCCGAGCGCGAGCGCCTCCGTCGGACGCGCGAGGCTCGCGAAGAGCGCGTTGCCACCGTCGCCGGCGTACGTCGGCCGCCCATCGCCCGCGATCGTCGTGATCACGGACGTCGGCGAGAGCTTGCCGTCGCCGCCGACCGCGATGCGGCGGATCACGTTGTTGCCCTGGTCGGCGACCAGGAGCGAGCCGTCGGTGTCGAACGAGATGCCGGTCGGATCCGAGAACGTCGCCGCGCTCGCGGGGCCGCCGTCGCCGAGATCGTCGGCCGGGTTGCCGCCTGGGCCGTCGATCGTCCCGGTCTCGACCCCCGTGCCGGCGAGCGGCTGCACGACGCCCGTCGTCGGGTCGACGATCACGATCTTCTCGCTTCCGAAATCGGCGACGTAGAGCGTGCCGTCGGCGGCCAGCGCTACACCCGCCGGCTGTTGCAGGACGGCGGGCACGGTCGTCACGGTGCCGTCAACGGCGATGTGGCGGAGCAGATTGTTGTTGAAGTCGGCGACGAAGACCTCCCCCGCCGGGTTGACGGCGGTGCGCAGCGGCGTGTTGAAGGTCGCCGCCGCGGCCGGGCCGTCGGCGTTACCGACCGCGCCGCTCCCCGCGAACGGGAAGATCATGTGGTCTGCGGTGACGCGGCGAAGCCGCTCGGTGGCGGCGTCGGTCACGAGCAGATCGCCGGATGGCAGGAACGAGAGCCCGGTCGGCTCCTCGAAGCTGGCGGCGAGGGCGGACCCACCGTCGCCTGCGCTGCCGCTCGCGCCCGGAATCCCGGCCCACGTCACGATGGTGTGACTCGCGTCGTTCGCGATGCGGCGCACGATGTGGTTGTCGTGCTCCGTGACGTAGAGGTTGCCGCCGCCGTCGAGCGCGAGCCCCGTCGGGCGGTTGAGGAGCGCACGCACGGCGGGCCCGTCGTCTCCGCCGAAGCCGCCCTCGCCGGTACCCGCGAACGCGGCGATGGTGCCCGCGACCGGATCGTAGCGCCGGATCCGGTTCGCCGTGTCGTCGATGACCAGAACCGTGTTCGCCGGGCCAAGCGCCACCGAGGCGGTCTCGAGCCGGGCGAGCGCCGCGGGACCACCGTCGCCGGAGTCACCCGCTGCGGGGCTCGTGGTCGCATTCGGTGGCGTGTTGACGACGGTGACGACGTTGCCGGCATCGTCGATCGTCCGCACGCAGTGGTGCCCGGAGTCGCCGAAGTAGACCTTGCACGCGGGGCCGGCCGGGCCACCGCACCCGCGCGGCACCAGCGCCAGACGCACCGGCCGATAGAACGAGGCCGAGGTCGCGGGCACGCCCTCCTGGAAGGGCACCTCGCTCGGGTCGTTCGGCTCCGGGTAGCTGCCGTCGCCGGCGACGGTCGTGATGACGTGGTTCGGGCTCGTGTCGATCTTGCGGATGCGATTGTTCCCGAGCTCGCCGAACCAGAGGTTGCCCGCGGCGTCGAACACCATGCCGATCGGATCGGCGAGCGCCGTCTGCAGCGCCGGGAGCGCCTCGCCGTTGTAGCCCTCGGGCAAGCCGCCGGCGAAGAGCGTGATGACGCCGGTCGCGGCGTCGACGCGCCGGATACGCGGATGGTGCGCCGCACCGGCGGGATGATCCTCGTCGCGCTCGCTGATGTAGACGTCGCCGTTCGCCGCGACGACGACGCCGATCGGCTGGTTGAACATCGCCGAGGTCGCGGGGCCACCGTCGCCGATGCCGTGGCTCGGACTCGAGGAATCGAACGGGCCGGCCGCATCGCCGGTGCCGGCGAACGTCGTGATGATGCCGCTCGTCAGGTCGACGCGGCGGACGCGGTCGCCGCCGTTGTCGACGATGAAGAGGATCTTCTCCGTCGGATCGAGGCCGAGGCCGTTCGGCTCGTGGAGGCTCGCGAGCGTCGCCGGACCGCCGTCGCCCGAGAAGCCGGGCGACCCGTTGCCAGCGACGGTCGTGATGACGCCGTTCGGGTCGACGCGCCGGACGAGCTCGTTGCCGAGCTCGCTGAAGTAGACGTTGCCGGTCGAGTCGGTGATGGCGTCGGCAGGGCCGATCACGGCCGCCGCGATCGCCGGGCCGCCGTCGCCGTATCCACGCCCGGCGAGCGTGTCGATCCGATAGAGCGCCCAGCCGGGGACCGGGAACAGTAAGGCAACGAGGACGAGAAGCCGCATCGGGCGAAACCTCCGGTGTGCGGGCTGGCAACCGCCGTGCCGGGCGGGACGTGCAGCAGATTCGGACGCCGCGCGCGCCGCCTGCAGCCGGCCGCGACGCCATGCGGCGATGACGACGGCTTTCGCGACGGCGCGGCCCGCGCGTGCGAAAGGGCACGCCGCTTGGAGGTAATCCACGGGATGCGCAGCGCGTATCGAAAATTACCGGAGAGCGTCCGTCGCTGCCTGCGGCCGCTCAACCTGCTCGACGAGGTCGCGTCGTTCTTGCCTGGGCCCGTGCGCCCGCGTGCGCACGGCGCGGCGGAGGCGATGCGCCGCCTCGGACGCGTGGCGCGCATCCGCTACCCCGTGCGGCGCCTCGAAGGCACGGTGCACGGCTCGGGACGGCGACTCACGTGTCTCGTCGCGAGCGACGAGCTCTCCGCCCGCTACTGGACGACGACGGTGTTCGCCGAGCCGCCGCGCGAGACGATCGTCGGCCACATCGGTGCGCTCGCGGCGGCAGCCGCCTGCCGTCGCCTGGCACCGGCGGCGGACCTGTCGCTCTGGCAGGCGCCGTGGCCCGTCTCCGCGCTCGCGCGCGGACCACGCATCCCGAGCTGGCTGCCGCTCTGGCTCGCGACCGACCGCTCGCTCGACGACGTGATCGCCGGCGAGCGGAGCGGTCGCGCGGCGCGCAAGAACGACGTGCGCCGCGTGCAGCGTCTCGGGCTGCGCGTGCGGCTCGCGACCGACGCCGAGGCGTACGACGCCTTCCGCCGTGAGCTCTACGAGCCGTACATCCGGCAGCGCTTCGGCGACCTCCTGGTCGCGCTCCCGGCGCATGCATTCCAGCATGCTCGCCGGAACGGCTGGCTGCTCGTCGCCGAGCTCGACGGCCGCGCCGTCGGCGGCGCGCTGATCGAGCGCTGGGGCGCGCATCCGCGCGTGCTCGTCTTCGGCGTCGATACGCGCTCGACGGTGCCGACGGGGACGCTGCTCGAGGCGTGCTACTACCACTCGATCTGCTTCGCCGTGGAGCGCGGGTTCGCGCGGCTGTCGCTCGGCACCTGTCGACCCGTCCTCACCGACGGCGTGCTGCGCTACAAGCGGAAGTGGGGCGGCACGATCGGCCGGCCCGCGACCTGGGACGCGTTCCTCTTCCGCTATCGCAACACGCCCGCGGTCCGCGACCTGCTGACCGAGGCGCCGCTCGTCGTCGACGCCGGGCGCGGTCGGCTCGCCGCGCTCGTCGGGGCCGCGGGCGACGCCGCCGCGGACGTCGTCGGTCACGTGCAGCGCATGGAGACGCCCGGACTCGCCGAGATCGCGTGCCTCGTCGAGCCGACCGTGACGGTCGGCCCCGACGTGTGCGCGCGGCATGCCTCCCTCCGCATCGTCCCGCCCGGCGACGTGTGGCCGGTGGAGGCCGCCGCATGACGGCGCCCGCCCTCGCCGCGGGACCGCGGCACGCGGAGCCGCCGGCCGCCCGGCTCGTGTGGCGCGTCACCGACGACCACGGCCCGCTCGGCGCGCTCGTGATCGACGACGTCGTCGCGCACCGCGCGTGCGGCGGGCTGCGCATCGCCGCCGCGGTGACGGACGAGGAGCTCCGCGAGCTCGCCACGGTGATGACGCTCAAGTTCGCGTTCTTCGGGATCGCGTGCGGCGGTGCGAAGGCGGGCTTCGTCGTACCCGAGACCGCGAGCGCGGCGGAGCGCCGGCGGCGGGCGCGCACGTTCGGCGCGGCGCTCGGTCCGCTGCTGCGGGCGGGCAGCTACATCCCGGGCACCGACCTCGGCTGCGGCCAGCGCGATCTCTGGGAGGTCCTCGACGGCGCGGGTGTGCCGGTCGGGACGCCGCCGACCGGCCCGGTCGAGACGAGCGGCACGGCAGGGTTCTCCGGGCGCTCGGCCGCGATCGCGGCGCTCGCCGCGCTCGGCGGTCGCGCGCGCGACGCGACGCTCGCGGTGCTCGGCTACGGTCGCGTCGGCGCCGCGCTCGCCGCGCGTTTCACGGCGGCCGGCGGGCGGCTCGTCGGCATCGCGACCGCGCGCGCGGCCGCTGTCCGTCCGGACGGGTTCGACCCGGCGCGACTCGAACGGCTGCGCGGGCTACACGGCGACGACCTCCCCCTGCACTACCCGGGCGCGCGTCCCGTCGAGCGTGACGTCCTGCTCGGGCTCGGCGTCGACGTGCTGTCGCCGTGTGCGACGGCGGGCATGATCGACGCCGAGCGCGCGCGCCGGGTCCGCTGCCGCATCCTCTGCGCGGGCGCGAACGCGGCCGTCACCGCGGACGCGGAGCCGGTGCTCGAGGCGAACGGCACGACCGTGCTGCCCGACTTCGTCACCAACGCCGGCGGCGTGCTCGTGAGCCACTTCTGGCCGCTCGCGCTCTCCGAGCGTGCCGTCGACACGTTGCTCGAGCGCCGCTTCCGCGCCGTCGTCGACGATCTGCTCCGGCGGGCCGCGGCCGCGGGCACGACGCCCGCCACGCTCGCGCGTGGCCTCGCGGGCCGGAACCTCGCCCGGCTGCGACGCGCGCCCGCGAACGCGGTGCGCCACGAGCGCCTCTTCACCCGGCTCGGTCGCGGCCGCCTCCGGCACGTGCTTCCGTCGGTCGTGGTGAACACCCTCGTGCTGCGCGTCGCGCGCGACCTCGGGCCGCCGACCGAATAACGCCTTGTTCCACCGAGACGCGGGTGCTACACGCCCCGCGGAAGGGAAGTTGGCCGCGCTGCCGGAGTCAGTCATGGCCACGTTCACGCTGATCGACGAGATTCGGTCGCACACGGTCGACGCCACCGTCCGTGACGACGCGGTCCGCGTCGCGCCGGAGACGGTCGCACGCGCGCTCGGCTGGGAGCTGAAGCCGCAGGGGCTCTGCCGCGACGACACGTGCATCCCGGTCCGCGAGCGCGACGCGCTCGTCGATCGCGACGGCATCGACCTCGCGACGCTCGCACGCCTGCTCGACCGTCCGATCGCGCTGGATCCGGCGGAGCGCGCCGCCGTCCTCGGCGCGTCCGCCGGCACGCGCGCCGACCGGCTCGCGTCGCTCGAAGCGCCGGACTTCACGCTCCCCGACCTCGACGCACGGTCGCACTCGCTCGCCGGCTACCGCGGCCGGAAGGTGTTGCTGATCGCCTGGGCCTCCTGGTGAGGGTGCCGCGAGGACCTGCCGGTCTGGCAGGCACTGTACGACGAGCTCGGTGAACGCGGCTTCACGCCGATCACCGTCGCGCTCGACAAGAGCGCGGAGGACGCGCGCCCGTACATCGAGCGCGCGGCGCCTCTGCATCCCGCGCTGATCGACAGCGAGCACGTCGTCGCCGACCTGTTCAACGTCATCAACGTCCCGACGATGATCTGGATCGACGAGCGCGGACGCATCGTCCGCCCGAACGACGTGCAGTTCGGAACGGACCTGTTCGTCGCGCTCACCAACCGCCCGTCGGCACCGTTCCTCGCCGCGGTACGCGCGTGGGTGGACGGCGGCGAGGGCGTGCTCGCGGCCAACGACGTGCGCGCCCACCAGCTCCTGCCGGACGCCGCGCAGCAGGCGGCGCGCGCGGAGTTCACGCTCGCGTGGCATCTACACCAGGTGGGACGTCGAGCGGCCGCCGAGCGTCACTTCAAGCGCGCCGGCGAGTTCGCGCCGCGCGACTGGACGATCCGGCGCGGATCGCTGCCCATCCGCGGCATCGATCCGATGGCGAGCGAAGAGTTCCTCGCGCTCTGGCAGGAAGGCGCGCCGGTCTACCCGGCCGCGCCGCTGCCCGAGAACGCGTCCGACGGCTGACACGCACGCGCCGGCGCACGCGCCGCGGCGTCGCGGCGGCACCACGCTTGCACCATCTCTCCCCGGTCCGGGCCTTCGCCGCCCGGCGGGGAGGATCCGGGCATGCGGGGAGCGTCACACCAGCGTCTGAGCGTCATCGCGGTGATCGCCGTCAGCCTCGCACTTGCCGCGGCGGCGGCCGCCCAGGAATGCCCCTCCGCGTGCGGGCTCCAGAAGCGCGCCTGCCTCCAGGGCGCGCGCGCGACGAAGCTCGGCTGCAAGATGGACTGCCGCGCGAACGCGAGCCACCGCGGTGTCGGCGCGTGCATGCGCGCCTGCATGACGGGCTTCCGCTCCGACAAGGACACGTGCGGCGGCGACCACGCGGGATGCATGACGGAGTGCCGGCCCGGCGGCCCGTCGGCGGGCGCGATGTGCCGCATGATGTGCGGACACGACTTCGGCACGTGTACGCAGGCCGTCATCGCCGACGCGCGGACGTGCATGCACGCGTGTCCGAACGGACGCGAGCGCCGTCCGTGCATCGACGACTGCGGCAGCGCGGCGCGTGACGCCGCCGCCGCGTGCGCCGACACGTTCGACGAGTGCACGGCGGCGTGTGTCGGCTCTCCGAGCGGCGCGTTTGTAAATTAGCGCGTCGCGGGCGCGCGACTCAGCGATCCGTCGGGTCGGCGGTGTTCCAGCTCGGGCGCTCGTCCGCGGGCGTCTCGCGGCGTGCCGTGCGACGCTCCTCGCGGCGATCCGCGCGCAGCCGCTCGAAGCGGGAGCGCAGCTCGGCCACCTCGCGGCGAAGAGTTTCGAGCGTATCGTCGATTGACATGGGCAGGCTCCGTTCGGGGAAGGGTATCGGCGACGCGCGGGTCGGCTACCTGTGCCGGCGCCCGGGGGCAAGCCCCGGATTCCAGGGATGGCCGCCTCATCCTAAAGGCGGAGCCCGCGACGGGGGCGCTACTTCCGCTCGTACCGGCCGATCAACTCGACCCGACCGAGCGTGTGGCCCATGACGGCCTTCTCGAGCGCGGCCTTCGTCGAGCCGGGCGCGATGCCGACCACGTAGTCGAGCGCGTACAGCTTGAAGGAGTACCGGTGCGGACCCCGCCCCGGCGGCGGACACGGCCCGCCGTATCCGACTCGCTTGAAGTCGTTCGTGCCTTGGCGCGTGCCGTCCTCCAGCGTCGGCGTCTTGGGCACGTTCTCCGCGAGCGCGTGCACCGACGGCGGGATGTCCCACATCACCCAGTGTACCCAGGTGCCCGACGGTGCATCGGGATCGTCGCACACGAGCGCGAACGTCTTCGTCGCGGCCGGGGGATCCTTCCACCCGAGCGGCGGCGAGACGTCGGCCGCATCGCACGTGTGCTTCGTGGGGATGGTCTGGTTGGCGGCGAACGCTTCGCTCGTCAGCTCGAACGCCATCGCTCCTCCGACCCGTGCAACCGCGAGCAGCACGGCGAGCACGACCACGAACATCGGCCGGGAGGCTAGTGCGCCGCGCACGCGCTGTCCATCCGCCGTCACGGCGGCGGCGCCGAGAGGCGGTCGTACCCGGTCGGCGTGATCGCGATCGTCAGCTCCGCCCGGTAGCCGCCCCGCCCCTCCTCCCACACGTACGGCTCGAGGACGAGCACCATGCCCTCTGCGAGCAACACCCGCTCCTCGGCCGCGAGCCCGAGGTCCGTGCCGATGAACGGCGGCTCGACGCCGCCGAGCCCGACGCCGTGCGCGAGGTAGAGCGGCGTCGGCCAGGGCGCGCCGCCGCCGTGCGCGCGGAGCGCAGCGCGGTGGAGGGTCGCCGCGGTCACGCCCGGCCGGCACTCCGCGAGCACGGTGCCGACGATCTCGTCCCATCGCGCGCGGAGCGTCCGGTCGTGCGCGCTCGGAACGCCACCGCACGGCCACGTCCATCCGACGTCGGCGAGGTATCCGGCGTGCAGCATGCCGGTGTCGATCATCACCTGGTCACCGGGCGCGAGCGGACGCTCGCCCGTGAGCTCGCGGTACGGCGGTCCGCCGCGGAACGTCCACGGGGCGTCGGCGGCGTGCCGCGGGATCGCGCACCAGATCGGCTCGACGTGGCAGACCGCCATGCCGCGCCGGGCGCTCGCGGCGAGGAAGCGGCCCGCGAGATCGATCTCGCGGACGCCGGGGACGACCGCCGGCAGGACGTCCGCGACCGCGGCCTCCGTCCGCCGGATGGCGTCGCGCAGGAGCCTGATCTCGTCTGCCATCTTCACGACCCGCGCGGCCATGACGCTGCGCTCGGCCGGCTCGACGGTCGCGCCGGGCAGCGCGCGCTCGAGCGCGGCCGCGGTCGCGAAGGGCAGCCGCTCGACGCCGACCCGCCGCGCGCTCGCGACGCAGTCGGCGAGGACCGCCGCGGCCCGGACGGGGTCGCGCGGCAGCGCGCCGGTCTCGACGTCCGCGGGAACGCGATCGCGCTCGACGCCGAGCAAGATGGTGCGCTCCGCGGTGATGATTGCCGCGAACGGCCATGCGGCTTCGACGCTGGAATCCCCGTGCAACGGGACGGCGCCGGTCGCGTAGCGGATCGAGCCGGCGGCGGTGAGGACGAGCGCCTCGTGGCCCGCCTCGCGCATCGCCGCCCGCAGGCGCGCGCGGCGCCCCGCGCGCAACGCGTCCGGATCGATCACGGCGCCGGCTCGAGCCACCGGTGCGCACGTTCCGTCACCAGGAGCGCACGCGTCGCGCGGAACCCGGCGACGACGGGCGCCAGCACGAGGATGGTCCCGGCCCGTAGCGACACGTCCGCACCGTCGTCGAGATCGACGAGCGGCGGCTCGATCCCGACCCCGAGGCCGTGGACGAGGAGCCCGCTCGCATCGGCGCCCGCGCGCGCGGCGGCCTCGCGCAGCGCGCGCGTCGAAGCACCGTCGCGGCACGTCGACGCGAGCGCGCAGAGCGCCTCGTCCCATCGGCGCCGCGACGCGGACAGGTCGACGTCGCAGCCGACCGTGCCCGCGGCAATGCCCGCATGCTCGCGCAGCCACAGGCCGAACTCGAGCTGGACGACGTCGCCGCGGACGAAGCGCTCGTCCGGGAGCACGTCGCGACCGGCGCGGCGAACGCGCCCCTCGTGGAGCGGGAACCCGGCTCCGTGCTCCGCCATCGTGTCGGCGCATCGCGCCCAGACGTCGGCCGCGACGCCGTCCGGCACGACGGCGGTCGCCGCGGCGCGGAGCGCGGCGCGCGCGGCGGCGAGCGCCACGACGACGGCCGCGACCTCCGCGTCGGAGCGCGGCGCCACCGCTTCGGCGAGGACCGGTGCAGCGTCGACGAGCGCGCGCCCGGCCAGCGCGTCGCGCAGCGCCGGCGTCAGCACGTCGCACGCGACCGCACCCGGAACCTCGCGCACGAGATCGGCGACGGCGGCGAGCTGCCGGTCGCGGTCCCACGCCAGCGGACGGACGGCGGCGCGCGGCATCCCCGACGGAGCGCCGTCCGGATCGGTCGTGAAGATCGCGGCCGACGGCGCGCCGGCGCGGACGACGACCCACGGCAGCGTCCCGCCGCTGCCGGCGACGCGGACGCGACGCGCGCCCGAGGCGAACGCCGCGAGGTGCGGCGTCGCCAGGCAGAGCGCGCCGACGCCGTGGCGCGCCATCGCGGCCTGCACCCGCCCGTAGCGGGCATCGCTCACGTGCGGCGAACCCGGAAGCGCGGTACGGTCACGTCCGCGCTCACGTCCTCGAAGACGACCTCGAGCGGCAGCCCCATCGCGAGCGTCTCCGGCGCCGCCTCGATCACGTTCGAGACGAGCCGCACGCCGGGCGCATCGTCGAGCGCCACGACCGCGACCGTGTACGGCACGCAGCCGGCGAGCGAGGGCAGGAACGCACGGTGGACGACGGCGTACGAGAAGAGCGTCCCGCGGCCCGACGAGGCCACCCACTCGTGATCGAAACTGCGGCACTGCCAGCACACCGGCGAAGGCGGGTGGCGGAACGCCGCGCAGCGCGTGCAGCGCTGCACGAGCAGCACGTGGCGCCGGCAGCCATCCCAGAAGGGCCGCGTGTCGTCCGTGATCGCGGGCCGCGGCATCTCGGGCGGAAATAGGCTCATCGGCGCAGCAGTAACGCGCTGGTCGGGATGCCGCTCCCGCTCGCGACCGCGCAGATCTCGGCGTCGCGCACCTGGTTCACGGCCGTGCCGCGGAGCTGCTTCACGCCCTCGACCACGTGGTTGAGCCCGTGGATGTACGCCTCGGAGAGGCTCCCGCCCGCAGTGTTCGTCGGCAGCGCACCGTCGGGCCATGCGAGCGCGCCGGAGGCGGCGAACGGGCCGCCCTCGCCGCGCGCGCAGAAGCCCATGTCCTCGAGCTGGAGGAGCACCATCCCGGAGTAGTGGTCGTAGAGCTGCGCGACGTCGACGTCGCCGGGCGAGATGCCGGCGGACGCGAACATTCGCCGCGCCAGGCGCCGCGTGTTCCCGGTCGCGTACTCGTCGTCGGGCATGTACTGCATCGCCCACGCGCCGCCCCCGTAGCGCGGCCCGCTGCCCTGCGCGGCTGCCCTCACGTAGACCGGCCGATGCGGACAGTCGCGCGCCCGCTCCGGCGCGACCAGAACGAGCGCGCAGGCGCCGTCGGTTTCGAGGCAGCAGTCGAAGAGACCGAAGGGATCGACGATGCGCGGCGCGGCGGCGTGGTCCGCGAGCGTCATCGGCCGCTCGTGCATGACCGCTGCCGGGTTCCGATTCGCGTGGCGCCGGAACGTGACCGCCACGTGGCCGAGGTGCTCCGTCGTCGTGCCGTAGAGGTGCATGTGGCGACGGACGAGGAGCGCCATGCCGACCGTCGCGTTGAAGAGCCCGAAGGGAAGCGCGAACCCGAGCGCCGCGTCCTGCGGGCGGAGCCTCTGCACGTCGCCCGTGAGCGGGCGGCCGAAGCGGCGGAACTGGCCCATCGCGAGCGCGCGGTAGACGACGACGCAGCGCGCGGCGCCGGTCGCGATGGCGCGCGCCGCCTCGGCCACCGCGGCGCACGCGCCGCCGCCACCGACGATCCACGTCGTGCCGGCCCAGCGTACCTCCGGCACGCCGAGGTCGGTCGCGACGAACGCGAATTCGTTCCGGTCGCTGGAGAACGAGGCGAAGCCGTCGACGTCGTCCATCGTGAGGCCGGCGTCGGCAACCGCGGCGACGATCGTCTCCAGCGCGAGCTGGTACTCGGTGCAGCGCGTGAGCTGCCCCCACCGCACGTACTCGGACTCCGCGATGCCGACGATCGCTGCCTGGTCATGCGCCATCGGACGCCCCATCGAAGATCATCCGTCTCCTTCGCTCGCGGCCTCGGCGAGCACCTCCGCCGTGTGCTCGCCGAGGAGCGGCGGGCGGCGCGCGAAACGCCACGGCGCGGCGGGCATGATGAAGGGACCGCCCGCGTAGAGGAAGTCCCGACCGAGCTCGGGATGATGCACGGCGATCCAGAAGCCCCGGTCGTGCAGATGGGGGTCGTCGAGCGTCTCGTCCTGCGTCCGGATCGGCGCCCACGGAAAGCCGCGGCGCTGGCCGGCGCGATAGATCTCGTCCGCCGTGTGGCGCGCGCAGTACTGCTCGAGCGCCGCGCGGACGCGGATCGCGCGCTCCGCGGGCGGCGCGTCGCGCACCGGGCCGTCGAGCCCGGCGGCGGCGAGGAGGTCGAGCAGACGCGGCAGCACGTGGGCGCCGAAGAACTCCGGGACGATCGTGCTGACCCAGATCCCGTCCGACGACCGGAACTGGAGCCCGAGGACAGCCCGGGACGTCACCTGGCCGGCGCACCGGTACTGCGGCACGTGCCACTCGGTGATGCTGGTCGCGGCCTCGTGGATCGAGACCTCGACGTCCTGCCCGCGCCCGTCGCGATCGCGCGCGAGCACCGCGCCCACGAGGCCGTGGACCGCGTAGACGCACGCCGTCTGGTAGGCCTGCCACATCGCGCAGGCGAGCGGCGGGTCGTCCGTACCGTAGCCGCACGCGGCCATCGCGCCGCCGAGCGCCATCAGCGTCAGATCGGTCGCGGGCCGGTCGCGCCACGGCCCGTCCAGGCCGAAGGGGGTGATCGTCGCCAGGATGAGGCGCGGGTTCACGGCACGGAGCCCGTCGCCGTCGGCGAGACCGCGGGCCGCGAGCTCCGCCGCGGTGCCGGCGGCGAGGACGACGTCGAAGCGGCGCACGAGACGGCGAAGCGCGCTCCGGCCCTCCGCGCCGTCGAGGTCCATCGTCGCCGCGCGCTTCCCGACGTTGTAGTGCCAGAAGTGGAGGCTCCGGTCGGGATGCGGCTCGTCGCCGAGGAACGGACCGATCCTCCGTGTCGGCGCGCCGCCGCGCGGCTCGATCTTCACGACGTCGGCGCCGAGCCCGGCGAGGAGGCGGCCGGCGTACTCGCCGCTCTCGTCGGCGATCTCGAGCACGCGGAGATCGGACAAAGCACCCGTCACGCGAGCACCCCGGCATCGGCGAGCGCCGCGATCTCGGCATCGGCCATGTCGAGCAACGAACGGAGGACATCGCGCGTGTCCTCGCCGAGCGACGGCGGCCCGCGGCGGATGACGCCGCCGGGATGGACGTCGCTGGCCGACAGCCGGAACGGCGGGCGCTCGAGCGGCCACTCGCCGGTCGCGGACTGGCGGAGCGGAACGAAGTACGCGCGCGCGCGTAGCTGCGGGTCGCGCTCGACGCGGTCGCGCGCGTCCTGCACGGGCGCCGCCGGCACGCCGGCGGCGCAGAGCCGGTCGGCGAGCGCGTAGCGGTCCTCGCCGGCCGTCCAGGCCGCGAGCGCGGCGTCGAGCGCGTCCTCGTGCGCGCGCCGACCGGCGGCGGTGGCGAAGCGCGCGTCGCGCGCCCACGCCGGATCGCCCATCGCCGCACGCAGCCGCTGCCAGTCCGCGTCGTCGCGGCACGCGATCGTGATCCACTCGTCGCGGCCCGCGCACCGGTATGCGCCGTGCGGCGCGCGCGGTGGCTCGGGGCTTCGGTTGCCGGGCGGCGTGTCGGCGCGGCGGTAGGACCGGCCGTTCGCCTGGCGGTCGAGCGCCGCGGCGCCGGCGAGCGGGATCCCCGGCTCGATCTGCGACACGTCGACGTGCTGCCCCTCGCCGGTTCGGTTGCGGTGGTGCAGCGCCGCGAGGATCGCGTACGCGCCGAGGTAGCCGCCCATGTGATCCAGGTACGAGAACGACCAGCCCGCCGGCCGTCGCCCGGGCAGGCCGACCAGATGGGTGAGCCCGGTGAGCGCCTGTGCAGTCGGGCCGAGCGTGACGTGCGCCGCGTCGCGGCCCCGGTGGCCGAATCCGGACATGCTCACATAGATGATGTTCGGACGGAGACGGCGAAGCTCCTCGTACGGGAAGCCCATCCGCGCGAACGCGCCGGCGGAGAAGCTCTCGGTGACGACGTCCGCGAGCGCGACGAGCCGGCGCAGGAGGTCGACGCCGCGCGCGTCCTTCAGGTTGAGGGCAACGCTCCGC
>Ga0070731_10001863_pt1 | contig 21085 bp, 15 predicted proteins | sample Coa_R1_2_FD_66448 | JGI IMG/M metagenome (GOLD analysis project Ga0070731, IMG submission 66448) | Surface soil microbial communities from Centralia Pennsylvania, which are recovering from an underground coalmine fire - Coalmine... | ecosystem: Environmental > Terrestrial > Soil > Unclassified ... | reverse complement strand
GGATATCGGTTTCAATAGATCGCTGGCATGGGGTTAAAGGCTTGAAATTTCTCGTAGAAATCCAACCTCTCCGCCGCAGGTCGGCCACAGATTCATGAAACGGACTCGGGCGCGCTTCATTTCAGGGGCCCAATACAAAAGTATCGCCGATACCATCATCCAATTGATCTAGGGCAGCACCTCGGGTGTGTAATCGCCCCATCCCGGGCGGTGTGGTTGGAAGACGACGCTTAGAAAAGCCGGGGTTGCCGTACGCTCGACATCCGGGCAGATTGCGGAACGGTCAGTTCGGGTTCTTGCTTAGTAAGGCCTTCGCCTTTTGAGCGATGAGGCCGAATCCTCTTCCGGTTGCATCTGTCCTCAGCGTCGCGAGTTCGGCGCGAGCCGTAGGGGCTCTTCCGGAATTGAGTTCGATATCCGCGTGGGCAAGGCGCGCCTCCAACTGATCACCGACGAAGCCGTATTTTGACGCATCATGAGCGGTGGTTGACAGGCTCTGAATAGCGTTAGCGTGGTCGCCCGAAACAGCTTGGATTTGAGCACTGATAATCTTCATCCCGAGGCGATTGGGAACATTTTGGGACTTGGCCACCAGCAATTGGGCATCGCCGGCTTCTTTCGCTGCTTCGTCAAATTTGTTTTCTGCGTACAAGGCCTTCAGCAGGATGATATCCGCACCAATCTCATCGTCCGGGTGCCCCTCTTTTCGGTATTCATCTCGGACCTCGCGGGCCACGTGCTCGGCATCGGCAGCATGTCCTTCTTCGATCGACAGGTCGGCAAGCTGTAGTCGCGTCCCAACAACATTGCTAGTCTCGGCCACTTCGGTGCGGATCTGCACTGATTGTTCCAGGTTCTTGCGTGCTCCGGAAAGATCCCCCTGGGCCATCAGTACCTCTCCCCAGTTGGCCAAGGTCCTCGCGGCGTGGCTTTTGTCATTGGTTTGGCGAGTAATATCAAGCGCTTCATCGATCGCTTGCTTCGCACTTCGAAGATCGCCGTGTAGATATAGAGCGCGAGATATGTGGGCCTGCGCCGTTGCCAGGGTTCGTCGGTCGCCGTTCTCCCGTGCCAGATCGATCGCCTCGCGGTAGTTAGCGATGGCTCCCGCAACATCTCCCATGTCAAGCTGGACATCGCTGAGTTCGACTAGCATGAGCGCATCCGTGCCTCCAAGTTCGCGGGAGATCGCGAGTACATCCAAAAACATCTGCTTCGCCCCAGCGAGATCGCCTTCATCGACGTGGAGATTCGCCAAGTTAGCCAGCGCAGTTCCTTCGCCGGCCTTGTTTCCCGAGGTTCTCCAAATCGAAAGCGCTTCCTCGTAATGCTTCCTAGCCTCTGGCAGATTGCCCATCTGATATAAGACCAGACCGGTGTTGTTGACTGTTTTGGCAACTTCGCCGCTGTAGCCGGCGGAGGCCCATATTTGGCGCGACTGTTCCCACGCAGCCAGGGCCTTCTCGTTTTCTCCGAGGTTGTAATGCGCGGTTCCTGCCGAAAGTTTTGCATTTGCCTCCACGAATTTTGAATCTTGGGCCGCTGCTTGCTTCGCCGCTGTTTCAGCTGCTGCCAGCTGGCCTTTGGTGTCTCCCAAAGCCGTCTTTGTTCGAGATTCCTGGAGGCTTATGCGAGGGTCGTCGCTCTGAGGTGGAGGTAAGGACTTCAACGCCGCGATTGTTCCCAATGCATCTTTTGCCTTCCCGCCGCGCGTTTGCGCATTGGCGAGTTTCAAACCGTACTCTGCGTTGTCTGGGAAGAAGCCGACCAAAGTCCGATAGATCTCAATCCCGACTTGCCATTGCCGCGCCATTGTCCGGTACTGGCCTTCCACCAGGAGACGATCCTCGCGGCTCAAACTGCCCGATAGGTCGAACGCGAGTTTCGCTTCATCCCGCGCTTTCTCGTCGTAGCCCTGCGCTGACAATGCGAGCGCGAGGGCAGAGTGAGCGAGCGGAAATTTTGGATCTGCCGAAATCGCTTTGTTCAAAGCGGCGCTAGCATCGCGCGAGTTCAAGAGCCGCAGCTTCGAAAGGCCCTCCGCGTACAAGCGAGCCGCCTCCGGAGTAGTTGGATAGCTGGCTTGTGCTTCCGAGGCGTCTGCCGCAGCCAACTCTCCAACCCCAAGTTTGTGCCGCAGATCTGAGCCAACACGGGAAACCAAATCGAAAAGATTGATCTCGCTGCCTGCCTCCGCAACAGACGCGACGGTGTCGCCCGTTGCGGCGTTCTGCAGTTGTACATCGAGCCGAAGTTGTCCTCCAGAGTTCTTGCCGAGAGTGGTGTATCCACCCACAAGCACCAGGTCGCTCCCGAGATAGTCATGCACTCGCCTTAGAGTGTCGCTGGCGAGCGTATTCGTGTCCGCCAACGAGAGGTCGCGTTCCATACGTGCAATGTTCTCTGCCGGAACAACGCGCAATTTCTCTCCAGCCGAAAGCTCGGTGGCGAGCATCTCTGAGAGTGCTGTAGAAAGCCATGCAGATTCCTCCCGCTTCGACGAATTTTGGAAGCCGAGGACGGCTAAAGACTTGCGCTGTGTTTTCAAGGGCACGGAGACTTGCGCACTAGACTTGTTCTCGCGATGGATCAGCCAGCCTTGCACACGCGACCAGTTAAAGGCGAGCAATACGGCGATGACAAGTACCGGCACGAGGAGCGCGACCAAGCCGGCCTTGTGAAATGTTGTCCTATCGCGCTGCCGAGAGAGGACGGCTTGGGATCCCTGCAGAGCTTCCAGTGCCGACCGCGCCTCGCTCGCTCTCTGGTAACGCTCGCCCGGCGATTTCTCAAGACAGTGCATGATGACTGCGCGAAGACCGGGAGGCACACTCGCAGGCAGGGGCGCCGGAGCCGTCGCCATAATTGCGGAGCTGAGTTCAAAGGCTGTCCGCCCATGAAAGGGATGGGATCCGCTCGCCATTTCGTAGAGCAGAACACCCAGTGACCAGGTGTCTGTCCTTGCATCCGCCGGATCGCCGCGCAGCACTTCCGGAGCGAGGTAGGGCAACGTCCCAACAATCGTTCTTGATTCTGTCAGTGGAACTTTCGACGCCGTCGCTTCTTGCAGTTCCGCATCTTTCAATCGCGCGGCTAAACCGAAATCCAGCACTTTCACCCGGCCTTCGGGTGTGACCACGGCATTGGTACTTTTCAAATCGCGATGGATCACGCCGTGATCGTGAGCGTGGGCGAGTGCATCGGCAATCTGCACTCCATAACGAATCACAGAATCCGCAGGCAGACCGGTGCTCCCTAAGAGGGAACTAAGCGGCTGACCCTCCACCTGTTCCATGACGATGTAGGCTTCTCCGTCGGAGTCGCCGACTTCGTGGATGGTGCAAACATTGGGATGGTTCAGAGACGAGGCCGCCCTGGCTTCGTGGAGGAGAAGATCGCGTGCACTCTTGTCTGCAAGCACACGATTGCCTACCACTTTGATCGCGACTTTTCGCTCCAGGACGGAATCGTAGGCGGAATAAACGACGCCCATCCCGCCAGCTCCGAGTTGTCCCTGGATTCGATAGTGGCCGAAGGATTTGCCCTCGGGTAGAGAGCCGTCTGCCATTGCGAGGCATCTTAGAACCGCCGACGTGGCAAGTCAATTTGGCAGGGTAACTGACCTAACATCAATCCGACTATCATCTCTCTCCGTCTTGAATGGGATGACAATAGACTAATGATGCCCGGACTTTACAACGGGGTATCTTGGTCCGGAGGAATTTGAAGTCGCTGGAGCTTGGTCCGCAGCCCTTCGCGGCTGATCCCAAGAATCTCGGCGGCGTGGGTGCGGTTTCCTCTCGTATGTTCCAGCACGGACGAGATCAGCTGCTTTTCCATTTCCTGCAGCGACATCGGAACCACGGTCGTGGTTTGCGAAGACGTGATCGGCTTGCCGTGACGAGCATTGCGAATTCTCTCATTCAATAAGTCAGGGCCGCATGGAAGGTCAGGCGAAGCTAGCGCAGCAAATCTGGACATTTCACTCTCCAGTTCCCGAACATTTCCCGGAAAACTGTAAGCTGTCAGCGCGGCCAGACAATCCTCGGTCAAGCGCGGCACCGGCCTTCCGTAACGCGCTGCCGCCGCTCGAATAAAGTGGTCCGCGAGCAGCCTTGTATCGTGTGGCCGTTCCCGCAGGGGCGGCAAATGAAGCGTGATTGCGGACAGGCGGAAAAACAGATCGGCTCGGAATCGACCGGCCTGCACTTCACTCTCCAGGTCGCGATTGGTCGCGGCGATGAAGCGGACGTCCACCTGCTCAGTACGGGAGTTGCCTAGGCGCGTAAATTCGCCCGACTGGAGAACGCGAAGCAGGTGAGGCTGCAAATCGAGCGGGAGGTCGCCGATCTCATCGAGAAAGAAGGTTCCACGGTGGGCGGCTCCGATAAACCCGACACGATCGCGATTCGCGCCCGTGAATGCGCCTTGCACGAAGCCAAAAAGTTCAGAACCAATTAGAGTCGCCGGGATGGCGGCGCAATTCAGCGCGATAAACGGCCCCTTTACACGCGTGCTATGACGATAGATAGCCCGAGCGATTAGTTCCTTCCCTGTGCCGGTTTCCCCCTGAATCAAAACAGGGAGATCCGTGACTGCGATCTGGTGTACGGTTTGCAGAACCTTGGCCATTCCTGGGTCAGCGGTCAGGATTCCGTCGGACTGGCTGTGGGTTTGTTCCAAAATTTCCGCGCGGCGCTGCGCCTGACTCATTGCTACTGCACCACGCAACCTCGGTGCGGCCAACCCACAAACCTCGTCCAGCAAGTCTCGCTGCGCTTCCGTAAAACGATTGCTGACCTCGCGATTTTCCAGATAAATCAGTGCGAAAGCTTCATCGCTTGCCACCAAGGGCGCGCACAAAACAGACCGAAGCGAGAGTTCCTGTATGCTCGGCTGCCGGCTGTAGGGTTCAGTCATGGAGGCGTCGCCGATCAGAACCGCTTTACCGCTTTCCATGACGGTGCGGGCAATCGATCGACTGACGGCTTCTTCTGCCCGCGACAGTGCCTCGCTGCGAAAGTTCCGCGAGGCGGTCGCCTGGAACTCACCCGCCTCACGCACCACCACGAATCCACGATCGGCTCCCAAGCCGTCGATCAGCGTGTCGAGAAGCCCGGAAAGGAGTTCGCCATACTCACCTTCCTTCAGCAGCGTTCGCGACACTTGATAGAGCAGCCCCAGGTGTTCGGCGGGTGGATTGTTGCGTTGCAGAGTCATTCCCACTCTTTCCCCCGGCGAATATAGCACCATTCTGCATTCCACCGATGCGCGCTTGCCGTTCCAACTTTCAGGATCAATTCTCGGGATCAACTCTCCGGATCAATGGCCGTCGATCTGCATTACTAACTGCGAAGGCGCCGTGACGGCTGATTCCTGGGAAGGAAGACACAATGAAAACTAAGACGGTTGCGATTGAATCGGTCTTGGAGACGACAGAAACCTGGGCCAATTGGTGCCAGCTTTCCTGCCACCCTCCATCGTCGAATGCACGATTAAAGATGAGGCTCACCGCTTTGTGGCCCTACTCGATTCTGATTGTCTTCCTCGGGATCTCCTCGATTCTGTTCGCTCAAAAGCAGGACTCATGGACGAGGCTAAATGCTCTGAAGGCTGGCCAAGGAATCGAAGTGATCGATTCCGGCATGAAACGCTACGACGGTGAATTTGTCATGGTCACCGACGAACTGCTCACGCTGAAGGAAAACAGCTCTGACGTTTCAATAAAGCGCGAAAACGTAGCCCGCGTTTCGACATCGTCCGGACCCAAGCGCGGGGCCCACGCTGCGATCGGTCTGGTGGCCGGGGCAGCCATCGGGGCCGGCATCGGCGCGGCCTCCGGGTCGAGTCACGGATTCCTGGGCGGGTCTTCGCGCGGAATTGCCGCGCTGGTTGGACTGGCGATTGGTGGCGTGAGTGGAGCCGCGGTCGGAGCCTTGGTTCCTGCCCACACCACCGTTTATCGTGTGGTTCCTTCTGCCGCGCAACGGCCGACATCGCCTCAAACTGCGCGATCCAACGAGTGACACTTCTTAGCTTAGGTTCAAAACGAAAAATAAGGAGAACTCTCATGAAACGCAACATTGCACGAACGACGCTTCTACTCGTTTTCGCCACGGCGATCTGGGCAGCCATGGTGGTTCCCGCCCCTGCCCAACGTATCCCCGGTATTGGCAACGTGATGACTTACAACGTCAATGAAGGCACCGATTTCCAGCAGGTTGTCGGCGCTCAAAATCTGCAACAATTCCTCCTCGGAGTTGGCGAGATCATTACCCAGGTCCAAGGCACCAATCCTCCAGAGCGGATGCGGGCGGTCGCCCGTCAAATCCTAACCGTTCGGCCGGAGCTGATCAGCATTCAGGAAGTGGACCAGTGGTACACGGGAACATTCGATCCGGTTGCAGGCACATGCGGAACCATGACGCTCCAGTACGACATGTTGCAGGAGCTTCTTAGTAAATTGTCCGCTCAAGGCGGACATTATGAGGTCGCAGCGCAAGTCATCCAATATGCGTTTCCCCCCACCCCTGGACTGATTCCCCCGGCTGACTACATCTGCGTTTCGGTGAATGACTACAACGTTATCCTCGCGCGGACCGATCTCCCGTCCAGTGTCTTCCAGTGGAGCAATCCGCAAACCGGAACATTTGTGAATGAGGTCGTTCTGCCAACTCCACTCGGCCCAGTGCCGCTGCCGAGGTCGTGGGCTTCCGTGGACGCGGAGTTTTTTGGCCACTCTTTCCTTTATATCAACACGCATCTAGAGTCCTTCGACTCGACCATTCGCGAATTGCAAGGGGGTGAGTTGCGAGCAGGTCCGGCGAACAGCACTTTGCCGGTGATTATCGCGATGGATTCCAATGCGCAGGCATACCCTTTGCCACAAGATCCCACCTATACGGATTTCATCTCTGCTGGTTACAACGATGTTTGGTCAGAGTCCTTCCCCAATCTTCCTGGATTAACCTGCTGTCAGGATGAATCAGACAACAATCCAATTTCCGAGCTCTATCAACGAATCGATCTGGTTCTGACACACGGGAAAGTAGTTCCCTGGGGAGCCGCTTTGATTGGAACCAATTCGCGAACCCGGCTGCGCGACGGACTCTGGCCATCGGATCACGCCGCTCTCGTGGCGGGCGTGATTGTGGGGAACAACTAAGCAAACCTGCCAACAGCTAAGCTCGGTACGCAGGCTTGCTGACGCCAGAACGTGCAGAATTTACTGTGCGATCCGAAGCAACATTGCTTCTACAATCGGAATCGGTGTTGCTTCTACAATTTCGCGCCACACTTGGGAATGGAAAAGTGAGAATCGTGGCCAAACCGCGCAGTTGCGGAGAGTGTTATGAGCGTTGGCGTGCCAGGGCTAAACCAGCTCCTCAATCGAGTTTCGTTGCCGCTCGCGCTGCTTTTCTTCCTGGCGCAGGAAACATCGTGACCGCGCGGGAGGTCACTGGCAGATCACTTTTTGCTGATTGAGGCCGATGATCGCATTCTCGGGAAGGCCGGGCTGAAAGCGAGCGTAGACCACCGAGTAGGTCTCGGTGTTCTCGTCGGATTTTCCCGAGCTTCCCGTCACAGAAATGGCCAAGGTCGTTTCACTGTTGTAGAACGTATCTTGGGAGCGGTTGGCGACGTAAGCGTGCGTTTTCTTGAAGCCCGGAAGGTGAGCACCATACCATGCCAGCGTGGCGTCCACCTTGGAATCATAGACCGAATAGAAGTCGGCTTGCATTTTGCTCCCGCAGACGTTCGATTCGGGCAAACGGGTGGGTTCGTTGCCTAGATGGAGTCGAGAATCCGTGGCTGGATAGAGAGGAAGATTGGTGAGTGGGTCAACCGTCAGGAGTTTCGTGTTGCCACCCGCAAGCGCCACGAGACGAAGGGCGAGCGTGATTGCGAGAATTATCGAAGGTTTCATATTTCTACTCTGCATTCGCCGCGAGAACCAGCTTTGGCCGCTCGCCATGGATTGCATCGAAGCCTCGGTCATTATCTGGTTCTTAGGGGCGACACTTGATTTCAATACGAAGGTCGGGCGGCCCATTGGAATCCGGCGCCTCCAGAATTTCAACCTCGTGCATGGGTTCGGGCTTCATCCACTTCACATTCCATGCGCCGGGATGAGTTGTCTGGTTCGTGCTGGGAATATCCCGAACGCTGCCATCCGGTCGACGGTAGTGGATGTGGGGCGACTTGCCGCCTGTGTCCCAACTGAGAAGGAGACTTGGCCAACGGTGGTGATGCATCGGCACCGTTGTACCGGGCGAAACACTGACTTCGAGCACGCGTACGAAGGCGTTTTCAAAAACTACTCTGTGACTCTTGGGCGCGGCCTGGACAGCGTCGAAGCCGTTGGGAAAATCCGATTTCTCTTGTGCATAGGCATAGAAATGCCTGGCGAAGAGAACAAGGCAACCGACGGCTAATGCAGCGCATAGTGCCCGTCTACGGGTATAGACGGGGCTTTTCTGCTTTGTCATTCTCTAAGTGCTCCTGTTGCTCCTGTCCACTAGCAGAAGAACCGCTATTGAGCAATGCATCGACGGCTGCTACAACCTTCTCGAAAGGCTGGTCCGGACCCGGCGCCGGCTGCAGTCGTCCCTGGCGATCGATTAGAAAAATCGCCGGATAGCGCACGATTTGTCGATACAACTGTGGAACGCCCCCACGGACGGTCAACAGGGGATAAGTCACCGGAACCTGTCCCAGATATTTTCGTTGTACATCGACGTCCTCATCCGACATTCCGAACACAACGAATCCCTGATCTTTCCGCTCGCGGTACAGTTTGTCGAGGCGAGGCATCTCCGCACGGCAAGGCCCGCACCAGGTTGCCCAAAGATTCACCAGCACTACCTCTCCGTTGTGATCTGCCAGGCGTTGACGTTTTCCGAAAGTGTCGAGGGTATCAAAGGCGGGCGCTGCGACGTCCCGCAAGGCCTGGTTTCGGGACTGCTTCGAGCGGAGGACGCCGTCGTTAACAGGTTTCCACGTGAGCCCGAGTGAGAGGGTCGCGATCGCCACACCCACTTTCGCGGATAGGGAAAGCGCATGCTGGCGGCGATCCTCTACGGCGAGAGCCAAGGTGACGAAAAACGGCAAGGTCATCGCCAGAGTCGACAAAGAGAGACGAAAGAGCCAGTCCTTTTCGTGATTGGCGCTAATCGCTGTCAGTGTTGTATAGACCAGCACATACAACAGAAGTGCCGCCAGCGGCGAGGCAATACCGGCGATGAGGACGCGGTAGTTGGAGAATTTTGTCATTCGAATGTCTTCCCGTTTGGCCCCCTTGAAGGATCTCCGGAATCTTATGTTTCGAGACGTGTCAGCTACGGCTCGACCTTGTAGAACGCCATCATCCCGGCTTCCATGTGGTCATCAAGATGGCAGTGGAACATCCAAGTACCTGGGTCATCGGGGACCATGTCTACTGTGACCATCTGTGCTTGCATCAGGGAAACCACGTCCGTACGCTTGCCATCCTGCAGCACGACATTTCCGTGCCAATGCGGGGTGTGAAAACTAAACCCCTCGCCGAGACCGACGAGATACCAGCGAACGCGCTCTCCTTTTTTCATAGTCATGAGCGGCCCGGTTCCGTAGATGTATCCGTTAATCGCGAACTTTCCATTGGCGACCGAAAAGCCATTGCCCGCGGCTGCCAGATTTCCGTCGGCGTCGACCGGAATGAACTCACTCTTATTCACACCCTTAGGATCGCCGGTGTAAGTCTGAATGTTGTGGTCCAGATACCAGCTCTGGTTTTCATCGAACAGCATGAATAAGCAGACGAACTCTCTGTCGACATCTTTGGGTTTTCCGGCAGCATCGGCGGCACCGCGACGCGAGATAATGATTGCACCGACCAGTCCGCTGTGGACGTCTCTCATTTCGTAAGAATGCGAGTGGTAGAGCCACACGATCGAGCTAGGATCATTCGGTCCAGGCCCGGCCCGCTCCGGTACTTCCCACGTGTAAACGTGAGTTTTGCCGGGGGGCACGGCGCTACCGAATTTATCCGAACCGGACGTGCCATCGTCGTAGAGTGCGCCCTCTGAGTCTTTCTTATAGAAGACGCCGTGAGGATGCATGCTATAGGGATGCGTGGCGTTGTTCTTGAAGACCACGCGAATCGTATCGCCGACCTCGGCCCGCAGAATCGGACCGAGAATTCCGGAGGACTCCCACTCTGCCGGCCGTGGTTTAAGGTGGGCAAAGCTTTCGTCGGTATATTCACGATATATCGCCTTGCGATAGACACTCCCAATGCGATGCGGGCCGCGCTCGACGAAGACTTTCGAGTAGCCATCGAACTTCATGCCCATCATTTTGTTGACGCCGCCGGGGGCATAGTCCCAGTCGACCTCGTCGGCCGCGACATAATAGGTGCGGACCTTTGACCCCGACACCGTTTGCAATGGCTGGGCTGTGACTTCAGAGCTGTACATCGCGCCAACGGCTAGTACCGTAGCGGCCAAGAATCTGAACATGTTGGAATTCCCCTTTGTCCCGCGGGTCTCAAATTTGCTTACGTATGTGCACGATCACTGTTTGCGTACTCGATTCTCGAAAGTTCTGGGAGCCTGCCTGTTCCGCAGACTCCCCACGCCGCTACCGCCTTCCCCGGGCCGTGACGGCGATCTCGGCACAACTTCAGCCTTGCCCAGGCGTCCATTGCTTAAATTTGAGTTTGCAGCAATCCCCGGCTGCATTCATTGCCCCGTCCCTGCCAACACCACGAGCTGCGGGCTTCCCGGAACACTGTCGGTAATCTTGAGCGTCGCATCTCTGACGCCGGTTGTTTTTGGCGTGAACGTGACGACGACCGAACAACTCGAACCTGGAGCCAGCGTGGCGGGTGCCAGCGGACAAGTGGTGCTTTGAGCAAAGTCAGCGGCATCCGCTCCACTGATCGTCGGCTTCTTGACCGTGATCGGAGCTCCGCTGGGGTTGCCGATGGTGATGGTTAGCGGATTGCTTTTGTTCCCGACTTTCTCGGTGCCAAAGTTCAGCGCGTTGGGAAAGATTCCGATGACGGGAAGATTGAGCATGATGGAGACCGTGCCGGAAGAAGCGTTGGGGACCGCTAGATCAGCCCCACCGTCGCCATTCAGGTCAGATGCTGCAAGGGACGTTGGGAACAGACCCACTGGATATCCGCCGACAGGAGATTGGAATGTGCCATCGCCATTACCGAAAAGAAGTGAAACGGTGCCGGGGCAATATGACGCGAGCACGGAGCATTCGCTGTTCGTAACGGCAAGGTCTAAGACGCCGTCGCCGTTGAAGTCGTCAATGACGACTCCGAACGGATAACTGCCAGCCGGATAGTCGACAGCGGTCTGGAGAGTACCGTCGCCGTTACCGAGCAGGATGGATATCGTGTTCGAGTAGGTATTAAGAGCGGCGACATCAGGTTTGCCGTCGTGATTGAAGTCTCCGGCTACGACCACGATCGGGTCATCCGATGCGGGCAGTGCATAGGTAGTCGCGAGCTGAAAAGTACCATCCCCATTGCCCAGCAATACGGAGATCGTGTCAGCTCCGGTGTTGGCGCTCACCAGATCGAGTTTGCCGTCGAGGTTGAGGTCTACGGCGAAAACGGAATCCGGGAACAACCCTGCCAAATAGTCCACATGGGAGGAGAATCCGCCTCTTCCATCGCCCAAAGAAACGGAGAGGGAGAAGGCATTGTCGTTCGCGGTCACCAAGTCCAGGTTGCCATCACCGTTGAAGTCGCCGGTGGCAACTCCGTAAGGATAGGGCCCCACGGCCACACCAGGTGCGGACTCGAAGGTGCCGTCGCTTTTGTCGAGCAGAATGGAAACAAGATCCGAGCCGGCATCGGCCAGGGCCAAGTCGGGGAGACCATCTCCATTGAAATCGCCGATACTTAAACTGAGTGGACCGAACGCGGTGGCATAGGCGACCGGGGGCCCGAATTTGCCTGCCCCCTTGCCGAGCAAAATCGAGGCGGTGTTCGTTGCGAAATCAGAAACCGCCAGATCGGGGATGTGGTCGCCGTTGAAATCAGCAATGGCTAATCCGAAGGGCACGGTTGATGCACCGAGTTTGAGGTCGGCGTGCGTCTGGAATTTACCTCCCGTCTCCCCCGCCAGAATGGTGACGCTATTCGACCCGTAATTGGCGACCAGAAAGTCAGGTTTGCCATCACCGTTCAGATCGGAAACGACCAGTCCCCAAGGATTCACGCCCACTCCGTAGGTCTTTCTCGTCTGGAAGGTTCCATTGCCGTTGCCCAATAAAACCGAGACCGTGTTGTCGCTGAAAGAAGAGATCGCCAAATCCTGCTTGCCATCGCCGTTAAGGTCGACCACCGCCAGACCATAGGGATTGTTTCCGCCGGGGTAGTCGACGTGCGATTGAAACGTGCCGTCGCCTTTGCCGAGCAGGATCGAAACCGTGTTGCTGGTAGCGTTGGTAGTCGCCAGATCGAGTTTGTTGTCGCCGTTGAAGTCGCCGGCCACGATGGAGACAGGAATGGCTCCTGTCGCATATTGCACCGGAGGCTTGAAAGTCCCGTCGCCGTTGCCGAGCAGAATTGCGACTTCATCGGAAGCTCCCGCGACAGCCAGGTCAAGGCGGTTGTCGCCGTTGAAATCACCCGCGACAATAGCTCCCGCGTCATTTCCGGTGGGGTAAGCGACCGCTGGCTGAAGAGTACCGTCGCCGTTACCGAGCAAAATGACGACGGATTCATTGACTCCGACAACCGCTGCCACATCCATTTTGCCGTCGTGGTTGAAGTCGACTGCAATCACTTGAGAAACAAAACCGTTCACGTAATAATCGACGTGCGTTTGAAACGTGCCGTCGCCCTTGCCTAGCAGGATCGACACTGTGCCGCTCGACCAGTTTGCGACCGCCAAGTCCAGATTGTGGTCGCCATTGAAGTCGGCGACGCAGAGACCGTCGGGCAACAAGCCAGCCGTGTAATCGACGCGAGGCTGGAAGGTTCCGTCGTTGTTTGCCAGGTAGATCGAGACCGAGCCAGGGTAACTGTAGTTGGCCACAGCGATGCTTTGAGGGCCTCCAGTCTGAAAAGCGCCGACTGCGACGACACTCGGAGACTCGCCAGTGGCGAGATCCATTCTGCCGAAGACATAGCGACCGCCGGATATGGGAGCGCTGGGCAATCGGACAGGTGGTAGCGAGGATGCTCGATGAGTCTCTGTAAGTAAGTGAGGATCAAGCATTGCAGGCGCGGAGGATGTTTCGGTCGACGCCGGGGGGATTTGTCCGGCGTGCTGCTGAAGCTGCTCCAGTCGCTGCTTGACCGAGCGACTGGGCGAGGATACGGCGGAAGGAGCCACTCCCTCGCTTTGCGCGACCATGAGCGCGGGGATAAACAACGCAAGAACCAGTGAGAGCGAACTTCGAAAGCGCAATTCTCTGCTGCTGTGCATGACATTCTCCTGCGGAATTTGACTTTCTATTTTGCGGCCCCAATCTAGTACCAAGGAGCGCACCGCCTAGTGGCGGCGGCTCCTCAAACACGCTTCCACTTCAGTTCGCCACGTAGTAAACGTATTGGAGGTTTTGGAGCGAGTAACCAGCCATGCCTGCGTTCGTATTCATCGTCCCGCCGCCATACTCAGCGGTCAGATTCTCGAATTGCCACTTCGTCGCGGGAGCGGGCAAGAAAAGCTGATTCAGGTCGTCATTGGAGCTATAGAAAACGTGGATTTGGTTGTTAGGGGTGGTGGCGAAGGCGACCAGCCCAGGCCCCGCCGTGGCTGAAGGCGCTTTCGCTTTTTTGCACAAATCTGAACTGGTCCACGTCTTGCCGTTGCCCGAAGCAAGCTGCAAGATGTCGTTGTGGTTGGCGATGACATAGACACGCAGCTTTTTCGTGCCAGGAATCACCAGCGCGGCAACTCCGCTCCCTCCGACCGCCGGACTCGAATTGGAGAGGGTGGTTAGGTCTTCATCGCTCCAACTCGCATTGTTATAGAGGAACTGGTGAACGTGATTCGTATTGGCGATGAAATAGACATATTGAAAGTTTCCAATGTTGAATCCAGCCATCCACCCGCTACCCCCGAAAGTGCCGCCGGTGAGGGAGGTCAGGTCCTGATCCTGCCAGTTGGTGCCTGTGGTGGTGAAGGTCTGATGAATGTGCCCACTCGATGCAGTGAAGTAAACGTGCACGGCGGGCGACCCGGTCGTGAATGCAATGAGTTGGGTCGTATTGCTGCTGAGCGGCCCCGAGGTAATGACGGTGAGGTCCGAATCAGCCCAAATCGAATTGTTGTAGAGAAGTTGGTGAAGATGCAGATCGACACTGATGTAGTAGACGTATTGGAAGTTTTCGACCGAAAAACCGCTGATCGCGCTGCCGAAGAGGCCGGCGGGCGCGCCCGTTTCGGAAGTCAGATCTTCGTCGGTCCAACTGGTTCCGTTGTTATAGAGCTGGTGGACGTGATCATCACTTGCCAAATAGAAAGCGTGCGGACCGTCGTTCGGAGTCGTAACAAAAGCGGCGACGCCTGTCTGTGAATTGGTCACCGCTCCGAAGAGGTTCTGGTCTACCCAGCTTGAGTTGTTATAGGAAAATTGATGAAGTGTCTGCCCAGGGGCGGGCAGGGCGGCGAGTGAAATCAGAAGCCCGAAAGCACAGAGAGCATGAAACAGGCGGTTCAGGTTGTCTTTGCAGGTGGCCTTGCGATTCATATTGTTCTCCTTGGCTTCGCGTTATATCGCGGCTTTGAATGGTGACGGATGGTCAATGGCCACTGTTCGCAACTAGGTTTCAATCGCCCAGATAAAACACATGCGGCAAGTTCTGCAGAGAAAGCACAGAGATCCCGCCATACGGGGTCACGCCCGCGCCTCCGCTCTCGGCGGTCAGATCGATGTTTTGCCAGGTGGTTGCGCCGGAGGGAAGTAGAAACTGTTCGACGTGACTTTGCCCCGAAATGTAGTAGACCTGGAGTTGCTTGTTTGCAGTGTCGACGGCCGCAATCGACGTGCCAGGGAACGTTGGTGGAGTTTTGGTTTTCTTCGTCAAATCGGAGCTGATCCACTTCACGTTGTTAGTGGAAGCCAGCTGCAAGATGTGATTGTTTTCATCCTGGACATAGACTCTCAACTTCTTGGTAGCAGGTATTACAAACGCATTGAGGTTATTCCCGAAGACTGAGGGAACACTGTTGGTTAGGGCCGTCAGATCTTCGTCGGACCAGTTCGAGTTGTTGTAAAGATATTGATGAACGTGACCGGAGAGATCGAGGAAGTAAATGTATTGATAGTTGCCGATGTTGAATCCGGTCAATGGGTTTCCGTCTGCCGAAGCGCCACCCGTTATCACCGTGAGATCCTGGTCCTGCCAGTTGGTGCCGTTGGTATTAAATGTCTGGTGGATGTGTCCGGAGTTGACGTCTGTATAGAAGACGTGAATCGCGGGCGACGTGGTGAAGGCCACCAATTGCCCGGATGCTTGCGGACCTCCGACTATTTTCGTCAGGTCGGTATCAGTCCAGTTGCTGTTGTTGTATAGCAGCTGATGAAGATCGTAATTAAGGTCGATGTAGTAGACGTACTGGTAGTTTCCAATCGAGAAGGCGGAAACCGCGTACGCGTTAGGCGCCGGCGCACCCGTCTCCGCCGTCAGATCTTCATCAGCCCAGTTTGTGCCGTTATAGAAAAGTTGATGCAGATGGAAGGGGTTGCCCCCAAAGTAGTAGACATGCTCCTGATTGTTAGGCGTAGTCAGAATGGAAGAGATTTGGGTGAAGACGTAGGTTTGGGCTCCGCCAAGGCTCTGGTCTTCCCACGTAGAGCCGTTGTAGGAAAGTTGATGAACGTGCTGCCCGTAGGCGGGCAGCACGACGAGTGAAAGAAAAATCGACAAAATACATAGTCCAAACAACAAGCGATGTCCGATTCCTGAATAGGTAACTACGCTGGTCATGAATTCCTCCACGGTTCTCACCCAAGTTCTCAAACGTTAAGATCCGAACGCGCCGCGGTGCCGGGGAGTTACTTCGCCAGGTAGTAGACGTATTGTTCGTTTCCAATTGAAAAGCCAGCCATTTCGCCCGAATAGACAACCTGACCGCCATGGGTCAGCGCGGTGAGATCAGTGTTCTGCCACGTCGTGGCTGGAGTCGGCAGAAAAAGTTGATTCACATGACCGCCCGAGGCGTAGTACACATGGATCTGTTTATTGGGAGTGGTGGCAAAGGCAACTGCGCCGTTAGTCGGATCCGCCAGCGGGCCCTTGGTTTTCTTCGTCAGATCGGAACCCGTCCACTTAACGTTGTTAGTAGAGGCGAGCTGGATGACGTGATTGTTGGTTCCAATGTAATAAACGCGCATCTTTTTGGTGCCAGGAACCACCATCGCCGTGATGGCCCCGGCCGGGTACTCCGGTGAAGGCACCATCTTGGTCAAGGCCGTCAGATCTTCATCGGTCCAACTGGAGTTGTTGTAGTAGAGCTGGTGGACGTCGCCGCCAAAGGCAACGTAGTAGACGTACTGGAGATTGCCGATGCTGAAGCCGGTTAGCGTGCGTCCCTCGGGTTGGCCGCCATCTGTTATTCCCGTCAGATCCTGAAATTCCCAACCGTTGCCGACGTTGTATGCCCCGATAACACGCGGTCCGGGCTCGACATAATACACATGCAGAGCGTTGTTTGGAGTGGTGACGAAGGCCGCCACTTCAACGCCGTCACTCATCGGAATCCCCCAAAAATTGAGGTTTGTATCCGTCCAAACCGAGTTGTTATAGAGAAGCTGATGGATCTCGAAGTCATCGCCAACGTAGAAGACATACTGGAGATTCCCAACCGAGAAGCCCACAACGTTAGAACCGTCATTGGCTGCTGGCCCGTGCGTTTCCGCCGTGAGGTTCTCGTCCTGCCAGCCATTGCCGACGTTGTAGGCCTGGTGGACCTCGTCAGTGCTGGACAGGTAATACACGTGCAATCCGTTATTGGGGGTCGTCGCAAGAGCGCCGATCCCGCTGACTGGCGTCGCGGGCCCATCCAGATTGGAGTCTCCCCAGCCGTTGTCGTAGAGAAGTTGGTGCACTTGCTGTCCGTGAGCTGGCACTGCGGCGAATGAAGTCAGAAAACAGAACGCAAAGGCGGCCCGAAGCAGGCGGCTTAAGGTCTCTCTCAATGTAGTTTGGCGCATCATCATTGTTCTCCTTGACTAGGTATCGAATAAGTTCCAAAAGCCGACCCGTCTTCCCCCGTCCTGGAAATCTCTTCCTGAACGCGACATCCGGCCCCGGCGGACGCGAATGTGATTCAATTCCGCCGAGCGGTCAATGAAATTGGGTTTTAAGTCTCCCTTAACAAGAAAGTGCTTACCCGACATCGACTTACGGGCTAACTTTAACTGGAGTTCTATCGCTAACCGGTGTGCTACCATCTTCCGACTTGGGGGAAGTGCATGCCGGGCCTGGCGCCAAAGGGGACTCGTTACCGGTTCGGTCCGTTCGAACTGAACACCGGAGAGGAGTCACTGGCAAGGAATGGCGCGCGCGTGAAAGTCCAGGATCTTCCTTACCGACTGCTCGCGATGCTGGTGGAACGGCCCGGGGAGATTGTCACCCGCGACGAAGTTCGACAACGGTTATGGCCAGGCAACACGTTTGTTGAGTTCGATAACAGCCTGGGCGTGGCAATCCGGAAAGTGCGCGACGCGCTCAACGATGACGTCGAGGCACCCCGCTACGTGGAAACCATTCCGCGACGCGGCTACCGGTTCGTGTCTCCGGTCACGGTTTTGAGGTCCGAGGCTGCGGCTCAACCAGCAGGAATGCTCACGCCGGCTGCCGTCGTCGGGATTGGAAACACTTCAACTCCTACAGCACTCAACCCCCGTGGTCAGCGCCGCTACTGGGTTATTGCGGCATCGGCGCTCGCCTTGATTGGGGTTGCCGTTTATGGTTTCCGTTTCCTGCCACGGCGCGCGTCTCCAAAGGCCGAGACATCATTGACGCCGCCGATTCGCACGCGGCGCTCGGTCGCGGTGCTCGGTTTCCGAAACCTGCCGGGGCGTCCGGACGACAATTGGCTGTCGCCCGCCTTCGCTGAAATGCTCACGACTGAACTGGCTTCCGATGGCCTATTAAGGATAGTGCCGGGCGAGGACGTTGCCCGCGTCAAACGCGAATTGCCCCTCGCCGACGAAGATAGCCTCGGTAGATCAACTCTTGAGCGGTTGCATATCAACTCGGGCGCCGATTTCGTCGTACTAGGCTCCTACACAGCCCTTACCGGTCCCGGGGACAAACGCATCCGGCTGGATGTACGAGTGCAGGATACGGTCCGCGGCGAAACCATTTCGGAGCAATCCTTCACCGGCAGCGAGGGCAACCTGTTTGAACTCGCTACACAGGCCGGTGCAGCGCTTCGCCAGAGATTGGGAGTCGGCGCGGCATCGACCCAAGCCAGCGTTCAAGCTCGGGCCGCTCTTCCTTCCAATCAAGAGGCGGTACGGTTTTACACGGCGGGACAGGAGCGATTATGGGCATTCGACTATGGACATGCTCGCGATCTGCTGACGAAGGCCGTCGCCGCCGACCCCGGCTATCCCCTCGCGCACGCTGCGCTGGCAGATGCATGGAGTCATCTGGGCTACGCGACGAAGGCCCGCGATGAAATCCAGCGGGCACGAGTTCTCTCCGAGCACTTGGGGCCGGAAGATCGTCTGCTGATCGACGGCCAATTCTATGCCACGAACCAGGATCGTACCCGAGCCATCGATGCGTTTCGGCAACTGTTTACACAGTTCCCCGACAATTTGGACTACGGCCTTCGACTCGCGGATGAGCAGCGATGGGTGAGTCCCACAGATGCGTTGCATACCCTGGATACTCTTCGTCGCCTGCCGCTTCCTTCGAGCGATGATCCTCGCATCGACTACATCGAGGCCCGTTCTTGGGTGAATAACGATGTCGCCAAGGCGCAGGCTGCCGCGCGGCGCACGGTAGAAAAGGGGACGGCTCAGGGTTCGCGACTGCTCGTTGCGCACGGGTATGCCATCGTCTGTCAGACGATCACCAATGGCGGTCCCACCGCAGAAGTCGTTCAAGCGTGTCAGAAGGCGCGTGAAAGTTTTGCCGCAGCTGGCGATCGCGACAACGCAGCTCGCGCTACTAGCGATTTCGCCGACTTCTACTATCAACAGGGGGACTTGGACCGAGCGGAAGCTATGTACCGGGAAGCGGTAAAAGTGTTTCGTCAGGTCGGCGATATTGAGGGCCGCACGGCCGCCTCCAGTAACCTGGGCGATGTTTTTCTGGCTCGCGGGAATCTGACGGATGCAGCGCGGTCTCTCTCAGACGCGATTCCGGGTTACAAGGAAATGGGAGACAAGGACGGCGTTGCGCTCACGCTGTCTGACCTTGGCGAAGTGGCGCGAAGGCGTGGCGATCTCGAAGCGGCGCTTGCTAGTTATCATGAGGCGAGTGCGATCGCAAATGAAATTGACGACAAACGCGCTATTGCGTTCGTACTAGCTGGAATCGGCGACGTGCTTATGGATCGCGGGGATTCTGCGGCTGCGCGCAAGTCTTACGAAGAATCACTGGCCCTGCGCAAACAGATGGGAGAAAAGCAAACCGTGGCGGAAACCGAACTCGCCTTGGCGCGGCTCTCGGTTGCGGAAGGGCATGCGGCCGACGCCGAAACTGTAATCCGAAAGTGCAAAGAGCAGTTTCATCAGGACGGTCAAGCCGACGATGAGCTGGCCGCCAGCGTCACCTTGATGGAGGGGCTGCTGGAGGAGCACAAGCCCGTGGAAGCAGCCAAGGAAGAGCAAACGAGTCGGGTGTTGGCCGGCAAGAGTACAAATCAATTCAACCGTCTTCAGTTCGACCTCGCCTCTGCTCGTGTCGAACTGGCGACGGGTAATCTGGCGACGGCGCGCCCCAAGCTGCAGCGGATCCTCGAGAGCGCTCGCGCTCATCTTCTCCTCGGAATTGAACTCGAAACGCGGCTCACGCTTGCAGAACTGAAAGAGAAGTTAGGACAGAAAGTCGAGGCACAAGCTGATCTAGTCGCATTGGAGAAACTCGCGCGCGGCAACGGATTCGGCCTGATCGCCGGCAAAGCGTTGTCGGCGCGCAACGGCAGCACGAAAGAAATCTCTGCAAATTAGTTGTTTCTTCGAAAACACGACAGGCAGAGGTCCAAAGGGGGACGCGAGCTCATCAGGAAAACTGCACTCCCTACTAATGGAAAAAGCGAGCGGGTGCTCTTTTGCAAACGCTTATTTTTCTTGGCGTAGGAAGAGAGCGAAACATGGAGAGGAGATCGGACTTTCATCCGTCGGAGCGGTGCCGCGTGTTTGAGTCCCGCTCCAAGGTACAGTCGTGCGACTGAGGGCATATTGTCGGCAATACGAAAGTAATCAAGGTCGGGACATGCGCATAGGTAAAGAGAAGTCGGCATGTGCCTACCGATGGAACAACGTGGCGGTTGTTGGTTCAGTCTGAGTCAGGGTCGAACCAGAAATTATTCCGGGCCAGAAGTCGGCATGTAGGAAGTTTTAGCGGGAGCCACTTTCTGGAAGGAACGAGCAGCTTTCCGAGCACGCCAAGAGTCAAGTTCACTTTCCCCACATCATCGGTTTATGAACGCATTGCATTCGCCTGTCTGCTTCGCGGAAACCGGACTGCTCCCCCTCCGGAGAAAAAGGCAGCAAAACTGGCGTACACATTTAATCATCACACTTTCTCTGGTCCAGTTTCAAAGGAAGAATCGCCGAATAACGCCGATTTTTCGCAATTTCCAGAGCAATCCAGGCGGATTTCTCTGCACTGCAGACTGTATGGCGGAGAGAGAGGGATTCGAACCCTCGGTACAGTTTTGGGGCCCCTAAATCCCCGCGTGTGCGTGGTTGCAGATAGCAAAAACAGAGCAGAGAATTTTGTGGCGAATGGCCAGCGATTGTGGCCGAAAAAAATAGAAATGTAGACTTCCCCCACTTTGGAAGCGGTTGGCAAAGACTGCGTCCCCACCGAGGAGTCAGGAATCGAAACATTCTCCGGAACTGGCTGACAAGAAAACCATTTTTCGAGCTCTTTGTCCCGCCAAGT
>Ga0070731_10001860_pt1 | contig 21094 bp, 15 predicted proteins | sample Coa_R1_2_FD_66448 | JGI IMG/M metagenome (GOLD analysis project Ga0070731, IMG submission 66448) | Surface soil microbial communities from Centralia Pennsylvania, which are recovering from an underground coalmine fire - Coalmine... | ecosystem: Environmental > Terrestrial > Soil > Unclassified ... | reverse complement strand
TTTCCTTTCAAAATCACCAGGCCGCCGGATGTCTTGATCGGATTCGACAGCGGCCGGATCACTTCCTGACCGGCGGTTTCCTTGGCGTCGGCCGCTTCTTCGGCGAAGGTGCGTCCCGTAACCGTCATTGCCGATCCGTCCACGTACTTTCCGTCAACCAGCCGTTTCGCGATCACGGCCATGCCCCCGGCTTTGTCCACGTCCACCGCGACGAAACGCCCCGCCGGTTTCAGGTCCACCAGCAGCGGGGTCCGCGCGCTGATGGTTTGGAAATCGTCGATGGAAAGATCGACGCCCGCATCCCGCGCCATCGCCAGCAGATGCAGGACGGCATTCGTCGACCCCCCCGTCGCAGCCACCGATGCGATGGCATTTTCGAACGCCTTTCGAGTCGCGATCGTCCGCGGCCGAAGGTCTTTTTTCACCGCTTCCACCACGATCTGGCCGCACCGGTACGCGACCTTCTCTTTCCGCGGATCCACCTGCGGTACGGCGGCGGTGTTCATCGGCGAAAGACCGATCATCTCCATCACCGTGGCCATGGTATTCGCAGTGAATTGACCGCCGCACGCGCCGGCTCCGGGACACGCTGAATTTTCGATCTCCAGCAGCTCGGCGTCGGTGATCTTGCCCGCCGCGTTCGCTCCCACGGCCTCAAAAACATCCTGAACCGTCAGATCGCGACCATGATAATGTCCCGGCATGATAGACCCGCCGTAAAGTACGAGCCCCGGGGTATTGAGCCGCAGCAGCGCCATCGCGCCCGCCGGAATGGTCTTGTCGCAGGCGACCATCGTCACGATGCCGTCGAACATATGCCCGCGGGCCACCAGTTCAATGGAATCCGCGATCAGATCACGGCTCACCAGCGACGCTTTCATGCCCTCGGTTCCCATCGTCACGCCGTCGCTGATGGCGACCGTGTTGAACTCCATCGGCGTGCCCCCAGCCGCGCGGATTCCAGCTTTTACGTGCTTGGCCAGCTCGCGCAGGTTGAAGTTGCACGGCATGGTCTCGATCCAGGTGTTGGCGATCCCGATAATGGGCTTCTTTAAGTCCTCATCCGTGAATCCGATCGCCTTGAGCATCGCGCGCGCGGGCGCCCGGTCTCGGCCCTGAGTGATGGTGTAGCTGTGGAGTTTCATGGTGAAACTAACATGGTACCTGCTAACGCCAAGTCCTTGGCAATCGACTTTTACACTCCTTTAGGCAAGAAACCGCTTTTTCGCTCGTCTACAATATTGAGAGCGAAGCGTTACGGGAACTTTGTCGATATAAGTAGCGTCGTTACCTAACGGAGAGATCCCCACAAGTGAAACGTAAGTGGAAGATAACACTAGCGATTGTCTTGCCTTTACTCATCGCCGGCGGTGTCTACGGCGGCATGCGCTGGTCTCAGCGGGATTTGGTCACCGTGCAGACGGGGTTGGTGGCGCGGGGTGATCTGAGCTCGCTGGTGACCGCATCCGGTGAGATTAAGCCCAAGAATTATATCAACATAGGAGCCAACGCCCAGGGCCGGATTGTGGACCTTCTGGTGAAAGAAGGCGACCACGTTCGCAAGAATCAGGTGGTCGCCAAAATAGAACACGTCCAGGCGCAGGCAGACGTCCAGGCCCAGAAAGCGTCCGTTGCTTCAACGCAAGCCGATTCCGCCGCTGCCGAAGAGGGCCTGCGCGCAGCGGATGAAACGATAAAGACTGCGGACGCCACGCTGGAGCGTTTTCGGAGCGAACAAAGGCGCGCCAAGCTGCTGCTGGATAATTCGGAAAAACTCTACCATTACAATCTAATTGCAAAGCAGGATTACGATCAAAAGAAAGCCGATTACGATTCCGCCACGGCCAGTGTGCGCGAGAACGAAGCCCGCCTTTCGCAGATGAAAGTGCAGCGCGCGCAAACCGCGGCTCAGTTGGCGTCGTATCAGCGGCGGGTAAGCCAGGCGCAGGCGGGTCTCGCGCGCATTGAGGACGTTCTGGCGAAATTCGACGCGCTCGCGCCGCTGGACGGAGTCGTAACCGATCTGCCCATCCGCGTCGGCGAGACCGTGGTGCCCGGAGTTCAGAACTCCGCGGCGTCCACGCTGATGACCATCGCGGACATGTCGCTGATTACCGCGGAAGTGAAAGTGGATGAGACCGACATCGTCAACGTCCACATTAATCAAACCGCGAATATCACCATCGATGCGATGCCGAACCGGACGTTCACCGGCCATGTGATCGACATCGGCAATACGGCCATTCTGCGATCCTCTGGGCTGGCTGCATCGCAAAGCGCGACTTCCAGCCAGGAGGCGAAGGATTTTAAAGTCGTCGTCGCGCTGGATTCTCCGCCCGAGGAGATCCGCCCGGGCCTGTCCTGCTCGGCGAAAATCCTGACCGCCACGCGGCGCAATGTGGTGAATATTCCGATCCAAGCGCTCACCGTGCGCAAGAAAAGCGATCTCGACCCGCCTAAGGACGGCGTTATGGCAGCGACCGTCGCGCCGAACGATAAATCCAGGAACGAAGAAATTCAGGGCGTTTTCGTGATCGCCAACGGCCGCGCGCAGTATCGCAAAGTCGACACCGGGATCACCGGCGCCACCGATATCGAGGTGCTGAGCGGCCTTCAGGAAGGCGACCAGATCATCACGGGCAGCTACAAAGTGATCCGCACGATTCGCAACGCGGCCCGCATCAAGGTGGACAATCGCCCACCGGCGGTCATAGATACAAGAAGCTAGGATACGCGAAGCTAGAAAGAGATACGCGAAGCTTAAAAAAGAATGGCACAAGCGGCGGTCCTCGATAAAGTCGAGCGGGGCGAGCAACTCATCCGCGATGGGGTCATCATCCGCACCTGGGATCTCTTCAAGACCTACGTGATGGGTGACCAGGAGATCCACGCCGTTTCGGGCATCGACATCGAGATCAAGAAGGGCGAATACGTCGCCATCATGGGCCCTTCGGGCTCCGGCAAATCGACGCTGATGAATCTGATCGGCTGCCTGGACACGCCCTCATCCGGGCTCTACTATTTGGCCGGTAAGCTGGTCAGCGATATGGATGACGATGAGCTCGCCCGCATCCGGAACAAAGAAATCGGGTTCGTTTTCCAGACGTTCAATCTATTGGCTCGCGCGACCGCCTTGCATAATGTCGAGTTGCCGCTGATCTATGCCGGTCTTTCCCGTAAGGATCGGGAGGAGCGCGCCAAGACGGCATTGCGCGCCGTCGACCTTGAACAGCGCATGCTGCACAAACCGAGCGAGCTTTCCGGCGGCCAGCGCCAACGCGTCGCCATCGCCCGCGCGCTGGTGAACGACCCGTCGATTCTCCTCGCCGACGAACCAACCGGCGCCCTCGACACGGCTACGGGCAACGAGATCATGGCGCTGTTCGAGCGACTGTACCAGCAAGGCAACACGATCGTTCTGGTGACCCACGAACACGACATCGCCATGCACGCAAATCGCGTGATTCACATCCGCGACGGCAAAGTCGAGCGCGACGAAAAAGTCCGCTAGGAAGAGTACCCGGCACCGAACCGCGCGCGCCAGCAAGCGGGTTTTCGTGTCTTACTCAATCCCCATCTGCGCCAGCCGGTACCGCAACGCATTCCGCGTCAACCCCAGCAGCCGAGCCGCCTGGCTTTTATTCCCATTCGCCCGCTTCAGCGCCTCACGAATGATCGACTGCTCGTACTGGTCGAGTGTCAGCCCCTCCGGCAAAAAATGATCCGCCGCGGCCATCGGACGCGTACGAGCGGCGGCAGTATCGATCCGGACATCGTCCGCTTCGACACGCGGACCCTGCGCCAAGAGAATGCTGCGCTCGACCACGTTTTCAAGCTCACGAACATTTCCGGGCCAGTGATAACTCATCAGCCGCTCCAGCGCGCTCTCGCTGATCTCGCCATTGAATTTCTTCGCAAAATGCTCGACCAGATACGGAATATCTTCCTTCCGTTCCCGCAACGGAGGAATATCCAAGGGCACAACGTTCAGCCGGTAATACAAGTCCTCGCGAAAGGTCCCCTGTTCCAGCGCGGCTCTAAGGTCGACATTGGTCGCCGCGACCACGCGCACATCGGTGTGCATGGTTTTATTGCTGCCCAGGCGCTCAAACTCGCGATCCTGCAAAACGCGCAGCAGCTTCACCTGGATCACTGCGGGAACGTCGCCGATTTCATCCAGAAACACGGTGCCCGTGTCGGCAGTCTCAAATTTGCCGGGCTTCGAAATATTGGCGCCCGTGAACGCGCCTTTTTCGTAGCCGAACAGCTCACTCTCCATCAGGTTCTCGGGGATCGCCGTGCAGTTGATTTTGACGAAGGGCCGGTCGCGGCGCGGCGAATGCTGGTGAATCGCGCGCGCGATCATATCTTTGCCAACGCCGCTCTCGCCCGCAAGCAGAACCGTCGCCCGCGTGCCGGCGACGCGTGTGATAGTGGCAAAAATATCCTGCATCGCCGGACTTCGCCCGATGATGTTCTCAAACTGATATTTTTGTCCGAGCGCCTCGCGCAGCTCCCGGTTCTCGTCGCGCAACTTGCGGACTTCGAGCGCCTTTTCGACCACGACGCTCAAATGGTCGAGCGAAAACGGCTTCGGCAGAAAATCGACTGCGCCCTTCTTCATCGCCTCAACCGCGTTCTCGACGGTACCGAAAGCCGACATCACGATCACCGGCGCGTGGGAGTTTTGTTCGTTCAGCTTTTGCAGCAGCGCGAGCCCGTCCATCCCAGGCAGCTTCAGATCGGTCAGGATCAAATCGACGTCGCCGGCCAGTTTCAGTCCCTCTTCCGCCGCACCTGCCGCTTTTACGTCATAACCCGCGGACGAAAGGTGCAAACCTATAACACGGCGGAGCTTCTCTTCGTCTTCGATCACCAGGATCACTTGGCGGCGCATAAGTCTCTATTTTGAACCGATCGGAATGAAGACGCGAAATACGCTGCCCTCGCCGGGAGTACTTTCAACGGTGATCTGGCCGCCATGCTCATCAACGATCTTCGAACAGATTGCCAGGCCGAGACCGACGCCGTCCGATTTGGTCGTAAAAAACGGATTAAAAATGCTCTCAAGATTCTTCGGATCGATACCCGAGCCGCGATCGATTATGGCAATTTCCGCGGTGCCGTCGTCCAGCCGGGTTGTGACCGTGACCATTCCGCCCGGCCGCGACGCCTGTGCCGCGTTCATGATCAGATTCGAAATGACGCGCTCCATCAGCTCGGCATCGAAGGCTACGGCGGGTATGTCGGGTGAATAGTTCTTGTAAACCGAAATACTCGCGGCCGCGCCGGATTTTTCCCGGTCAAATCGATCGATCGCGCGGTCGAGCATCCCCGTCAGGTCGCCCGGTTCAAGCTTCAGATGCTGCGGCCGGGCGAAATCCAGAAAGCGGGTGATCAGCGAGTTGGTGCGATCGACTTCATCTTTTATGTACCCCGCCGTTTCCCGCGCGATGTCGTTCTCTTTTTCCACGTTGCGCGCCAGCAGTTCGGCGGAAGTTTTCATGGTGCTCATCGGATTCCGCAATTCGTGTGCAAGGCCGGCGGTCAACTGTCCGAGCGCAGCCAGCCGCTCCGCTCTCCGGACCTCGGCCTCGGCTTCCTTCAGGCTTTGGTTCGCCGCCGCGAGCTGCTCGGCGGCCCGTTGATACTTGATGGCTTCTTCGCGCTTGGCCTTAGCGAGTTGATGCGTCAAGTAGCTGACGACCAGCAGCGAAAGGATTCGCAGCGCGAGTTCGAGCCGCTGGTCTCGCTCAATTACATAGTGCTGATCGCGATAGTGGTTTTCCCACCATAGGAACAGCAGAAACGATAGGTCCTCCAGGCACGCGATGACGACGACAATGGTGCTTCCAAGCAGGTCAAAGTTCGTTGCCGCGGAAATCACGGGCAAAAGCAACATCAGCCAGAAGCTGCTTTGAATTCCAATTGGAAAAGGCTGGCTGAAATAAATTAGCGGATAACACAGCAGCAGCGTCAGAACGATCGCGGTGCGCGCGCCGATCCGCGATTCAAATGCTTGCACCGCTCCGATTGCGATCAGCAACGGGATGACCACCGGCGATTCGCCCGGGCTGAAAATGGCCAGCGCCGCAAAGAGCAGAAGCCAGACCAGATCCTGCACACGAACGTAGCGGCGCCAGGCGGGAGGCACTGAACATCATTGTAGCCAGGGGATTGTAATCAGAGGAGTTGAAGGGGAGATAACTTATCGAATCCTTGTTGAATGTGACACAATATTAAACACGCGGTTTTTTCTGAATGCCCCAATCCCAACTTCCCGATTCGCCTGAGGCGACTCCTTCGGAAACCTCCTTGGCGGAAACCTCCTTGGCGGAAACCTCTTTCGGCGACCTTCTTTCTGAATTCGAACAATCCCACCATTCCCGCGGCGAAACTGTCGAGGGCACGGTGGTTTCGGTAACCCCGGAGGCCGTTTTTGTCGATATCGGCCGCAAAATGGATGGCGTTATCACTCCGGACGCGAAGCATGTCTACAAGAAGGGCGATAAGGTTCTCGTTTCCATTCGAGGTCGCGATGAGGAAGGAAACTACACGCTTTCGACCATCAAAGTCGAAACGCCGCGCGATTGGACTGGACTCGAAGCCGCGTTCGCAAACAAGAGCACCATTTCCGGAACCGTTCTCGAAGTTGTAAAAGGCGGGCTGCGCGTTGACGTCGGCGTGCGCGCCTTCATGCCGGCGTCCCGCAGCGGCGCTCGCGAGCAGGCCGACATGGAAAAGCTGGTCGGCCAGGAAATCGAGTGCCGGATCACCAAGCTCGACACCGAGTCCGAGGATGTCGTTGTCGACCGGCGCGTAGTCCTGGAGGAGCGCGAACGGCAGGCCAAGCTCGAAGCCTTTGACCGCCTGGAAGAAGGCGCCGTGGTGCGCGGAACGGTTCGCAGCCTGATGGATTTCGGCGCGTTCGTCGATCTCGGCGGCGTCGATGGCTTGCTCCACGTCTCCGACATGGCCTGGTCGCGGAACGTCAAGCCGGCGGATGTCGTCACGGCCGGAGATTCGATCGAAGTCAAGATTCTCAAGATCAATCGCGATACACGTAAGATCGCGCTGGGATTGAAGCAGCTTTCCCCGGACCCTTGGGCTTTGGCGGCGGAAAAATATCAGCAGGGTGAGCGAATTCGCGGCAAAGTCGCCCGCGTCGCCGACTTCGGGGCCTTCGTCGAGCTTGAACCCGGCATCGAAGGCCTGATCCATGTCTCGGAGATGTCGTGGACCAAGAAAAACGTCCGCGCGGTTGACGTCGTCAAAAAGGATGAAGTAGTTGAGGTGGTGATTCTCGGCGTTAATCCCGTCGAGAAACGCATCGCTCTGGGACTCAAGCAGGCTCTGGGCGATCCCTGGGAAGAAGCGCTCAAGAAATATCCTGTTGGCGCAGTTGCCGAGGGACCCGTGACCAGCCTCGCCAAGTTCGGGGCATTCGTTGACCTGGGCGATGGAATCGAAGGAATGGTCCACATCGGCGATATCAGCCGCGAAAAGCGCCTGAATCATCCCAACGAAGCCCTTAAGGTCGGCGAACGGATCAAGGCGCAGGTGCTCGAGGCCGACAAAGAGCGCCGCCGGCTGCGTCTGGGGATCAAACAGCTCGAACCGACCAGCATTGACGAGTACATGGCGGAACGTAAAGTCGGCGAACCGGTGAGCGGCCGCATCGTCGACGTTTCAGGCAACCGCGCCAAGGTCGAACTCGGCGAAGGCGTCTTCGGAATCTGTAAGCTGCCCGAGCAAAAAGCCGCTGAGACAGCCGTAAGTGCCTCAAAGACAGACGTTTCCGCGCTCAGCGCCATGCTGGCCGCGAAGTGGAAATCGGGAGCCGGGACGCAAGCGGCTGCCGAGCTTCCGAAGGCCGGCCAGGTTCGCAGTTTCAAAATCGCAAGTCTAGATCCGGGGCAGAAAAAGATCGAGTTGGAGCTGGTTTAAATTCAGTGGTTTAAGCCTCCGTTACATTTCCTGCTCGACTCCGTCCCTTATAAGTGTTGCACCGGAAGAGTGGAGCCGCCTTAGTGGCCCTGAAATCGGGGTTGCAGATGGACGAGACGGCGCTGATCCGGGCCGCTCAGGGAGGCGATCATGGCGCCTTTGAGCAGCTCGTTCGCGCCTACGACCAGAGTGTGCTCCGGCTCGCCATGAATCTCTTGCGATCGCCCGAAGACGCTCACGACATCTACCAGGAAGCGTTTCTGAGGGTGTACCGTAACCTTCATTCGTTCCGGTTCGACTGTAGTTTTCATACCTGGCTATACCGGATTGTGACGAACCTGTGCCTGGATCACATGCGGAAGCGCAAGGTCCGCAAGGAAGAGCCGACCGTGCTTTCGACCAACGACGGTCCGCTTGACCGCATGGACGCCGTTCCGGAAGAACGGGTGGACGGCGATCCGCAGCGGCACCTGTTCAGCGGCCAGGTGCGCCGGCGAATCAAGGAAGTGCTCGGCGAGCTGACGCCGCGTGAGCGCATGGTTTTCGAGCTCCGCCATTATCAAGGGTTGCGATTGCGGCGGATCGGGGAAGTTTTGGGGACGACCGAAGAGGCGGCGAAGAACTGCCTGTTCCGGGCGACGCAGAAAATGAGAGCGGCTTTGGGAGATTTTATATGAAGTACGGTGACCTTACCTGCGCGGCGGCGCGCGAACAGTTCGCGCTGCTGCTCTATGGCGAGCTTTCCTTCGATGACGAAGAGCGCGTGGAAGCGCATCTGGACGCCTGCGGCGAATGCCGCACGGGCCTGGAACGCGAAAAAGCCGTGCACGCCGCCTTCGATGGGATCGAGATCTCGCCCGCGCCGTCCTTATTGCGCGAGTGCCGTGAAGATTTGCGTGTGCGCCTGATGGAAGAAGAAGCCGCGCCGCATCCGTCCCGCATCGGTTGGTGGGACAAGTTTGTCGATGCGATTACCGTTCGGCCGTTAACTGGCAGCCTGATGCGGCCCGCCGGCGCGTTGACCCTGATCGCGCTGGGATTTGTCGCGGCCCGGATGCTGCCGGTCATGAGTTTCGGCGGCCGGTCTCCGTTCGGTTCGATGAGCCTCACGGAGCCGGGCGCGTCACGCGTCCGTTATGTCGAACCGGCTTCTGACGGCCGCGTACAGATTGTCCTCGACGAAACCCGCCAGCGCATTGTATCGGGCAAGCTGGACGATCAACAGATCCGGGGGCTATTACTAGCCGCGGCAAAGGATCCGACAGATCCTGGATTACGCGCCGAAACCGTGAATATTCTCAATGCGAGCGCGCAATCGGAAGACGTTCGCGACGCCCTGATCTTCGCCCTGCAACACGATCAGAACGCGGGCGTGCGTTTAAAGGCGATGGAGGGGCTGAAACCGTTCGCAGCGCAGCCTGAAGTGCGCACCGCGCTCGCCCAGGTGTTGCTGGCGGATTCGAACCCGGGTCTGCGAACTCAGGCGATCGACCTGCTCACCGGCGGGAACGCGGGCACGGTGGATCGGCAGGTGGTGGTGACGCTTCAGGAAGTGATGGAACGCGGCGAGCAGCTCGGTTATGTGCGCGAGCGCTGCCGGCGCGTCCTCCAGGCCATGAACGCTTCGGCGGAGACCTATTGATGGTGATGGGTGGTCTCATTCCGTTTCTTTTGCACGCGGCGATGCTCGCCCAGGACGTGCAAATGGTCCGCGAGGGAGCCTACTGGGTGCGGACCGAAAGCGGTCCGGTGGGAATGGCTCCCATGCGGGCGCTCAAAGTGACCACGCGCGGACATGTAATTGTCCGCGGGTCGCAGAATGAGCAGGCTGTTTATAAGTTGGTGGAGCGCGTAAAAGCTCGAACGGCCGATGAAGCGCACTTGTTGTTCGGCAGCAGTATTACCAAGACCAGCAGTTCCAACGGCATGACCAGCCTGATGGTGGCGGCGCTGGCTCACGAATCCGTGATTACGCAGCTCGATATCAGCGTGCCGCGGCGGCTGCCGGGCGTTATTCTCGATGTCCGGCCGGGCGATGTGGAAGTGTACGATCTGGATGGCAATGTTCGCGTGGAAACATCGGCCGGCATGATCCACGGCGATCGGATTCGTGGTTCGGTGGACAGCCGGACCGGCGGCGGCGAAATCCGCATGGGTAAAATCGGCGGGGCGGTCCGCTGCATCTCCGAAGCAGGATCAATTTTCGTCGAGAATGCCGGCGCCGAAGCTCTGTGCCAGACCGCGGGCGGCGAAATTCAGGTTCACGAGGCCACCGGAGCCCTTACGCTATCGACTGAAGGCGGAAATATTCAGGTCGACAAAGCCGCCGGGACCGTCGAAGCGCACACGGGCGAAGGCGTCATTGAAATTTTTCAGGCCGGCGGCCTGGTTCTGGCCGATACGCGCGGCGGATCGATTCAGATCGGATCGGCGCAGGGCGTGAAGTGCCAGTCGGCCGCGGGAGCGATCCGCGTAAAGACCGGTTCCGGTCCATTGCGCCTGCAAACCGCGATGGGCAGTATTCTGGCGGAGATCCTGGCAGGCGCGCGCGTGGAAGACTCTTCGCTGGTGGCCGGCGCGGGTGACATTACACTTCTGATTCCGTCTAATCTTGCGTTGTCGGTGCTCGCGAGAAACGATACCGGCGGCAATCCGCGCATCATCTCCGATTTCTCGGAACTGCACGCGAAGACCGCCGCCATGCACCGCCAGCCGCTGGTATTTGAAGGATCGATCAACGGGGGTGGTCCGCTACTGACGCTGGATACGTCGGGCGGGATCATCTACGTAAGAAAATTGAAGTAGGAGTCGAGTGGTATGAGGACGATGGTTTTGGTCATGTCGGGAATCGCAGGGTTGGTTCCTTTGGTGACAGGACAGACGCCGAATCCGGCGCCGAAAGTCATGAAAGTGGCAGCGGCCGGGTCAAGCTTCATCGGCGTGATGGTTCAGGAAATCGATAGCGAACGGTCGAAAGCGTTAAAGCTGCAACAAGAAGCCGGCGTAGAGGTCACGCGCGTCGAACCGGACAGCCCGGCGGATCACGCGGGGATCAAGGTGGGCGACGTAATCCTCCAGTACAACGGCCAGCATGTCGAAGGAATGGAACAGTTTTCCCGGCTGGTGCGTGAGACTCCTGCGGGACGTGAAGTGAAACTCGACATCGTCCGCGGTGGCGCGCCCCAGGTGATGATGGCGAAGGTCGGTATGCGCCACCCCACGCAATTCCCAGGCTTGGCCCCTGGGTTACCGCAGGGGATGCCGGTCCCCATGCAGCGTTTTGAGTTTCAGATGCCCGACATTCCCCGCAGCTTCATGTCATGGCGGAGTTCCGTGCTCGGAATCGAATGCGAAACGCTGGACGGGCAACTGGCCGAGTATTTCGGCGTCAAGGAAGGCGTGCTGGTGCGATCGGTGACCAAGAGTTCACCCGCCGAAAAAGCGGGCATCAAGGCTGGCGACGTAATCACGAAAATCGACGACGCGAAGGTGGCGGCTCCATCCGATATTTCTGGCCGCATTCGCTCGATGCACGGCAAGTCGATCCCGATGGTAGTGATCCGCGATCACAAAGAGATGACGCTTTCGGTAGCGCTGGACGATGATGATCGGGTTCAATGGCGCTGGCCGCAGGATCTGGCGCCCGTCACGCCGGAGAATCGCATTCCCCGCGCGATTCCATAAGCCCCGCCGCCAAATGGCCCTCTGTCGAACGGGACAAGACGTAAGCAGCACGCACAGCGCGCGCAGGAACAAGTGCGGCCGATTGAGAACGACCTGCGTAAAGCTGAGATGACCTGGGAGCGGTCCGGCTATCTCCGGGTATAATGAACGACGCGCCGGGCCGTATACCAACTTTAAACGTCTGTTTTCATAGCTACTCGTCGAATCGGAGGAACGATGAGCACGGTAACTCTTCCTACCCACCGTGAACCGGAACTTCTTGGGCAGACCGTTGTCGTGATCGGCGGCAGCTCCGGCATCGGATTCGAAACGGCGCGTCGCGCGCGTTCAGAAGGGGCCGAACTGATCCTCACGGGTCGGAATGCCGAGCGCCTCCAGCACGCTGCCAGTGAGGTTGGCGCCCTGAGTAGCGCGGCCTTCGACGCCACCGATCCTGTCGCTCTCGATCGGTTCTTTCGTGACCTCCCCAAAATCGACCACGTGATGGTGACAGCCGGCCGGCCATACTATGGACGCCTCGCCGACATGGACTTCGCGAAGATTCGCGATCTCATCGGCGAACACCTCTCGCAAGCGCTTTACGTGGCGCGCAACGCGGCCAGCAAAGTGCGGCCGGGAGGAACGCTGATTTTCATGGGCGGCACCGGTGGTCGACGGCCGGCGATAGGCATGAGCATTGCCGGCGCGGTAACCGCCGCGCTCCCCGCCCTCACGGCGAACCTGGCGCTTGAAATCGCGCCCGTGCGAGTCAACCTCATCGCCGCGGGATTCGTGGACACGCCGCTGTCCGCGGAACTGCTGGGCGATCAGCTCGAAAAACGTCGCACCCAGCTTCGCACAACGCTTCCCATCGGACGCGTGGTCGGACCGGCGGATGTGGCGGCGCTCGCCGTACACATTATGACCAACACCGCCCTGACCGGTGCAACCTACGATATCGACGGCGGACAGCAGTTGGTCCCCGCCTAGTACGAGTCTTTCAAGAACTCTAACTTTCGATTTAAGGGAATTCACAGGAGAAAGAATGGCAAGCTCTACTGCGCCCAACAATGAACCGGTCCGCGACGAAAGTGCCGCGAGCGTGGAGATGAAGTTGGAGGTGATCGTCATTCCAGTCGCGGATGTTGATCGCTCTAAAGCGTTTTACACGAAGCTTGGATGGAGGCTCGATGCAGACTTCCCGTTCGACAACGGATTTCGCGTCGTGCAATTCACGCCCCCCGGTTCGGGGTGCTCGGTTCAATTCGGCACGAACATGACGACGGCCGCGCCGGGCTCTGCCCAAGGTCTCTACCTGATCGTTTCCAACGTTGAAGCTGCTCGCAAACAGCTCATTACCCTCGGTGTCGAGGTCAGTGAGGTGTTCCATACTTCGAAACCGGGAGCTCAATTCCGTCCCGAAAGCAGCGGCCGCGTCAGTGGGCCGGACCCCGGTCACCGCAGCTACTTTTCCTTTGCCACGTTCAACGACCCGGCTGGCAACACCTGGCTAATTCAGGAGATCACAACGCGCTTGCCCGGCCGCGGACTCAGCAATCTGGACGTCTCGACGCTGACAGAGCTTTTGATTGAGACGGAGCAGCATCATGGCGCGTACGAACCAACCGCCCCGAAGCACCATTGGTCGGGGTGGTACGCCGCCTACATTGTCGCGCGGCAGGACGGGAAGAATCCAGAAGAAGCCGCCAAACTAGCCAAGCTGCACTTAGAAGGTCCTCAGTGAGAGTCCTCCTCCGTCGCCCGGCGCTCAAAGGCGCCTCAGGCGGACGTTGCCGACCTTTGTGACTTGACGGAAACCTGAGTCATCTTCGGCCAAGCGACGGAGCGCGCAAAGGTGCGACCCAAAGCCGCCTCGGAGGGTAATGTGTAGGCGTTGCGTGCAAGTGCGGTGTATCGTAGGGACATGGCTCTGAAGAGAGTGCCTGGCGGTGGGTAATCATGTCGGGCGCTCCTGCTCCAAACCCCGCGCTCGATGACCTGGTGGCCGCCGGCAAGATGGGCGAACTCGTCCGCTCGCTGGACTGGGCTGCCACGCCTCTCGGAGCGCCAGAGCACTGGTCGCCCGCGCTTCGTACAATAGTGCCGATTCTTCTGGCGAACCGTTTTCCCCAGCTCCTTTGGTGGGGGCCGGAATATATCTCGATCTATAACGATGCCTACCGCCCTATTCTGGGGCGCAAACACCCGTGGGGCCTTGGAAAGCCCGTGCGCGATTGTTGGTCCGAAATCTGGGACATCCTGAAGCCCCTGATCGACACGCCATTCAAGGGCGGTCCGGCCACATGGAGCGAGGATATTGAGCTCCAGATCAACCGGGCTGGATTCATCGAGGAAACCCATTTCACGGTTGCCCATAGCGCCGTGCCGGACGACACAGCGCCCGGCGGAATTGGCGGCGTGCTCGCCACCGTGCATGAAATCACCGAAAAGGTCGTGGGCCAGCGGCGCATCACCGTCTTGCGCGACCTCGGGGCACGCGCGGCGGAAGCCAGGACGGCTGCGGACGCCTGTGTGATCTCCGCGGCAATGGTGAGGCCGCATAACAAAGACATTCCCTTCGCTCTGCTCTATGTCGTCGACGCGTCGGGCACTCAGGCCCGTCTTGCTGCTTCCTGCGGATCTGACCAGGGCTCGGACATAGAGCCGGCTGTTATCCATCTTGACGATGCGAGCGGCGAAAGCGCGCCGTGGCCCCTTGCCGTGGCGCATCGTACAGGACAAGTGCAAGTGGTCAAGGATCTGTCCTCAAGATTCGTTAGGGTACCGCCCGGCCCGTGGCCCGATCCGCCGCAACGCGCCGCTATTGTCCCCATCCGCTCTCACGCCGCTCGCCAGACGGCCGGTTTCTTGATTGCTGGCCTGAGTTCCAGACTTCAATTCGACGAGGGGTATCAGAATTTCCTTGAGCTCGCGGCGACTCAGATTGGGAACGCTATTGCAAACGCGCACGTGTATGAGGAGGAGCGCAAGCGCGCGGAGGCGCTCGCCGAAATCGACCGGGAGAAAACAGCGTTCCTCTCGAAGGTGAGCCACGAATTCCGGACGCCGCTGACTCTGATGCTCGGGCCGCTCGAAGACGCTCTGTCGAACAGCCTGGGCATCCTCCCCCCGGGGGCTGCCGCCAGTCTGGCCGTTTCGCACCGCAACGCCCTGCGGCTTCTGAAGCTCGTCAACACCATGCTCGATTTCTCCCGCATAGAGGCCGGGCTTGATCCAGATCGCATCGGCGCGGCGCACGATGGTGAGTCGAACTCTGTGACGCCGGCGGCCTTCGTCGAGGAAGCCTCGCGATGGCTGCCGGACGAGCCGCAACGCGATGGCCAGGACGCGGATCGTCCTGATGTCGGGGCACAGCAGTTGAACGAGCAGCCTCGCATTGTCTGGGCGGATGACAATGCCGACATGCGAGCGTACGTGCGCCGGCTGCTGGGAGACCGGTTCGACGTAGCGGCGGTCCCCGACGGCGAGGCAGCTCTGGAGGCCGCGCGGGCCCGCAAGCCGGATTTGGTGGTGAGCGATGTCATGATGCCGAAGCTGGATGGCCTCGGGCTGATCCGTGAGCTGCGCGCCGATCCGCAACTTTCCGAGGTTCCCGTCATACTGCTCTCCGCGCGGGCCGGGGAAGAGGCGCGGATCGAAGCTATGGAGGCAAAGGCCGACGATTATCTGATCAAGCCATTCAGCGCGCGCGAGCTCCATGCGCTGGTCGACTCGCATTTGAAGATGTCTCGCTTTCGCCGCGAGGCGATCGAAGCCGCAAGACGAGCCGAACGAAATGCCAGCCTGCTTGCATCGATCGTCGAGTCGTCGGACGACGCCATCGTGAGCAAAAACCTTGAAGGCATCATTATGAGCTGGAACCAGGGAGCGGAACGCCTGTTTGGCTACACGGCGGCCGAAGTCATCGGCAAGTCGATTAACATTTTGATCCCTCCTGAGCATGTTGATGAGGAGCCTAGGATTCTCGCCCGGCTTAGGCGCGGCGAGCGCGTTGACCATTTTGAGACGATTCGCGTACGCAAAGACGGAACGCGGCTGAACATCTCGCTGACAATTTCACCGGTGAAAGATCCCCAGGGAATGGTCGTCGGCGCCTCGAAGATAGCGCGCGATATCACCGAACGCTTCCGGCAGGAACGAGCCCTGCAAGTAGCCAACGCGGCGCTCCACCAGGCCAATGCCGACCTGCAGCTATTCGCTTATTCAGCCTCGCACGATCTTCAGGAGCCGCTGCGAGCGTTGCGGGTCTACAGCGAGCTGCTCCAACAGAGGTTTGGCGGGCAATTAGGGCAGGTCGGTGACGAGTTTATCCGTCACACCGTCGAGGGCGCGACCCGGATGGACGACCTGTTGCGGGGCCTCAGGACCTATATGGAAGTATCAGCGACATACAATCCACCGGTCGAAGAAATAGAGGCTGGCGAAGTCCTGAGTAAGACCCTCCTGAACCTGCAGGCCGCCATCGAGGAGAGTGGCGCCTCCATCACCGCCACCGAGCTCCCCCGGGTCCGAATGCACGAATTTCAACTGGAACAGCTCTTTCAAAATCTGATCGGAAACGCGATTCGTTACCGGAATGGCGTGCCGCGCATAAAGATCGCAGCGGCTTTGCAGGACAGGAATTGGCTGTTCTCAGTGCAGGACAACGGAATCGGCATCGAGCCACAGTTCAAGGAGCAAATCTTCGGCGTCTTTAAACGTCTCCACACTGCTTCTCAGCATCCTGGAACGGGCATGGGTCTTGCGATCTGTCAGCGCATCGTTGAGCGGGCCGGGGGGCGGATCTGGGTTGAATCCGAACCTGAAAAGGGCTCGACGTTCTACTTCACAATCCCCGCGGCAGGCTGGAGGGAAACAACTCCTCCGGCCTAGCCAGAGATTGCGCGCGCCTTTACGACGCGATCTCGCCAAGACTACGACTTTTGCCGGCGTTAATCTTAGTTGATCGCCAGATCTGGCGCGAGATGCGCTACCGTTTCGCTGCTGCCAACTACTTCCGCGCGAGGTGTAGGGCCACCGTTCCACCCGTCATGCGATCGAACTCGACGGCATTGAATCCGGCTGCTCGCATCTCCGACGCGAGTTTTTCAGCCCCCGGGAATTTTCGGATCGATTCAGGAAGGTACGAATAGGCTTCCCGTGAGCCGGAGATGATGCCTCCGATCCACGGAAGCACGCGGGTGGAGAAGAACCCATACAGAGCAGCGAACGCGGGATTCGTCGGCTGCGAGAATTCGAGAATCGCGAGCGTTCCGCCCGGTTTCAGCACGCGCAGCAACTCCTCCAGACCCCGGCCGTAATTCGCAAGATTGCGAAACCCGAAGGCAACGGTGATGAGATCGAGGGAATTGTCGACCAGTGGAAGGGCCAGGGCATCGCCTTCAAACAACGGCGAGACCACTTTTCGCCGCGCTTGGATCAGCATGGGATGGCAAAAATCGCTTCCAAGCGTAATCGCGTTTCCGCGCTTCTCCAGAGCGAAAAGGACGTCGCCGGTGCCGCAACACAGATCGAGAGCTCGCGCCCCTGGGCGCTCCAGGATCGCGGCAACGCGATCCACTGCCCTGGCGCGCCAACGCTTGTCGAGATTGAACGACAAGAGGTGATTCAACAGATCGTATCGCCCCGCGATGCGGCCGAACATGCCGCGCACCCAGCGCGAGGTAGCTTGCTCGCCCGTGACTCCGTGTGGAGTGGTTCCCGTCATGCCAGCGCCATCTCGATGGCTTCGAGGACCAGTCGATCTTCGATGCCGGAGGCGATCCGCACTTCGCCGATCCGAACGGGGAGAACAAAATGAACTTTGCCTTGTATCGTCTTTTTGTCTGCGGCGAGGTGAGAGAACAAAGCCGCTGCGCTAATGCCGTCCCGGGCAGGGATCTCCCCATATTTGGCGATCACTCGTTCGATGATCGCGCGATCCGCCGGCGCCAGGTCGCCGGTGAGTTGCGCGAGATTGGTCGCGGCGCGCATGCCAAACGCCACAGCTTCTCCATGGAGAAATCGAGTGTATCGGGTTTCCGCTTCCAGGGCGTGGCCGACAGTGTGCCCGAAATTCAGGATGCGGCGCAGATCGCCCTCCCGTTCGTCGGCTGATACGACCTCGGCTTTAATGCGGACGGCATCGGCGATGATCCGGTCCACCACCTCCGGAGTCTTCGCCTGAACACTCGCCGAGCACCCATCCAGGACTTCGAACAGCGCAGCGTCCCGGATGATTCCACACTTGATGATTTCGTACAGCCCGGCCCGATACTCGCGCTCCGGCAGGGTCGCCAGAACGTTTGGATCGATTAGAACCACCAGCGGCTGATGAAAGCTGCCGACCAGATTCTTCCCGGAGACCAGATTCACGCCGGTCTTGCCGCCGACGGCCGCATCTACTTGAGCCAGCAGCGTGGTGGGAACCTGAATCACAGGAATGCCGCGCATGAAAACCGCGGCAAGGAACCCGGTGACATCGTTAACGATGCCGCCGCCAAACGCGATGACCACGCTCGACCGATCGGCTCCGCCTGCGATCATCTTCTCGGCGAGGGCTTCCACCTCCGCCATCCGCTTGCGCGATTCGCCGCCGGGGAAAAACAGGACTTCATCGGCGTGCGACGCCATCGCCGCACCATGAAGACCCCAGACATCCTCCGTCGTGACCGCGAACACCTTGCCCGCGCGCGGCGGCAGAAACTCATTCACCCGGCGGAGACATCCGCGCTCCACGATGGCGTCGTAGGCGCGCTGCGCGGTCTCTACGCGAAAACTGGGCATAAGTTCGTTGTACCATGGGCCTGTTGCCCCAACGGAACGTCTACCCGGTTTTCTTTTTATTCCTGTTTTTCGCGGCTCCCATTCATTCCACCAGCCCATCCACTATTCTTTGGACCGCGCCGGCGATTCTGCTCTCGGCTCTGATGATCGCCTGGGCTGCCGAATCTGCCCAGTACTTCGTGGCGCAAGGATTCGCCCTGGCGATTCTCGCGTGGATGCAGACCTTGCCCGAATTCGCTGTGGAGGCGGTTCTGGCTTGGAAACAACAGGTGCCGCTGCTGCTTGCAAATCTGACCGGCGCGCTCCGCCTGCTGACGGGTTTGGGTTGGCCCGTGATCTTTTTCACCGCCGCGATGTCCCACCGGCGGGAGAATGGCAAGCCTCTGAACGCGATCCGGTTGCATCGCCACCATTCCGTGGAGGTCGTCGGCCTCCTGGTGCCGCTGATCTACATAGCCATCGTCTCGGCAAAGGGAACGCTGACCATCTACGACGGCGCCGTATTGATTGTGATCTACGCCGCCTATCTGATCATTCTGACGAAGCTTCCGCCGGAGCAGTCCGAGTCGATTGAGGATCTGGAGGTGGTACCCCGCACGATCGTCAAGTCTCCGAAAGTCCTTCGGGTGACCATGATCACCGCGTTATTCGCTGCCGGCGGTTTTCTCATCTATTATGCGGCCGAACCGTTTCTCGCCAGCTTGCTGGCGCTGGCAACCCTGATGGGCGTGCCGAGCTTCGTATTCATCCAATGGGTGGCGCCGCTGGTCTCCGAGTTCCCGGAAGTGGCTTCCACCATCTATTTCGCGCGGACCGTGGAACGCGCGCCGATGGCGCTGATGAACATGGTTTCCAGCAACATCAATCAGTGGACGCTGCTCGTCGCGATGCTGCCGATCGTCCTTTCCCTCAGCGTGGGCAGCCCCACGGCGATCCAGTTCGACGGCGAGCAGAAGCTCGAATTGTTGATGACGCTCGGACAGGCGCTGGTCGGACTGATGTTTCTCATCAACATGGAATTGACTTGGTGGGAAGCGACCGTCTTATTCCTGCTGTTTTTCGTTCCCTTCTTCCATCCGGCGGCGGCCCGAGCCGTAACGGCGGCATATTTCGTCTGGGCCGCAATAGAATTGGTACGGATGATTCTCGGCCGTGGAAAACTTACGGCATTTGTGAATTTTGCGGAAACCTGGAAGGAGCACGTCCGCCAGAGCGCTTCAACGCCCCGTTAAGGTTCAATGCCGCGCGAGGCCGGCGCGAAATCGTCCGCTGGTGGTAAGAATCTGTTGCGTGCGCGTGTACTCAGTGCGTGTCTGGGCAAGCTGCGCTTCCTTGATTTGCTTCAAGCCTTGCTGCACCAGAAGAAACGCGACATACCAGGCTATAAACCCAAGCAGAATCAGGATCGCATTGCGGACGAGGGTGCTTTGATTCTGCACCAGGTCGGTGTCCCACAACATGTGCAGCACCACCGGAATCGCGAAGGTTCGCAGAAACGCCGGATCGATCAGCATCTTAATGTTGAACGGATTGGCGCCTTTTACTCTCCACAATGCGCCGGCCGTGATCGCCGTCCACGCGACGTGCCCGAAAGGCGCGAGATACGAGCGCGATTCGATGATGCTGAACATCACCGGATAAGCGTTCGAAGCGAGCGCGCCGGCCACCGAGCGTATGTCGTCGATGCTCTTGATCTTCCCCAGAACATCGGTGTGCTTCAGCAAATCGATCATGTAGCCGCTCAGGAATCCGTTGAAGAACGAATAGCCAGCGGTCTCGAACGCGGCGAAACCGCAGCCGATCGCGGCTCCGAAAACCATCCCGTTCAGGATGTACTTATGCTTGATGTTGCGAGCCACCAGAATCACGGCGACCAGCTTCACCACTTCTTCTTCGATCCCCGCGGCCGGATCGCCCAGCCACCCGAGCGTCGAAATGCTTCCCGCCACGTCCGCCCCTAGCAACGAAATCACGCCTCCCAGGCAGACCATCACCAGGACTTGAACGAAACTGACATTTCGAGGAGTGTTCAACTCCCAGAACAGGATCGCGGTTGCGAGCGGCGCCGCGAGCGAGCCCATCACCATCAGCCCCGGAACCAGGTGCGGATTTCCGAACACATCGATGGTCTTCGAAAAAATGAAATACACCGCGAGCATGAAAATCAGCACTCGCATGAAGAACCACGGCTTCGGCCACCCGGTCTGAACCTCGTCCAGCGGCGGCGTGGTCTTGGTGGTTCCGACGACAAAGTAATCCTCGATCTCGCCCGGCTTGCGAGCCTTGAACACTTCGGAAAACATCGAGGTCAGGCTGAAGCCTTCGAGTTTCTCCGTACTCGTCAGCTTGTTTAACCTCGAAGCCAGGGACCCGAGCAGATTCGTCAGCTCGACCGGCGCGCTGCCCACCTGCCACGTGGATGCGCCTAACTGAAACTGCTGGCCGTTCGACAGCGACCCTTGCGTAACATCCACGCCGGCGACGCGCAGCCGGGCTCCGGAGAACGTCCGAAAGTGCAGGACGTTGTTCTGCCAGGAAAGTACGACGTGATTCTCGGCGACCTGCGGATCGGATTGCCCGATTCCTGAGACGCGTCCGAGCGAAACCTCGGCGGCTCCGATCATGTAGGCTTTGCCGGCGTCCGGGCCCGAGACACACTGTACTTTGATCGCGTAGATCGGCGTATCGACGACCATGG
>Ga0070731_10001859_pt1 | contig 21096 bp, 24 predicted proteins | sample Coa_R1_2_FD_66448 | JGI IMG/M metagenome (GOLD analysis project Ga0070731, IMG submission 66448) | Surface soil microbial communities from Centralia Pennsylvania, which are recovering from an underground coalmine fire - Coalmine... | ecosystem: Environmental > Terrestrial > Soil > Unclassified ... | reverse complement strand
GAAAGCCGGTGCGCTTGATCAGATCCTTCAGCTGTGCCGACGAGTTCGACAGCACCACGCCGCCGCCGGTGTAGACCATCGGACGCTTGGCCTCCAGCAGCAGCTGCACCGCCCTCTTGATCTGCCCGGCATGCCCCTTCTTCACCGGGCTGTAGGAGCGCATGCTGATGGTTTCCGGGTACTGGAACTCGCAGGTGTTGGCGGTGACATCCTTGGGAATGTCGACCAGGACCGGCCCTGGGCGCCCGGTAGTGGCGATGTGGAAGGCTTTCTTCATCGTCACCGCGAGGTCCTTGACGTCGCGCACCAGAAAGTTGTGCTTCACGCAGGGACGCGTGATACCCACGCTGTCGCACTCCTGGAAGGCATCTTCGCCGATGGCATGCGTCGGCACCTGGCCGCTGATGATGATCATCGGGATCGAATCCATGTACGCGGTCGCGATCCCGGTCACCGCGTTGGTCAGTCCAGGGCCCGAGGTGACGAGGCAGACGCCGACCTTGTGCGAGGAGCGCGAGTAGCCGTCGGCGGCATGCGCGGCGCCCTGCTCGTGGCGCACCAGCACGTGCCGGACCTTGTCCTGCTTGAACAGCTCGTCGTAGATCCACAGTACCGCGCCGCCCGGATAGCCGAATACGACCTCGACGCCTTCCGCCTGCAGGCAGCGGATGAGAATCTGGGCGCCGGTCAGTTCTTCGGTCTTGATGCGGTCCATGACAATTTCGCCTGAGGCAGGAAAAGCATTCAAGATTAACGGCTTGCTGCGATGCGGTCAAGCAAACCCCGTGCGCTTTGGCGGCGTGGTTTGATACCATCTCGCGCACAAGCCGAAGTCAAAGGCGGAGGGGGAAAATCTGGCATCGCGCAGTGAGCTGTCGACGTTCCTCGCGGGAGTCGAACGGCGCGCCTTCAAGCAGGCCGTGTTCGCCGTCCGCGACGAGGAGGCAGCGCTGGACATCGTGCAGGACGCGATGCTGCGGCTGTCGGAGCGCTACGGCGACCGCCCGCTGGAAGAACTGCCGCCGTTGTTCCAGCGCATCCTGCAAAACGCGATCCGGGACTGGTTCAGGCGGCAGAAGGTGCGCTCGACCTGGACCACGCTGCTGTCGGCCCTTGCGCCAGGGCGCGGCGAAGAGGACGATCGGGATCCACTGGATACCCTGCAGGAATCGGGCGACGCCAACCGCGAAGAGTCCCCGGCCGATCGGTTGGAACGATCGCAAGTTATTGAAATAATTGAGCAAGAGCTTTCCCGCCTGCCCCCGCGTCAACGTGAGGCTTTCATCATGCGTTACTGGGAGGAACTGGACGTTGCGGAGACCGCAAAGGCCATGGGATGCTCGGAGGGCAGCGTGAAAACCCACTGCTCCCGGGCCGCGCATGCTTTGGCCGTGGCGCTCCGGACGCGAGGCGTAACGCTATGAACAATGAAATCAAATTCGCCAACAAAATCCGCCAGGCCCTGAACGAGAGCGCGCGCCTGGACGGGGCATCCGGCGCCCGCGTCGCCGAGCGGCTGCGCGCGGCCCGAGAGCGGGCGCTCGCCCGCCGCCGCATCTCAGCTGCCAGCGAGCGCGAGCCGGCGCTCGCCTGGGCGCGCAGCACGGCCGCCGGCGTCATCGGCGGCTTCGGCGGCATCAGCGGCTTTTCGCTGCGCGCGCTGCTGCCGACGGCGCTTCTGGTCGCCGGGCTGATCTCGATCTACAGCTGGCAGCAGGCCCAGCGCGCCGCCGACATCGAAGAGCTCGACGCGCAATTGCTCACCGACGACCTGCCGATCGACGCGTACCTCGATCGGGGCTTCGAGACGTGGCTGAAGAAGGTGTCGTCGGACAGCGCATCGGACAACTGATGCATGCGATCGCTGCGGCGTTGCTGCCGTTCCTGCTGATCGCCTTCGCCGCAACGACCGCTGTCGCGGCGCCCAAGGACAAGGGCCCGCAGTGGGCCGCGCTCACGGCGGCACAGCAGCAGATCCTCGCGCCGCTGGCCGGCGAGTGGAACAAGCTCGGCGTCGAGCACAAGAAAAAGTGGCTCGGCATCGCCAAGCGCTACCCGGCGATGAAGGCCGAGGAGCAAAAGCGCGTGCAGGAGCGCATGCAAAAGTGGGCCAAGCTCACGCCCGAGCAGCGCTGGCAGGCGCGCGAGCAGTACCGCAGCATCGGCAAGCTCGCGCCCGAACGCAGGGAAGAACTGAGCAGGCAATGGGCCGAATACCAGGCGCTGCCGCCGGACAAAAAGCGGATGTACGACGTGCCGCCGACCTACGTTCGCCCCGCCGAACGCCGGCACCACGCGGCGCCGCCCAAACCCAAGCAACCGCCGGTCTCCACGCAGCCCTTGCCCGTGCCGCAGTGAGCGACGCAGCGCCCGGCATGCTGCGCCGCCTGGCCAGCATGTTGTATGAGTCCATCCTCCTGTTCGCAATCGCCTTCATCGGCACCTGGGTCTTCCAGTTCGCCGCCGGCAGCCTGAGGATCGAAGGCTGGCGGATGCACCTGCTGCAGTTGTTCCTGCTCGCCGTGTTCGCGGCCTATTTCCTCTGGTGCTGGCTGCGCGGCGGGCAGACGCTGGCGATGAAGACCTGGCGCATCCGGCTGGTCGCGAAAAACGGCCATGCCCGGCTCGCGCCGCGAGACGCGCTGCTGCGCTTCGTTTATGCGATGGTGCTGGTGCCGACGACGATCGGCATCTTCTGGGCCATGGTGGATCGCGACCGGCAGTTCCTGCACGACCGGCTCGCGGGCAGCCTGCTGATCCCCGTTCCCGGTTAAATCCTCATTCGCACCCACATCGGGCGCAGGCGCTCGATCCAGAGCATCATCATTATGGCGGTGGCGAGGAACAGCATGCTCGGCACCGCCGCCGCCGCGAACGGCGGCCATTCCTTGAGCAGCCCGATGTGCGAAAACAGGCTGTTGAGCATGTGGAAGAAAATTCCCAGCATGATGCCGAGAAACACCTTGACGCCGACCATTCCCGAGCGCGCGTGCATGTAGGCGAACGGCAGGGCGAGCGCCATCATCACCAGCGTCGCCAGCGGGTAGAAAAGCTTCTTCCAGAGCGCGATCTCGTAGCGCTCGGTCTTCTGGCGGTTGTCGGAGAGGTGCTGGAGATACTTGTAGAGCTTCCAGGCCGACATGCGGTCGGGCGACACGACGAGCACGTTCAGCAGGTCCGGGTTCACCGCCGAACGCCATTCGGCCTCGGTGAAGTGCGCGGCCCTGGGCCCGGCTTGGCTGAACTGGGTCTGGGCCACGCCCACCAGCCGCCATTTGCCGCCGCCCTCGTATTCGCCGCGCTCCGCCGCGGTCACCTGGCGCAGGTGGTAGGCGGAGTCGAATTCGAAGATCCGCACTCCGCCGAGCACGTTCGCCTCGCGCGCTTCGCGCACGTTGATGAAGGATCGCTCGTCCTTGAACCAGAGCCCCGACGCAAGATCGCCGCCGATAAGGGACTGCATCGACTGCATGCGTACCTTTTGCGCCAGCTCCTCCGTGAACGGCGAGATCCATTCGCCGACCGCGAAGGTCGCCACCACGAACGCGAGGCCGATCTTGGCCAGAGCCAGCCCTGCGCGCGAGGGCGACAGGCCCCCGGCGCGCATCACCGTGTACTCGGAATTGCTGGACAGGTGCGCGAGCACGTAGAGCGTGCCGATCAGCACCGCGATCGGAGAAAGCTCATAGGCGTGCGCCGGGATCCAGAGTGCGACGACGGTGAAAATCTGGCGCAGCTGGTAGTTGCCATTGTCGAGGTCGCGCAGCTCGGCGATCAGGTCGAAAAAGGCGAACAAGGCGAGGAAGGCGAGCAGCACGAAACCGACCGCGCCGTAGATCTGCCCGGCCAGGTAGCGCTCGAGCGTCGGGATCTTCGTTACCTTCGCCACGGCATCCTGAACAGCGACATGCGTTGCGCGAACAGCGCCAGCAGCACCAGCAGCATCACCCCGTGCACCAGCCACGATCCGGTGGAAAACGCGAGCTTGCCCTGAGCGACCCTGGCCTGGCTTACCGAGAGCAGGTTCGAGTAGACCATGTAGGTCAGCAACGCGAACAGCAGGTTGACCGAGCGGCCGGCGCGCGGATTGACGAAGCTCATCGGTATCGCGAGCAGCGCCAGGATCAGGGCCGACACGGGTATCCCGATCCGCCACAGCAGTTCGGCCAGGTTGGTGTGGGTCGGGGCCTCGATCAGCCCGAGGGTCGACATGCTTTTCTGCGTCGCTACCGGCTCGTCGCCCTCCTTGGTTTCGATGCGCGTCGCGTAGCGCTCGAAATCCATCAGCCCGTAATCCGCCTCGCCCGGAGTGCCCTCGTAGCGCCGCCCGGACTGGAGCACCAGGAAGCGGTCGCCGTTGGGCGCGAATTCGGAATGGCCGCGCCGGCTCATCATGACGCCGTTGCGCTTGTGCTGGGTCGAACTGACGAAAACGTTCTGCACCGAATCCTTGTTCCCGGCGATGGATTCGACGAAGAACACGCGCGCGCGGCTGCCCGACTCGCCGAACGCACCCGGATCCACGCGCGAAACGTCGTCGCGCGTGTCGATGCGGGTGCGGTACTCCTCCCCCTTCTGCACCGCCCACGGCACGATCACCAGCGACATCACCGTGATGACCAGCACCAGCGGCGCAGCGAAAATCAGCACCGGCCGGATCCATGCCGCGAGCGACAGGCCGGAATTGAGCCAGATCACCATCTCCGAATCCCGCCAGCAGCGGTTGAGGGCGAGCAGCACGGTGATGAACAGCGTGAGGGAAAGCAGCACCGGCAGCAGGCTCAGGGCGGAAAAGCCGAGGAACGCGACTACCGCATCCGATGGAATCTTGCCGCCCGCCGCCTGGCCCAGCAGCCGGATGAGGCGGGTCGTCAGCGCGATGAGGAACAGGGAAAGGAACACCGCGACCCCCATGTTCGCGAATTCCCGCAGCAGCGTGCGAAGGAAGATCATGCGATACTTGGAGTGAAATTCATAGGAGAAATTCAGTGGAATTTAGCATACGCGCGCTGGCGCCAGAGAAGGCAAAGACCGGCTGCCTGGTGCTGACGGTATTTGCCGGACCGAATGCCGGCCGCGCCTTTTCGCTGGCGGACCGCGCGGCCAAGGGTGCCCTGCGCCAGGTGCTCGTCCAGGGCGATCTTGCGGGCAAGGCCGGCGCCACGCTGCTGCTGCAGAAAATTCCCGGGCTTGCGGCCGAGCGCGTGCTGCTGGTCGGTCTCGGCGAGCGCGGCGAATTCGGCGTCACCGCGTTCCGCGAGGCGGTCCGCAGTGCTTCTGCGGCGCTGAAGGGCATCGGCGCGAAGGACGCAACACTCTACGCTTCGGATCTCGTGCTCCGCGGCCGGGGGTTGCCGTGGGCCGTGCGCAATGCGGCGCTTGGGCTGAGAGATGCGTTCTACCGCTTCGACCAGATGAAAACGCAGAAAAAGCCCCCCGCCCCCGCGCTGGCCGCGGTCACCCTGGCGATTGCGGGCGCTCCGGTCACGCTGCAGGCGCAGGCCGCGCTGAAGGAAGCGATCGCCACCGCCGACGGCACAGACCTCGCGCGTACCCTGGGCAACCTGCCGCCAAATGTATGCACGCCGGCCTACCTCGCCGACGAAGCGCGCAAGCTCGCCAGGCAGTTCAAGCTGGTCATCGAAGTGCTCGAGCGCCGCGACATGGAAAAGCTCGGCATGGGTGCTCTGCTGGCGGTCACCAGCGGCTCGCGGCAGCCGCCCAAGCTGATCGTGCTGCGCTACGCCGGCGCCGCCAAGAAGGAAAAGCCGCTGGTGCTGGTCGGCAAGGGCATTACCTTCGACACCGGCGGCATATCTCTCAAGCCCGGCGCCGAGATGGATGAGATGAAGTTCGACATGTCTGGGGCGGGCAGCGTGCTGGGCGCGATCCGCGCGCTCGCCGGCATGCGCGCGCCGGTGAACGTCATCGGCGTCATCCCCACCTGTGAAAACATGCCGGACGGCGCAGCCACACGGCCCGGCGATATCGTGACCACGATGTCCGGGCAGACGGTCGAAATACTGAACACGGATGCCGAAGGCAGGCTCATCCTTTGCGACGCCCTCACCTACTCGGAGCGCTTCGACCCCGGGGCCGTAGTGGACATCGCCACGCTTACCGGCGCCTGCGTGATCGCGCTCGGCCACGTCGCGAGTGGCCTGTTCGCCAACGACCAGAAGCTTGCCGATCGGATCCTCGCCGCAGGCGACGACGCCTGGGATCGCGTCTGGCAGATGCCGCTGTGGGAGGACTACCAGGAGCAGCTGCGCTCGAACTTCGCCGACATGGCTAACATCGGCGGGCGCCCGGCCGGGAGCGTCACGGCCGCCTGCTACTTGGCGCGCTTCACGCGCAAGATGAAGTGGGCCCATCTGGACATCGCCGGAACCGCCTGGCGCAGCGGCCGCGACAAGGGTTCGACGGGCCGCCCGGTGCCGCTGCTGGTCCGGCTGGCGCTGCGCGCGGCCGAGCGCAGGGACTGACTGCCCGGGAATTTGCCGTCATGACTTCGATCGATTTCTACTTCAACGCCGACGACCGCTTGGGGGTTGCCTGCCGCCTCGCGGGCAAGGCGATGAGGCAGCAGAAGCGCGTGTTGATATACGCCCCGGAGCACGGTGTGGCGGAAAAAATCGACCGCATGCTGTGGACGGCGAAGGCCGTTTCCTTCATCCCGCATTGCTACGCGCACGATCCTCTTGCCGGCAGCACGCCGGTGCTGATCACTGCCGGAGAGGTGGCCGCCGTGCCCGAGACCGCCTGTGAAGTGCTGCTCAACCTCTCGGTCGACTACCCGCCATTCTTCGAGCGCCATGCGCGCCTGCTCGAGATAGTGGCGCAGGACGAGGAGCAGGTGCTGGCCGGGCGCACGCGCTTCAAGTTCTACCGGGACCGCGGCTATGCCATCCGCAACCACGACCTGCTTGCCGCGGAGGCTCGGGCATGAGCGGCGGGCGCGATTCGAACCCGCTCATCGGGCGCGTCGATGCGCTGATGAAGCGCCAGCAGGAGGACTCGCAGAGGGCGGTCGAGGAAGTCCCGCTACTGACCGAAGTCGTCGAGCGCGAGGCCGCGGCGGCAACACCCGGCGCGCTGCCGGGCGAAGAGATGCTCGCGGCCGACATCGAGCGCGTGCTGGTGGTGCGCATGGTACCCGAGCTCAACAAGCAGATCGCCGCATTGCGCAGCGAACTGGAGAAGGAACTGCGCCGCTCGGTGCGCGAAGCCGTCGAGCACGCGCTCGCTGCACGCAAGGCAAATCCGGAAAAACCCTCAGGGAAGGGGTAACGGGGAAACCTCGGTTTCCCTGTTCCGAGCATGGCGCTGGACAAGAGCTTCGATCCGCACGTGGTCGAGCGCCGCTGGTACGCGCATTGGGAATCCTCGGGCTGGTTTGCGGCGCGCGCCAAAAACGGTGCCCCGTCCTACTGCATTCAATTGCCGCCGCCGAACGTCACCGGCACGCTGCACATGGGCCACGCCTTCCAGCAGACGCTGATGGATGCCCTAATCCGCTACCACCGCATGCGCGGCGACAATACCAACTGGGTGGCCGGCACCGACCACGCCGGCATCGCCACCCAGATCGTGGTCGAGCGCCAGCTGCAGGACGAGGGCAAGACGCGCCACGATCTTGGCCGCGAAGGCTTCGTCAAATGCGTATGGGAATGGAAAAAGAAGTCCGGCGCCACCATCACGCGCCAGATGCGCCGCCTCGGCGCCTCCTGCGACTGGTCGCACGAATATTTCACGATGGATCCGAAGATGTCGAAGGCGGTGATCGAAGTCTTCGTCCGCCTGCACGAGGAAGGGTTGATCTACCGCGGCAAGCGGCTAGTCAATTGGGATCCGCAGCTCGGCACGGCCGTTTCCGACCTTGAAGTCGACAGCGAGGAGGAGAACGGAAAAATCTGGGAGATTCGCTACCCATTGGAAGACGGAACAGGATCTCTGGTTGTCGCAACCACTCGTCCTGAGACGATGCTTGGCGATATGGCGGTCGCAGTCAATCCCGCAGACTCTCGATATACAGCCTTTGTAGGAAAAAGGCTGCGCCTTCCTATAACAAATCGATCAATACCCGTACTCGCAGACGACTATGTTGATAAGGAATTTGGCACCGGCTGCGTAAAGGTCACCCCGGGACATGATTTCAACGACTACGCGGTTGCAACACGTCATGGTCTCCAGCTTTTTTCAATACTTACGCTGGATGCCAAGATCATCGGAGACGATATTGCGGCGGGAGGTCTGCAAGGCTTCAACGATCGAGCGCCGACCGAGCATGGCGTTTTGATAAAAACTGGCAGTCAGCCACTTGCCTCTGACGTAGGAATACCTAAGAAGTATTTCGGTCTCGATCGATTCGACGCACGAAAAAAAATCCTTGGTGACTTAACTCAACAAGGATTCTTGGTATCTGAAAAAGCTTATAAGTTGCGAGTTCCGCGCTCAGGCCGCACCGGCGTGATCGTCGAGCCGATGCTCACCGACCAGTGGTTCGTGAAGATGGACGGCATGGCGAAGAGCGGGCTGGAAGCGGTTGCCAGCGGCAAGGTCAAGTTCTTCCCGGAACACTGGAGCAGCACCTACAACCACTGGCTGGAGAACATCCAGGACTGGTGCATCTCGCGGCAACTGTGGTGGGGTCACCAGATTCCCGCCTGGTATGACGACGAGGGAAAGATTTACGTCGCGCGCACGGAAGAGGAAGCGGTCAAGAAATCGGGTGGCAAGAAACTGAAGCGCGATGAAGACGTGCTGGACACCTGGTTCTCGTCGCAGCTGGTGCCGTTCTCGTCGCTGGGCTGGCCGGAGAAAACCAAGGACCTGGAAACTTATCTGCCCTCCTCGGTCCTGGTGACCGGCTTCGACATCATCTTCTTCTGGGTCGCCCGCATGATCATGGCGAGCCTGCATTTCACCGGCAAGGTTCCCTTCCACCACGTCTACATCAACGCCATCGTGCGCGACGCCGAGGGCCAGAAAATGTCCAAATCGAAGGGAAATACCCTCGACCCGCTCGACCTCATCGACGGTATCGATTTCGATTCCCTGCTGAAGAAATCGACCACCGGGCTGATGAAGGCGGAGCACAGGAAAAAAATCGAGAACTACGTCAAAAGCCATTACCCGAACGGCATCCCGTCGTTCGGAGCCGACGCGCTGCGCTTCACCTTCGCCTCGCTGGCGAATTTCTCGCGCACGCTCAATTTCGACCTAGGCCGCTGCGAGGGCTACCGCAATTTCTGCAATAAGTTGTGGAACGCAACCCGCTTCGTGCTGATGAACACCGAGGGCCAGGACTGCGGGACAGATGAATCGAAGCCTGTCGAACTGTCCACCTGGGACAAGTGGATCATCAGCACGCTGCAGCGCACCGAGGCGGAAGTGGAGAAAGGCTTCGCCGAATACCGCTTCGACAACGTGGCGGCCGCCATCTACCGCTTTGTCTGGGACGAATACTGCGACTGGTATCTCGAGATAGCGAAGGAACAGCTCGCGAAAGGAAACGAGGCTCAGCAGCGCGGCACGCGCCGCACGCTGGTGCGCGTCCTCGAGGCCTCGCTGCGTCTTGCGCATCCGGTCATTCCGTTCGTAACGGAAGAACTCTGGCAAAGCGTGGCGCCGCTCGCCGGAAGGAAGGGCGAGACGATCATGCTCGCGCCCTACCCCAATAGCCAGCCGGAGAAAATCGACGAGGCGGTGGAGAAAGAGATTTCAGAGGTAAAAGTTTCAATTCTCGCGAAGAGAAATCTCAAGAGCGAGATGAAGTTGCCCCCTAATAAAAAAACCCCGCTCTACACCTCTGAACCTGTCTCCGCGGCCATGATGAGCGCGAATGCGGCCTTGGTTGCGATGGATATCAAGATCGTCAAGGACGAGGAACTTCCTAAGTTCGAATCCCCTATTGGGCTCGCCGGCAATCACCGCTTCACCTTCAAGGTCGAACTGGACCCGGCTGCGGAACAAGAACGCCTGAAGAAGGAGATTGCGCGCCTCGAAGGCGAGATCGTGAAGGCGCACGCCAAGCTCGGCAATGCCTCGTTCGTCGACCGCGCGCCGCCGAAAGTGGTGGAGCAGGAGCGCGCGCGGCTGGCGGGATTCGAGGCCACCCTCGCCAAGCTGCGGCCGCAGCTCGATAAGCTGGCGGCGCGCAGCGCGCCCTGAGCTAGTAGGCGCCGTCGCGCCGGTAGTTCGGCAGCGCCAGGAAGGGCGGCCGGCGGCCCACCAGCGCTTCCAGCATCGTCAGTTCCACGTCGGTGTGATTGATGACCGGCGCGCCCATCAGCATCTGCGGCGCGCCTATCCCCATCACGTAGCGCGGCTGTTCGTGGTGGCTGGTGCGCACGGTTTCGCGCGCCGAAGGATCGATGGTGGATTCGATTTCCGCCACCCCGTAGCAGGTACAGACGTAGGTGCGGGCTTCTTCCGCCTCGATGTAGACCGCGGTACCCCGTATGCCGATGGTCGCTGTTGCCGTCCGCAGGGTCTTGGGCTCCCCCGGCGCGAACACCGACAATACCGCCCCGGTGATGATGCGCAGGCCGGACAAAACCAGCGCGCCGACCGGGCCCTGCGTTTCAACACGCGAATTCGAGCGGATCAGGAACGCATCCTTGTAGGTCACGAACACCACCTCGCTGTTCGCGCCGGTGGTAATGACATCGCCCGCCTTCACATCCATGCCTTCCATCGCCGGCATGCCGTTCACGCGCACGTCGCCACGTACGCGGTACACGCCCTTTTCCACCGATCCGGCTGCGAGCGCCCGCCTCAGGCAGCCCATCTGCGCTGCGAGCATCGCCGCCGCCATGCGCAGCCATCGCCGCCGTTCACTCCGCATCGGCCTCTTCGACGGCAAGCGCCTCGTCGATGGCAGCCTGTTCGTCCGCCGACGGCCAGGCATTGTCGAACTGCCAGCCGTGCTGCGCCTCGATCCGCGCGCGAAACACGTTTTCCAACTCGCGCGCCGTCCAGCTCAGGCGGGCGCGCGGCACCTGCGGCAGGAAGCTGGAAGCGATGACCGCGCAGCCGCCCATCTCCCGCGCGCCGCTTTCGCCGATCCTGCGCCCGTCCAAGCACATGGCATCGCCGTCGAGATAGGCGTGCAGGCCGAACTGACGGTAAGCCGCCAGCGCGGGCGTCAATCCCCAGGCGCGCCATCGCGAACGGCGGCCCGGCGCGAGGCGCAGCGGCACGATCAGCGCGAATGCAAAGTGGTTTTCCTCGATCCGGACCAGATCGCCGACCATGGGCGCATTCGCCTTCGCCCAGAGCAAGACGGGCGCCGCGCGGGGCGACCGGTCGCAGGCCAGTCCGGCGCATGCAGCCAGCAGCGCGTGCGGACCGATCGGACCCAGCCGCATCCAACGCGCCGCGTTTGCCATGCCGAAAGCCTATTTCTTCTTCATGAAAAATGTGAATTCACCGTTCGCCTCGGCGTGCTGCAGCAGCGCATGGCCGGTCTGCTTGGCGAAGGTTTCGAAATCCTTCACCGACCCGGGGTCGGTGGAAACGACTTTCAGAACCTGCCCGGACTGAACGTCGGCGAGCGCTTTTTTCGTGCGCAGTATGGGCAGCGGACAGTTGAGGCCGCGAGTGTCGATTTCCTTGTCATGATGCATGCTGATGCGAATTTATCACGCTGTCGGCTGGCTGCGGCCTGGGCTATCATCGCCGCAATGAACAAACCGCCGCCAGCGGACGGCGGTCGCTGGCTCGTGCTGATCGCAAGCCTGCCGACCGAGGACCCGGCCGCGCGCATGCGCATGCTGCGCACGCTCGAGTCGCTGGGCGCGGCGGTGATGCGCGAAGGCGCCTACCTGCTGCCGGACACGCCTTCCTGCCGCAACGGACTGGAGCACCTCACGGAATACATCGCGAAGGGCGCCGGAACCGCGCAGCTGCTCGAGGTCAATCCGCTGTCGGACGCCCAGCAGCATACGTTCCGCGGCCTGTTCGACCGCTCCGCGCGCTACTCGGAACTGATCAAGGTGGTGGAGAGCATGAAGGTGGGCTTCGGCATCGCCGATCCGAGCGCGATATCTCGCGTCCTGAACAAGCAGCGACGCGAGTTCGAGGCGATCGGGGCGCTGGATTTTTTCCCGAGCGAAATCCAGGAGCGAGCCAAGGCAACGCTCGCGGCCGCGGAAGCCCTGGTGCACAAGCTGATGTTTCCCGCCCAGACCCAGGCCGGGGCGGTCCCGAACGAACCGCTGCAACGCAGGATCTGGGCGACGCGCCGGCCGCTGTGGGCGGACCGCCTCGCCTGCGCCTGGCTGATCCGCCGCTTCGTCGACCCTGAAGGCACCATCGTCTGGCTCGAGAAGACGCAGGAAGTCCACCCCAAGGCGGTCGGCTTCGCCTTCGACGGCGCGCGCTTTGGCAACAATGCGTCGCAGGTCACCTTCGAGGTGATGCTGCGGCAGTTCGGGCTGGCGAAAAACGTGGCGCTCGCCAAGATCGGCGGCATCGTGCATTTCCTCGAAGTGCGCGATGCTCCGGTGCCGGAAGCCGCCGGAGTGCAGACGCTGCTGCAGGGCGCCGCACGGCGCTCAGGCAATGACGACGAACTGCTTGCCGAAGTGGAAAAGACCTTCGACCTGCTCTACGAGGCGTATTTCGAAGCGCCGCACAACTAGCAGTGCGCGATCGTCAGCGCAATTTGTCGTTCTTTTTGTCCTGCGTTTCGCGCGCAAGCTCTGCGCGCAGCGCCTTCAGCCGCGCATCCACCACCGACAGTTCGTAGAAGTTGCCGTCGCCCGAGCTTTGCGCAAACTCCAGCTGGTCGATCGCGGCGGGCAGGCTGCCCTGCAGCACGTAGAATTCGGCCAGCGACTGATGCTGCAGAAACCGCTTGCCCAGTCCCGCGTAGGCTTTCGCCTGCGCTTCCTTCAGCTTCGGATCGCGCGGGTAGAGCCGCAGCGGTTCGGCCAGCGCGGACAGCATGTCGTCGAACTGGCCGAGGTCGTTCAGCATCCCCAGCATCGAGTATAGGATCGACCGGAAATACGGATAGCGCGCCTGCGCCGCTTTCAGGATCGCAAGCGCTCCGGCCTGGTCGCGCAGCGCGATCCGTACCCGCGCCGCCAACGTCTCGATCATGGGGCTTGCAACCTTGTCCGCCCGCAGCCGGGCGACCTCGGCTTCGGCGCGCTTGGGCTCCTTGACGCGCAGCAGCGCTACGGCGAGCCCGTAGCGCGCGCCCGGCTCGCTCGCGAAACGCCGGTCGTTCATCGCCTCGGTAAAGAGCTTCACCGCGTCGTAGGGGTCCCCCGCTTCGGCGCGCACCTTGGCCCGCACCAGGTGGTATTCCAGGCTGTCGACGTGCTGCCGGTACGGTGTATGGGCAGCGCGATCCTGCGCTTCGGCCACGCGCTCGGTAGTCACCGGGTGAGTGCGCAGGTAGACCGGCACGCTGCCGGTGTCGTTTCGCAGCAGTTTCTGGAAAAACGTCGCCATGGCCCGCGTGTCGTAGCCGGAGGCCGCCAGGGTCTGAAAGCCGACGCGGTCCGCCTCCTGTTCGAATTCGCGGCTGTAGGCGAGCTGCGACTGGATGGCGCCCCCTTGTACCGCCATCATCGAGCCGCCCGCCAGATCCGGCCGCGAACGCGCGAGCAGCAGCGCCGCCGCCATCGCAATCATCATCGGCGTCTGCATCCGCTTCTGGATTCCCATCTGGCGCGCGATGTGGCGCTGCATCACGTGCCCCATTTCGTGGGCCAGCACCGACGCAATTTCGGATTCGGTTTCGGAGGCGGCAATCAGCCCGGTATGCACGCCGATGAAGCCGCCCGGCAGCGCGAACGCGTTGATCGACGAATCGCGGATCACGAAGAACTCGAAGTCCTGCCGCAGGCCCGGGACGGCCGCCGCGAGCTGCGCGCCGATGCCGTTGATGAGCGCGGCGACTTCGGGATCGTCGAGGTAATCCGGGTCGCGCCGGATTTCTTGCATCACCGATTCGCCGATCCGGCGCTCGTCCTGCAGCGACAGGTCCGCGCCGCTGGCTTCGCCCAGGTCGGGCAGCGGCGCGGCGCGCGGCGCAAGATCGAGCTGCGGCTCGCTGCGGCTAAAGCGCGGCAGCGCCGTGTCCTGCGCGAACGCCCGCGGAACGCAGGCAAGGGACGCAGCCAGCAGCCAGGCGAGGAATCGCATCCGGTTATGATACCGTCGGGACCGCGGAGTTCCTTGTATCAGAACGTAAATCCAGGAGGGGCCTTGGGACGCAAGCTTGCAGCGCAACTCACCCATTTCGACCGCAAGGGCAGCGCCCACATGGTCGACGTGGGCGCCAAGGACGAGACGCACCGCATCGCGGTCGCCTCGGGGCGGATCGCAATGCGGCCGGCGACCTTTCGCATGGTTGTCGAAGGCGGCGCCGCCAAGGGGGACGTACTCGGCGTGGCGCGGATCGCCGCGATCCAGGCCGCCAAGCGCACCGCGGAACTGGTGCCGCTCGCGCATCCGATCGCGCTCACGCGCGTGGCGGCCGATTTCAAATTCGACGCAGCGCGCAGTGAAATCGCGCTTACGGCGACGGTCGAGTGCCGCGGCCGCACCGGCGTCGAAATGGAGGCGCTGACAGCCGCGGCAGTGGGCCTGCTCGCCGTCTACGACATGGTGAAAGCCGTCGACCGCGGCATGGTCATCCGCAAGCTTCGCCTGGAGGAAAAACGCGGCGGCAAGTCGGGCACCTACAAGCGCCGCACGATAAAATGAGCGCATGAACCCAATACGCAGAATGACCGTGCAAGCTGTCGCGGCCCTGGCCGCGGGCCTGCTGCTTCCCCTGCGCGCGCTGGCGGCGTGGAACAAGGAGGCGTTTCAGGCCAAGACCGCGGCCGATGCGCTGAAGAACCTCGGTATCGCGTCCAGCGCAGAGAGCAAGGACGTGCTGATCGAAGCGCCGCAGATCGCCGAAAACGGCGCCGTGGTGCCGATCGAGATCACGAGCAACGTGCCGAACACGAAATCGATCGCGATCGTGATCGAGAAGAACCCGTTTCCGCTGGCCGCGAAATTCGATTTCTCCGAGGGCGCCGCGCCCTACGTCAAGGTCAACGTCAAGCTGGGCGAGTCCTCGTTGGTACGCGTGCTGGCGGAAGCCGGCGGCAAGTTCTACTCGGCGAGCAAGGAAATCAAGGTCACCATCGGCGGCTGCGGGGGCTGACATGGCCGAACCGATGAAGATCCGGACCACGCTGAAGGGCGACAGCGCCGACGTGCGCGTGCTGATGGTGCATCCCATGGAAACCGGCCTGCGCAAGGATGCAAGCGGCGGCATCGTGCCCATACATTTCATCCAGGAAGTGACCGTCAAGGTCAACGGCAAGCTGCTGATCGAAGGCCAGATCAGCCAGGCGGTGTCGCGCAACCCGGTGTTCTCCTTCCGGCTCAAAGGCGTCAAGGCGGGCGACAAGCTGGAAATCGCCTGGCTCGACAGCAAGGGCGAGCGCAGCCAGATCGAAACCGTGATCGCCTAGCGGCCATGCGCCTGCCGCTCTTTCTGCTGCTGGCATTCTGTCTCGCTGCCCCGGCCGCGCGCGCGCAGGATCCGAAAAAGGAAATCGAGAAGTACCAGAGGATGATCGCCGACAGCAGCCCTGCGGAGCTGTTCGAGCTGCAGGGCGAAGAACTGTGGAAGAAGCCCCAGGGGCCGCGCAAGGTTTCGCTGCAGCGCTGCGATCTGGGCCTGGGAGCGGGCGTGCTCAACGGCGCCTATGCCGGGCTGCCGCGCTATTTCAAGGACGCGGACCGCGTGATGGACCTGGAAACCCGCCTGCTCTACTGCATGACCACCCTGCAGGGCCGCGACGGCGCGGAAGCGAGTCGCGCCGCCTTCGGCACCGCCGACAGGCCGTCCGAGATGGAGATGCTGTCGGCCTACATTGCAGGCCTGTCGCGCGGCGTAAGGCTCGCGCCCGGCGCGGCGCATTCGAGGGAGAAGGCGGCCTACGCGCTCGGCAAAGCCCTTTTCTTCCACCGCGCCGGCCCCTGGGATTTTTCCTGCGCCAGCTGCCACGGCGAGACCGGCAAGCGCATCCGCATGCAGGAACTGCCGGCGCTCGGCAAGCCGGAATACGCGCGGCCGGTGGTGGCGACCTGGCCCGCCTACCGCGTCTCGACGAGCGAGATGCGCACGATGCAGTGGCGCATGAACGACTGCTACCGGCAGATGCGCTACCCGGAGCCCGAATTCGCTTCCGACGCCACTGTCGCGATCATCACCTATCTCACGGTAAACGCCCGCGGCGAGCCCTACCGCGGTCCAGGGACCAAGCGATGAGGGCAATGCTGTTTTTCGCTGCGGTCGTGCTGTCTTCACCGGTCCTTAGTCAGGACGTTACCGAAGTCCTGAAGCGCGACTTCCACGCCCGCGGCCAGGCAACGATGGACCGCGTCGACCAGGATGCCTTGCAGTTCGCGTGCACCAAATTTACCGACAAGCCGCCCGCGGAGCTCGCCAAGCTGCTCGAATCCGACCAGATGAAGACCATCGTCTTCCCCGCCGGCAGCCTGGTCGGCGACTGGAAGCGGGGTGAAGCGATCGCGCAGAGCGGCCGCGGCGCCACCTGGAGCGATCCGAAGAACGCTCCCGCCGGCGGCAGCTGCTACAACTGCCACCAGCTGTCGCCGCAGGAAGCGTCCTACGGCACCATCGGTCCCAGCCTGCTTCGCTTCGGCAAGTTGCGCGGCAACGGCCCCGAGATCCAGAAATACGCCTACGGCAAGATCTACAACGCCAAGGCCTACAACCTGTGCTCGCAGATGCCGCGGCTGGGTTACTCGGGAACCCTCACGGAGCAGCAGATCAAGGACCTGGTGGCGCTGCTGCTCGATCCTGAATCGCCGGTCAACAAATAGGTAACAGCTGGACAAGGCGAAGCTGCTGGTCATGGCGGCTTTTCTCACCTCGTGCGCGAGCGCGCCCCAGGGAGAATTCGACGCGGCGGGAAAGACCTATCTGAATCCCGTACTCGACCGGGATTTTCCGGATCCAGCGGTGCTTCGCGCGCCCAACGGCTGGTTCTACGCTTACGCCACCCAGGGAAAGGGCGACAACGGAACGATGAACATCCAGGTCGCGCGCTCGCGCGACTTGGTGCATTGGACGCACCTCGGCGACGCGTTGCCCGAAAAAGCGCTCTGGGCTGCAACCAAGCAGCAATACTGGGCGCCGCATGTCGTGTATGACGGCGCGCAACAGCGCTACTACATGTATTACTCCGCGGAACCCGACGGCGCGAGCGGGAAATGCCTCGCGGTCGCGACCTCCGGGGCACCGGCCGGTCCGTTCATCGATTCCGGCAAGCCGCTGCTCTGCGGCGAAGGAATCGAGAACATCGACCCCATGGCGTTCGACGATCCGGCAACCGGCAAGCGCCTGCTCTACTGGGGCTCCGGCGGCGGGCCGATCCGGGTGCGGGAGCTTGCCGCGGGCCGGCTGGATTTTCTCCCCGGCAGCACGCCGGTGGACGTCCTCCTGCCTGACGAAAGCGAATATCGGAGCCTGATCGAGGGCGCGTGGGTAACGTTCAAAGAGGGAACGTATTACCTTTTCTACTCTGGCGACCGCTGCTGCACACGCGACCCGCGCTACGCTGTGATGGTCGCGCGCGCCGCATCCGCCGTCGGGCCCTTCGAACGACTCGGCGGCGCGATACTGGAAGCGAACGAAACCTGGCTTGCGCCCGGGCACAACAGCATCGCCACCGACGATGCGGGCGACGACTGGATCGTCTATCACGCATATCGCGGCGACGCCCGGGTCATGATGCTCGACCGCGTCGTCTACGCCGATGGCTGGCCCCGCGTCGCCGGCGGGCATCCGTCGACCACGCCGCAGGCTGCGCCTGCCACGGGGCGGTAAAATCTGCCGCATGAAAGCGGTCATCCTCGCCGGCGGACTCGGCACACGCATCATGGAAGAATCGGGCGCACGCCCCAAACCCATGATTGAAATCGGCGGCCGGCCGATGCTGTGGCACATCATGAAGACCTACTCGCATCACGGCATCAACGATTTCATCGTCTGCCTGGGCTACAAGGGATACGTCATCAAGGAATACTTCGCCAACTACTTCCTGCACATGGCGGACGTCACCTTCGACATGGCGGCGAACCGCATGGAGGTGCACCAGAAACACGCCGAGCCCTGGCGCGTGACGCTGGTGGATACAGGCGAGCAATCGCAGACCGGCGGCCGGCTGAAGCGCGTCGCGCAGTACCTCGAAAACGAGAAGACCTTCTGCTTCACCTACGGCGACGGCTTGTCCGACGTCGATGTGCGCGCGAGCGTTGCGTTCCACCGCGCGCACGGCCTGCCCGCGACGGTGACTGCGGTCGTGCCGCCGGGGCGCTTCGGCGCGATCCAGCTCAAGGCGGAACGCGTCATATCGTTCCGCGAAAAGCCGCCGGGTGACGGCGAAAGCGGCGTCATCAACGGCGGCTATTTCGTTCTCGACCACGAAGTGCTCGGCCTGATCAAAGACGAGCGCACGATCTGGGAAGCGGAACCGCTCAACGGCCTGGCAAGCCGCGGGCAGCTCGCGGCCTGGCAGCATCGCGGCTTCTGGCATCCGGTGGATACGCTGCGCGACCGCCAGTACCTCGAAACCCTCTGGGCCGAGGGCAAGGCACCATGGAAACGCTGGACCTAGGCGGCGCCTTCTGGCACGGCCGCCGGGTCTTCGTCACCGGGCATACCGGTTTCAAGGGAAGCTGGCTGATTCTGTGGCTGCGCGCCCTCGGCGCCGAAGTAACCGGCTACGCGCTCGCGCCGGCAACGGCTCCCTGCCTGTACGAGGCGGCGCGCGCGCACGAAGGCATCAGTTCCTTGATCGGCGACGTGCGGGACGCGGCTGCCCTGGGCAGCGCGCTGCGCGATGCGCGGCCGGAGATCGTGTTCCACCTGGCGGCGCAGTCGCTGGTAAGCGCCGGCTATGCCGCACCCGTGGAAACCTATTCGACCAACGTGATCGGCACCGCGCAACTGCTGGAACAGGTGCGCGGCGTGCAGATGGTGCGCGCTGTCGTGGCGGTGACCAGCGACAAGTGCTACGACAATCGCGAACGCGAGCAGGGCTATCGCGAAGAAGAAGCGCTCGGCGGCCGCGATCCCTACAGCAGCAGCAAGGCCGGCGCCGAGCTGGTGATCGCCGCCTACCGCGACTCCTTTTTGCGTGCGCGCGGCATCGCGCTTGCCAGCGCGCGCGCCGGAAACGCCATCGGTGGCGGCGACTGGGCGACGGGTCGGCTGGTGCCGGACCTGCTGGCTGCGTTTGCGCGCGGCGAAGCGGCGATCCTGCGGCGCCCGCAGGCCATACGGCCCTGGCAACACGTGCTTGATCCTCTCGCCGGCTACCTCACGCTCGGCAGGCGGCTGCTCGAGCATGGCGACGAGTATGCGGAGGCGTGGAATTTCGGTCCGCGCGAAGGCGAGCTGGTGGCGGTAGCGCAACTGGCCGGGCAGGTGGGGGCTGCCTGGGGCAACAGCGCGCGCACGACAGTTTCCACCGCCAACACGCCGCACGAAGCGCACACGCTGCAGCTGAATGCGTCCAAGGCGCGTACGCGTCTCGGCTGGCGGCCGCGCTGGGATTTCATGGCTGCGGTCCGCGCGACGGTCGAGTGGCACCGCGCCTGGATCGCGGGCGAGGACATGCACACCTACTCGCTCGGGCAGATCGAACGCTACAGCGCGGCGGCATGAGCCTCGAAAAACGACGTCGCAAAATCCTCGATCTGGTGCGCGAATTCGCCGCGGAATCGCTGGCGCCGCGCACCTTCCGGCCCGGCGAGAGCCAAGTGCCGCCCGCGGGAAAGGTGCTGAACGCGGAGGACCTGGCCAGCCTGGTGGATGCTTCGCTCGACGGATGGCTTACCACGGGCCGCTTCAACGACGCCTTCGAGCAGCGGCTCGCCAAATATCTCGGCGTGACCGCGGCCCGCACCACCAATTCCGGCTCCTCGGCCAACCTGCTTGCGCTGAGCGCGCTGACGTCGCCCTTGCTCGGCAAGCGGGCGTTGAAATCGGGCGACGAGGTGGTCACCGCGGCGGCGGGCTTCCCCACCACCGTGAATCCGATCCTGCAGAACGGTCTGGTGCCGGTGTTCATCGACTCGGCTGTGCCGGGATACAACCCGACCGTGCAGGCGATCGAAGCGGCGCTGTCGCCGCGCACGCGCGCGATCGCGCTCGCGCACACGCTGGGCAACCCTTACGCGGTGGAAGAAATCCGCGCCCTCGCCGACCGGCACGGCCTGTGGCTGGTCGAGGACTGCTGCGACGCGCTCGGCTCCACCTACCGCGGGCGCAAAGTCGGCAGCTTCGGGCACGTCGGTACGCTGTCGTTCTACCCCGCGCACCACATCACTATGGGCGAAGGCGGCGCCGTGTTCACCTCCGACCCGGATATCCTGCGCGCCCTCGAATCCTTCCGCGACTGGGGCCGCGACTGCTGGTGCGCGCCGGGCAAGGAGAACACCTGCGGCAAGCGCTTCGACTGGAAGCTTGGCGACCTGCCGCAAGGCTACGACCACAAGTACATATATTCGCACGCCGGCTACAACCTCAAGATCACCGACATGCAGGCGGCGGTCGGCCTGTCGCAACTCGCGCGCATCGACGAGTTCGTCGCCGCGCGAAAAAAGAACTTCGCCTGGCTGCGCCGGCGGCTCGCCCCGCTCGCTGACCAGCTGATCCTTCCCGAAGCCACGCCCGGCTCCGACCCGTCCTGGTTCGGTTTCCCGGTCACGCTAGCCGAGTCGGTGGACTTCGCGCGCGTCGACCTGCTGAAATACCTCGACCAGCAGCGCGTCGGCACGCGGCTTTTGTTCGCCGGCAACCTTACCCGGCAACCCTACCTGGCCGGGCGCGACTTCCGCGTCAGCGGCAGTCTCGAGACCGCCGACCGCATCACGCGCGACAGCTTCTGGATCGGCGTCTGGCCGGGGCTTGGCGAAGCCGAGCTGGAATACGCTGCGCGCTCGATAGAGACCTACTTCGGACAAGGATTCTGAGCTTCAATCCCCCGCCCAGCGAAGACCTCGATCATGCAATCGAGACCGCCCTGCCCGCACTGGAGG
>Ga0070731_10001858_pt1 | contig 21102 bp, 23 predicted proteins | sample Coa_R1_2_FD_66448 | JGI IMG/M metagenome (GOLD analysis project Ga0070731, IMG submission 66448) | Surface soil microbial communities from Centralia Pennsylvania, which are recovering from an underground coalmine fire - Coalmine... | ecosystem: Environmental > Terrestrial > Soil > Unclassified ... | reverse complement strand
TGAAGCCGCGCGCGGCAACTTCCTCGCTTTCGAGCATCCGGAAGCGCCGGAGTGGTACCGGCGTCTTCACGCAGCGGGAATCGTGACCGACGTGCGCGGCACGCGGATCCGGCTCGGCTTCGGACTTTATCAGATCGCGGACGACGTCGAGCGGCTTGTCGCCCGAGTGCGGCAGCTGGTGTAACGCGAGCTTATTCGGCCGCGTCAGCGCTTTCGCCCGGGGCGGCGTGATCCTGCCGCTCGGTAATGCGCGCGGACTTTCCGCGCCGGCCGCGCAGGTAATAAAGCTTGGCGCGGCGGACCTTGCCGCGGCGCACGACCTTGATCGAGTCGATCATCGGCGAATAGAGCGGGAACACGCGCTCGACGCCCTCGCCGTATGAAATCTTCCGCACGGTGAAGTTTTCGTTGAGGCCGGCGCCGGCGCGGCCGATGCACACGCCCTCATAGGCCTGCACGCGGCTTCTTTCGCCCTCGACCACTTTGACGTTGACGAGGAGCGTATCGCCGGGCTGGAAATCGGGGATTGTCTTGCCGGCGGAAAGCTTCGCCACTTGTTCGTTTTCGATCTCTTTGAGCAGGTTCATGGCGAATTCTCCAACGGCGCGCGTATCGCGGCGCGGTTCCGGCCGGCTTTTGGGCGGGTTGGGCGAGCTTCTACGCTACCGCGCGGGCTTTGTCACCTTGCCGTCACGGGTCACCAGAAGGTCCGGGCGGCGCTCCCTCGTAAGCCGTTCGGCCTCCGCGCGGCGCCAGGCGGCGATCTTGGCGTGATCGCCCGACAACAGCACTTCGGGGATCGGCCGGTTCTCGAAAAGTTGGGGGCGCGTGAATTGCGGGTACTCCAAAAGGCCGCCGGCAAAACTCTCCTCGTCGCCCGAGGCCGCCGCGCCCATGACGCCGGGCAAGAGCCGCACGCAGGCGTCGATCAGTGCCATGGCGGCGATCTCACCGCCCGAAAGCACATAGTCCCCGACCGACACCTCTTCGAGGCCACGCGCCCCGATGACGCGCTCGTCGACGCCCTCGAAGCGGCCGCAGATGAGCATGACACCGGGTCCGCTGCTGAGCTCCGCGACGCGCGATTGGGTCAGCGGTACCCCGCGCGGCGACATGAGGAGCCGCGGAAGGCCGTCTCGCGCCACGGCGTCGATGGCGCAGGCAAGCACGTCGGCCTTCAACACCATGCCGGGTCCGCCGCCGGCCGGCGTATCGTCTACGGTTCGGTGCTTGTCGGTTGCGAACTTGCGAATATCGACGACATCGAGCGACCAGGTCTCGGCAGCAAGGGCCTTGCCGGCGAGGCTCAAACCAAGCGGCCCGGGAAACATCTCTGGAAAAATCGAGAGCACGCAAGCGCGCCACATCCTACTTTTCCTCTCCCGAAAGAGGCGAAGGCTCGATCACGATCTTCCCGGCCCCGACATCCACGCTCGGAACGTTGCGTTCGTTGAACGGGACCAATTCGGTCTTGCCGCCGCTAAGCCGTATCTCGATCAGATCGCCGGCGCCGAAATTGTGGATGGCGAGCACGGTGCCGAGCGGTTCGCCGGCCGTGTTGACGGCCGCGAGCCCAATCAGATCGGCGTGATAGAACTCGTCCGTCTCGGCAAGTGCCGGCAAGCGCTCGCGCGGCACGTAAAGTTTCAGGTTTGCCAGCTTCTCGGCGGCATCGCGGTCGCCAATACCGGCAAGCGCCGCAACAAAATGATCTTTGGCCGGCCGCAGCGACTCGACTTCCAGAACGCGACCGTCCTCGGTCTCCAGCGGTCCGTAAGCGGCGATCGTTTCGGGCTCGGCCGTGAATGAACGCAACCGAACCTCGCCGCGCACGCCGTGTGGCGCGCCGATTTGCCCGACACACACGCGAGCGCCGGCCGCCATGGTCGAAGCCGGTTAGGCCGCCGGCGCCGCTGGGCTTGCGGCCGGCGCCTTCGGGGCCGCGGCGGCTGCGGCTTTGTCGGCTTCCTCCTTGGCCTTGCGTTCCTTGCGCGGCACGGCCTTTTCAGGATTGTTGCGCTTCGGCCGCTTCAAGATGCCGGCGGCGTCGAGGAAACGCATGACGCGATCCGACGGCTGCGCGCCCTTGGTCATCCATGTCTTCACCTTTTCCAGATCGAGCTTGAGCCGCTCGGTCTTTTCTTTCGGCAGCAGCGGGTTGAAATAACCGAGGCGCTCGATGAAGCGCCCATCGCGCGGCGAACGGCTGTCGGCGACGACGATGTGATAAAACGGCCGCTTCTTTGTTCCGGCGCGCGCCATACGGATCACGAGAGACATTGGCTTCCTTTCGTTGCTCTAAGAGTAAATCACTTCTTCTTGCGTGCTCCGGGCAGACCCGGAAGTCCGGGAAACTTTGGTATTCCGCCCGGCAGCCCGGGAAAATTCGGCGGCAGTCCGCCAGCGCCCGGCATTCCTTGCGGCAATCCGCCGGGCATCTTTTTGGCAAGCTCGGCCATCTGCTCCGGACTCGGAGCGCCGCCGCCAAGGCCAAGCATGTTGGCGAGCCCGGCCATCGGCCCGCGCTTGGCGCCGCCCATCGCTTTCATCACGTCCGCCATGGTGCGGTGCATTTTCAACAGCCGGTTGATGTCTTCGGGTTTGGTGCCGGAGCCGGAGGCGATGCGGCGTTTGCGGCTGGCTTTAAGGAGGTCCGGATTGCGCCGTTCCTTCGGCGTCATCGAGTCGATGATCGCCATCTGCCGCTTGAGCACTTTTTCGTCGAGATTGCGCTCGGTCATCTGGTTTTTCAGTTTGGCGACGCCGGGCAGCATTGCCATCAAGCCGCTCATGCCGCCCATGTTCTGCATCTGCGCGAGCTGTTCGCGCAGGTCGCCGAGATCGAACGCGCCCTTGCGCATCTTCTCGGCAGCGCGCATCGCCTTCTCGGCGTCGATGGTCGCCGCGGCTTTTTCGACGAGCGAAATGATGTCGCCCATGCCGAGGATGCGGTCGGCAATGCGCTGCGGATAGAAATCCTCGATGGCGTCGAGTTTTTCGCCGGTGCCGATGAGCTTGATCGGCTTGCCGGTGACCGCGCGCATGGACAGTGCGGCGCCGCCGCGGCCGTCGCCGTCGACGCGTGTCAGTACGATGCCGGTCAGGTCGAGGCGCTCGTTGAAAGCGCGCGCGAGGTTGACGGCGTCCTGGCCGGTCAGCGCGTCCGCCACCAGCAGGACTTCGTGCGGATTGACGGCGCGGCGCACGTCGGCCGCTTCGGTCATCAGCGCGTCGTCAAGCGTGATGCGTCCGGCGGTATCAAGCAGCACCACGTCATAGCCGCCCAGCCGCCCCGCCTGTTGGGCGCGGTTCGCAATCTGCACCGGCGTCTGCCCGGCGATCACCGGCAGCGTCTCCACGCTGACTTGCTTGCCCAGCACCGCGAGCTGCTCCATGGCGGCCGGCCGGCGCGTGTCGAGCGAGGCCATCAGCACTTTGCGCTTGGCCACATCGGTAAGGCGCTTGGCGATCTTTGCTGTTGTCGTGGTTTTGCCCGAGCCTTGCAGCCCCACCATCATGATCATGACCGGCGGTGCGGCGTTGAGATCGATCGGCTGCGCGCTCGAGCCTAACGTTTCGATCAGCTGATCGTGGACGATCTTGACGACCATCTGGCCAGGCGTGACCGACTTGATCACCTCCACGCCGACGGCGCGCTGTTTCACCTGATCGGAGAAGGCGCGTGCCACGTCGAGCGCCACGTCCGCCTCGATCAGCGCGCGGCGCACTTCGCGCAGCGCGGCCTCGACGTCGGCTTCGGTCAGCGCGCCGCGCCGGGTCAGGCGATCGAGGATGCCGCTCAGGCGTTCGGAAAGACTATCGAACATCGCGTTCCTTCTCTCGTCATGCCCGGGCTTGACCCGGGCATCCATACGGCGAAGCCGCTACATGGATTGCCGGATCAAGTCCGGCAATGACGCGTAGCGCCCGAGGGCGCATCGCGCTGTCGGGCGGTTGCCTCCGGTCTCTCAGGCCGGTCGGCGGTCGGTAAAGTCGGTCTCTTGCGAGAGCGGCTGGAAAATAGGTGCAGAGCCTGCCGCCGTCAACCGCAGCGGCATAGCCGGGCACTCGCTCTGCTGCGTTGTATAGTGCGCCTCTCATGTCGCGCTATTACCAGGGCCCCGTTTCCGACCATTTCGACGGCGAGCGGTTTTTCAACGCACTGCGCACGCCGATGCGCAGCCGCTGGGACCTGCTGCGCTGGAACATTGAGAGTCGCTGGCGCGGCACCAGGGCAAAGTGGCCGGCCTGGGCGCCATCTCCGTTTGCCGACCGTCCGCCGTCGCGGGTCGACGGCGCGGCTATTCGCATTTGCTATGTGGGCCACGCGAGCTTCCTCATTCAGACCGGTGGCCTCAACGTCCTGCTCGACCCTGTTTGGTCGGAGCGGGCCTCGCCGTTCCGCACCATCGGGCCGAAGCGCGTGAACGATCCGGGCATCGCGTTCGCCGACCTGCCGCCGATCGGTGTCGTGCTCGTGTCCCACGGCCACTACGATCATCTTGATGTGACCACACTGTCGCGGCTGGCGGCAGCGCATCGTCCCCGCGTCATCACGCCACTCGGCAACGACACCATCATGCGCAATCACGACTCATCAATGATGGCCGAAGGACACGATTGGAATGATCGGGTCGATCTCAGCGGAGGTGTCGCAGTCACGCTGGTGCCGACGCAACATTGGTCGGCGCGAAATTTGTCCGACCGCAACATGTCGCTGTGGGCTTCGTTTGTCATCGAAACGCCGGGCGGGCGCATTTATTTTGTCGCGGATTCAGGATACGGCGAGGGCCTCAATTTCCGCAGCATGCGCGAGCGGCACGGGCCGTTGCGGCTTGCCATCCTGCCCATCGGCGCCTACGAACCGCGCTGGTTCATGCGCGACCAGCACATGAACCCAGCAGAATCCGTTCAGGCCTTTATTGATTCCGGCGCCGATCTGGCGCTCGCCCACCATCATGGCACGTTTCAGCTCACCGATGAAGCGATCGATGCGCCGCCCAAGGCGCTGGCCGAGGCACTGCGTGTTGCGGAAGTTCCGGCTGAACGCTTTCGCGTGTTGCGGCCGGGTCAGGTCTGGCAACTGTGATTTTGCTCGCGCTACTTGATCGGTACGAAAACATTCACCACGAGATTCTTCTCGTCGGCTGAGGCCGGGTCGGTGACATATTGCTCGATCAACATATCCTTGGATTCGAGACGCTTCTCGTCCAGATAATTCGTGATCGCCTCGTAGGTGTCGTCCATTGCCTCATAGGAGCCGCGATGGACGAATTTGAGCGCGCGGCCCTCCGGCGACTGGCCGACGAAAATCTCGCCGCGCGGGGAGTCCTTCGGCGGCTGCGCCAGCGGTATAGCGGCCTGGTAGTCGAAGCCGTGATCGTCGGTCGCGGTGAAGATGGTCATCGGCAAACCGTCGGCCTTCAATCCGGCCTTATCAGCATAGGCCTCGACCTTCTTCAGCGCGCCGCTGATCGTCGTGAAGGCGCTGTCCCACGCGCCGGTGCCCTTCACGTACACGATGGGCTTTGCGGTGAGCGTGGTTTCCTCGCCGAACGCGTCACCTGGCTTGGTCTGGATTCCTTCGGGGGCGACCGGCGGCGGCGCGGCTGGCTGACCCTGCGGTTTGGGCGCTGCCGTTTGCGCGCGAGCAGGGTGCATCACCGTGAAGCACTGGATGAAAGCCGCAGAAAAAGCGATGAACGCGGCCGCCACGCGGATGCGGCGCGCAAAACGGAAGACCATCAGCAACTCCTTGCTCGCGTGGCGCTCCGGCGCGCCCCGGTGAACGCCGCCGCCTCAGGAAAATTTCGCCGCCCGCCGCGGTGGTGATTCGGTCGTCACGATGCTACTGGCGGACGCGACCCAAGTCCTCATATAAGTCGCACCATTCGGGCATTATCATGAGCGCGTTGGCAAATCGCGACTTCGTCAAGATGAACGGTCTCGGCAACGAGATTGTGATCGTCGATATGCGGCGCGCGCCGAGCCCCATCAGCGCCGACGAGGCGCGCGCCGCTGCCACGAAGGAACCGTACGATCAACTCATGGCGCTTTATCCGGCACGCGCGGGCGCTGACGCCGCGATCCGCATCTACAACAGTGACGGATCGGAGGCCGGTGCCTGCGGCAACGGCATGCGCTGCGTGGCTGCACTCGTCAGCGAAGCCACCAGCAAGACCAAGCTTGCGTTTGAGACCGCGGCCGGAATTGTCTCCTGCTGGCGGGCGGGCGACGGTCTGTTCACCGTTGACATGGGCAAGCCACGTCTGCGCTGGGACGAGATTCCGCTGGCCCATGAATTTGCCGACACACGTCACATCGAGCTGGAAATCGGGCCGCGTGGCGCGCCGATTTTGCACTCGCCCTCCGTTGTCAGCATGGGCAATCCGCACGCGATTTTCTGGGTCGAGGATCCTGGTGCTTACGATCTGGCAAAGATCGGTCCGCTGCTTGAGCACCATCCGCTATTTCCGGAGCGCGCCAACATCACGTTGGCGGCGACGCCGGCGCGCGATCGCATTGTGATCCGCACCTGGGAGCGCGGCGCTGGCTTGACCCAGGCCTGTGGCTCGGCGGCCTGCGCCGTCACGGTCGCTGGCGCTCGCTTGCGCCGTACGGATCGCAAGGTGACGGTCACGCTGCCGGGTGGCGATCTTGCCATCGAATGGCGCGCGCAAGACGACCACGTGCTGATGACCGGGCCCGTCGCGTACGAGCACAAGGGCCGCTTCGACGCGGCGCTGTTTGCCGAAGCCGGGGCGGCGCGATGAGCGTCGAGGTCGTCACGTTCGGCTGCCGGCTCAACGCCGCCGAATCGGAAGTGATCCGCCGCCACGCGGAGAGCGCCGGCTGTTTCGATACGGTGGTTGTCAACACGTGTGCGGTCACCGCCGAAGCCGTGCGTCAGGCGCGCCAGGCGATCCGGGCGCTGCGCCGCGAACGGCCGCAGGCAAATATCGTCGTCACCGGATGCGCGGCACAGACGGAGCCGCAGACATTTTCCGCCATGGCCGAAACCAACCGCGTGCTGGGTAACACGGAGAAGCTCAGCGCCGCCGCTTGGCAAGAGGCGGGCCGTAACGCGCCGAAGGCGATGGTCGGCGACATCATGGCGGTGAAAAGCGTGGGCGCCCATCTCATCGATACATTCGCCAATCCCACGCGCGCCTTCGTGCAAGTGCAGAACGGCTGCGATCACCGCTGCACGTTTTGCATTATTCCGTTTGGGCGCGGCAATTCGCGTTCGGTGCCGATGGATTCGGTGGTGGGCGATGTGCGCCGGCTCGTCGCCAACGATTACCGCGAGGTCGTGCTCACCGGCGTCGACATCACGAGCTACGGCGCCGACTTGCCAGGCGCACCGAAACTTGGCGCGCTTGTGAAGCAGATTCTCAACCGCGTGCCCGAACTCAAGCGGCTGCGTCTTTCTTCGATCGATTCGGTCGAAGCCGACACCGATTTGCTCGATGCGCTCGCCAGTGAAGAGCGATTGATGCCGCATTTACATCTCTCGCTGCAGTCTGGCGACGATCTCATCCTCAAGCGGATGAAGCGGCGCCACTCGCGCGCCGATGCGATCGCGTTCTGCGCCCAAGTGCGCCGTCTACGCCCCGACGTAGCGTTCGGCGCCGATATGATCGCTGGCTTCCCGACCGAGACGGATGCGATGGCGCAGCACTCGCTCGATCTTGTCGACGAATGCGCCTTGACCCACCTTCACGTGTTTCCGTTCTCACTGCGACCGGGAACGCCGGCGGCGCGTATGCCGCAGGTCGCCCGCGACGTGGTGAAGGAGCGAGCGCGGCGTTTGCGCGAACGCGGCGAGCGAGCGTTTAGCAGGCATCTCGACGCCGAAGTCGGCGCCACGCGCCGGGTGCTGATGGAAACCCAAGAGATCGGCCGTACCGAACAGTTCGCCAAAGTGCGGCTCGCGACGCCGGCGGTGCCTGGGCGGATCCTCAACCTGAAATTAACCGCACACGACGGCAGACAATTTTTGGCGGCTTGAGTAAGCTGCCGCCCGAGCGGAGGCCGCGCCATGGGCGAGCAGGATTACACGATCGCAACGACCGAGCAGCTGGAGCGCCTCTATACCGATGCGCCCTACGGGCCCGCGGTGTTCAAGGAAACCGACTACATCACGCCCGAATATCGCAAGCTGATCGAAGCTGCGCCGTTCTGCGTCCTGGCGACCTGCGGCCCCGAGGGTCTCGATTGCTCGCCGCGCGGCGATCCGCCGGGCTTCGTCCGCGTGGCTGACGAACGCACGCTGCTCATCCCCGACCGCCGCGGCAACAATCGCATCGACTCGCTACGCAATCTGGTGCGCGACCCGCGCATCGCGCTGCTGTTTCTCATTCCCGGCGTCGGCGAGACCATGCGCATCATCGGCCGCGCGCACATTTCGACCGATCCGAAGCTGACCGAAAGCTTCGCGATGAACGCCAAGGTGCCGAAATGCGTGCTGGTGGTGACGGTCGAGAAGGCCTACTTCCAATGCACCAAAGCGATCATCCGCTCGAAGCTGTGGGATCCGGCGAGCAAAGTCGATCGCGAGACCCTGCCGACGCCCGGTTCGATTCTTGCCGAATTGACGGACGGCAAGATGGGCGGACCCGAGCACGATCGCCTCGCGCCCGAACGCATCAAACAGACGATTTATTGATCGGTCATTCCGGATCGCCGCGGAGCGGCGAGTGCGGAATCCATATTCCTTGCGCTGGGGTTACGGATTCCGGGCTCCCCGTTGCGCTCGGCGCCGGAATGACGCGCGGTGGAAGCACGTCGCGCTCCTCATCCCACCCGCACGCCGCGAGCCGTTCGCGCATTTGATCCGGCACCGGCGCGACGACACGGACCGGCGCGCGGTTCTTGTAAAGCGGCACGACAATTTCGCGCGCATGCAGATGCATGCCGGGGCCGCCGGAACGCGGCGCCGTTCCGTAGACGGCGTCGCCGAGGATCGGCCAGCCCATTTCGGCGCAATGCACGCGCAGCTGATGGGTACGGCCCGTCAGCGGTTCGAGCGCGAGCCAGGTCACTAGCCCGCGCCCCATTACCTTCCATTTGGTCACCGCGGGCTGACCGTTGGGATCGTGCTTCATCCACCACCCGATGCGGTCGTCGAGCCGGTCGAGCGGAAATTCGATGACGCCCTCATCGGCGTCGGGTGAACCTTCGACCACGGCCCAATAGGTCTTGTCGATCGCGCCGTTGCGGAACAGCTTGCCAAGCTGTGCCAGCGCCTTTCGATGCCGTCCGAGCACCAGGCAGCCGGAGGTGTCGCGGTCGAGACGGTGCGCCAGCGCCGGCGGGCGCGGCAGCCCGAAGCGCAAGGCGTCAAAGAAGTCCTGCAGGCATTGCCTGCTCCTGTCGCGGCTGTTGGGAGGCCCTTGGTGCACGGCCATGCCGGCCGGTTTGTCGATCACCAGCATCAGCGCGTCGCGATAAAGGACCCGCGACACCATCTCTTCCGGGGTCATGGTGAAACCGCTATCACGGGCGCCGTGATAGCGACAGTCGTTACCGGGGTAACCGAGACTGCATGAACGAAAGCACGACGGCAGAAGACGAGAAGCAGAAAAAGACCTGGTGGCAGCGCCTCACCGGCGGGCTCAAGCGCAGTTCCTCAGCGCTGGGTGGCGCCATCTCCGATCTGGTGTCGAAGCGCAAGCTCGACGAGGCCACGCTCGCGGAGATCGAGGACGCACTGATCCGCGCCGATCTCGGCATCGAGACCGCCCGCCGCGTCGCGAAAGCATTGGGTGAGAGCCGGCATGCCGCCGAGATTACGCCGGACGAGGTCAAGGCCGTAGTGGCGGCAGAGGTGGAGAAGGTGCTCGCACCTGTAGCGCAGCCGCTCGTCATCGAGGCAGCCAAGAAGCCGTTCGTGATCCTCGTGATTGGCGTCAACGGTTCGGGCAAGACCACGACGATCGGCAAGCTCGCGGCGAAATTCCGTGCGGAAGGCCGCGCGGTCATGATGGCGGCCGGCGATACGTTTCGTGCCGCTGCCATCGATCAGCTCAAGATCTGGGCCGGGCGGACCGGCGCCAAGTTCATCGCGCGTGAGGCCGGCGCCGATGCGGCGGGTCTCGTGTTCGACGCGGTCGCCGCGGCGAAGGCGGACGGGGTCGACGTACTGCTGGTCGATACCGCGGGGCGCTTGCAAAACCGCCTGGAGCTGATGAACGAGCTCGAAAAGGTGCTGCGGGTGATGAAGAAGGTCGACGCCTCCGTGCCGCATGCCGTGCTGCTGGTGCTCGACGCCACCGTTGGACAGAACGCGCTGTCGCAAGTCGAGATCTTCCAGAAAATCGCGGGCGTCACCGGCCTGGTCATGACCAAGCTCGACGGCACGGCGCGCGGCGGAATTCTCGTGGCGCTTGCCGAGAAATTCAAACTCCCCGTGCACTTCATCGGCGTCGGCGAGAGCGTTGAGGACCTCGCGCCGTTCTCGGCGCGTGACTTCTCCCGCGCCATTGCCGGACTGGACTCGCCGTCGCCCTGAGGTGTTAATACGTCCGCATGGAAACGACACAGAAGCCGCAGCTCAATCCGGTGCTCAAGCTCGTACTCGACCTCGGGCCGCTGCTGCTTTTCTTCTTCGCCAACACCCGGTTCGGCATTTTCGCCGCGACCGCGACGTTCATGGTGGCGGTGATCGCGGCGCTGATCGTCTCCTACGTGATCACGCGGCATCTACCGATCATGCCGGTCGTCACCGCCATTATCGTGCTGGTGTTCGGCGGACTGACGCTCTTTTTGCACGATGCGACCTTCATCAAGGTCAAACCGACCATCATCTATGCGATGTTTGGCGCCATCCTGCTCGGCGGGCTTTTGTTCAACAAGCCGCTGCTCGGCGTGGTGTTCGATTCCCTGTTCCGCCTCACCGATGAAGGCTGGCGCAAGCTGACGTGGCGCTGGACGTTTTTTTTCTTCGCGCTTGCCGTGCTCAACGAAATCGTCTGGCGCAACGCTTCGACCGATGTGTGGGTCGACTTCAAGGTGTTCGGCGTCGTGCCGCTGACGTTTCTGTTCGCCGCTCTGCAATATCCGCTGACGCAGAAGTACGCGCTTGACCAGGCGGAGTGACGGCTAGGAGCCCGCCGCCAGCGCTTTCTCGATCTGTGGCTTCAGCACAGAGACCAAATTGTCCTGCGTGATCTGGCCGACGAGCTTGAAGGCGATATGGGCGTCGCGACCAACGATGAAAGTTTCCGGCACGCCGTAGACACCCCACTCAATGGCCGCGCGGCCGCTTGCGTCGGCGCCGGCCGCGGCGAACGGATCGCCGTAGCGGCCGAGGAAGCGCCGGGCGTTGCCGGGATCGTCCTTGTAGTTGATGCCGGCCACGCGCAGCCGGCTGTCTTGCGCGAGCTCCATGAGCAGCGGCGCTTCGTCGTGGCACGGCACACACCACGACGCCCATACGTTCACGACTGTGACGGCGCCCTTGAAGCTCGCCGCATCGAGGCCCGGAACCGGCGCGCCGTCGCGTTCGAGCCCGGCGATCGGTGGCAAGTTTGTTTGCGGCGCTGGATGGCCAATCAGCGCTGACGGGATGATCGAAGGATCGCCGGACCTGAGGCGGAACAGGAACAGCGCCGCCAGCGCGAGAAAAACGCAAAGCGGCACCAGAACCGCGACCCGGCGCCGGCCAACATGGGGGCCTTGGTTCGCCGCATCCGTCACGCCTTCGCCTCCGTCAGGGGCGGCTCCGGGCGTGCGGAGGCGGAGCGCCGCGTCAGCCCGCGCCTTTCAAGATCGGCAAGCGCACGCCGCTGGACGCGGAAATCAAGCATGACCCAGCCGATCAACCCGGCCACGATGACGAAAGCCGCCGCATACGAGCCGACGATGAAAGGCAGGTGGTTCATCGCTTCCATCGTCAGTTTACCGCGCTCGCCTGCATCAGCCGCAGCGTGCGCACGCGGCGGCGCAAGATTTCGTTGCGCATCGCTGCGACGTGCAGCGTCACGAACAAAAGGGTGAAGGCCAGGGTCATGACCAGCAGCGGGATGAGGATGGTCGGATAGATGGTCGGGCCGCCCATGCGAAACACCGACGCGCTTTGATGCAGCGTATTCCACCAGTCGACGGAGAATTTGATGATCGGAAGATCGATGGCACCGACGAGCGTAAGGATAGCGGCGGCGCGCGCGGCACGTGACGGATCCTCAACGGTACGCCACAGGGCGATGACGCCGAGATAGAGCAGCAACAGGACCAGCTCCGACGTAAGCCGCGCGTCCCAGACCCAGTAGGTGCCCCATTCGGGCCGACCCCAGAGCGAGCCGGTGACCAAACAAAGAAGCGTAAAGGCTGCGCCAATCGGCGCCGCGGCCTTCGCGGCCACGTCAGCAAGCGGATGCCGCCAGACCAGCGTGCCCAGCGCCGCAATGGTCATTACGCCCCAACCCAGCATGCCGAGCCAGGCTGAAGGCACATGCAGAAACATGATCTTGACGGTGGCGCCCTGCTGATAGTCGTCGGGCGCGCCTATGGCCAGATTAAGTCCGAACGCGAATGCGACCGCTGTCGCGCCGCCGAGCCACGGAATGGCGCGATTGGCGACGCTGAGAAAGCGCGACGGATTGGCGAGTTCGGAAAGCGTCATCGGCGAACTAATCCAGCCTGTCTTGGCGATTCAATGATCCCGTTGCGCGCGGGCTTGAGAGTTGTATGCCACGACTGTTACTCGATTCCCTTATTCAATCTCCTGACGCAACGCGGCAGCCGCGGCGAATGGTCCGACCACCAGGCTCGCCAACGAGAGCGCGCACAGAATCGTGAACGGCGTTCCGAAGGTCACCGGTCCGGTCAACGCCGCATTCGCGGCCGCCACCCCGAATATCAGGACCGGCACGGTCAGCGGCAAGACGAGTACCGCGAGCAGGAGACCGCCGCGGCGCAACGCCACCGCAATGGAGGCGCCGATCAGCCCGATGAAAGTCAGGGCCGGAGTGCCGACCAGAAGCGTTGCGACGAGTGCCGCGTCAGCGAGCGCATCGAGATTCAGAAGCAAGCCGATGAGCGGCGCCGCAATGATCAGCGGCAGGCCAGTGGTCAGCCAGTGGGCAACGCCTTTCACCGCCACCACAAGTTCGAGCGGCGCTTGGCTCATGAGCAACAGATCGAGCGAGCCATCCTCGTGGTCGGCCGCAAACAGGCGATCAAGTGCCAACAAGTTTGCGAGCAGCGCCGCCAGCCACAGGATAGCCGGACCGATGCGCTTGAGCAGCACCAAGTCGGGACCCAGCGCGAACGGCACCAGGATGACGACCACCAAAAAGAACAGCACGCCGATGAGCGCGCCGCCGCCGACACGCACCGCAATGCGCATGTCGCGGACGAGCAGCGCGCCGAGCGCGCTCACGCTTGCACCTCTTCGGCCGTGCCCAATCGCAGCTCCTGCGCGTTGCCGATGCCGAGCGCTCCGTGCGTCGCGGCCATGACAATTCCGCCTTCCGTAAGGTGCACGCGCATGAAGCTGGCAAGACGCTGCTGGGCTGGCGCATCGAGGGTGCTCAAGGGCTCGTCGAGCAGCCAGATCGGCCGCTTGACGGTCAGGAGCCGCGCAATCGAAAGCCGCCGTCGCTGGCCGGCCGACAAGTAGGCGGCCGGCAGATCAATCAGCGCGTCGAGGCCGACCGCCTCGAGGGGGCCATCGATTTCGGCCGGCTTCTCCCCGAGGAAGCCTGCCCAAAATCGAAGATTTTCGCCCACCGAGAGGGACGTCTTGAGGGCGTCCTGATGGCCAAGGTAGTGAGCCTGCTCGGCGATGGTCAGTTCAGGGTCGCCGCCCTCCAACGTAAGGCGGCCTGATGCAATTCGGACCAGTCCCACGATGGTGCGCAGCAGCGATGATTTGCCAGCGCCGTTGCGGCCGGTAATCGCCAGAGCCTCCCCGGAGGTAACGGAGAAGCTGACCCCGCCGAACACGTCGCGGCCGCCGCGATGGCAGGCCAGATCGACAGCGGTGAGCCGCATCACAAGCGTCCTGAAAGGCGCATCTTCCTAAGTTCTATCCGGTATTCGTTGCCGAACTGGCACAAGTTCTAAAAAGACCCTATAAGCCGCCCCATGGATGGCGGCGCGTCGCCGAGAGCCGCCCCGTCCAACCGTTGACGGCCCGTTGGCGGCCGTTCGGCAATAAATCACCTCCGATTGGTTCCGGCGCATGCCCGGGAGTATAGGAAAAAAATCATGGATTCGCTCGACAGCTTCAAGTGCTTGCGGCCGTTGAAGGTCGGCTCCAAGACCTATGCGTATTTCAGCCTTCCCGCCGCCGAGAAGAACGGCCTGAAGGGGATTTCGCGGCTGCCATTCTCGCTCAAGGTTTTGCTCGAAAATCTCCTGCGTAACGAGGACGGCCGTTCGGTCTCCAAGGAGGACATCCAAGCCATCGCCCAGTGGCTCAAGACCAAAACCTCCGAGCGCGAACTGGCATTTCGGCCGGCGCGCGTGCTGATGCAGGATTTCACCGGCGTGCCTGCGGTCGTCGACCTCGCCGCCATGCGCGACGCCATGGACCACCTCGGCGGTCAGCCAAAGAAAATCAACCCGCTGGTGCCGGTCGATCTCGTCATCGACCATTCGGTGGCGGTGAATTTCTTCGCCCACAAGGACTCGTTCAAAAAGAACGTCGAAGAAGAGTACAAGCAGAACCAGGAACGCTACCGGTTCCTCAAATGGGCGCAGAGCTCGTTTGAAGATTTCCGCGTGGTCCCGCCGGGCACCGGCATTTGCCATCAGGTCAATCTTGAATATCTGTCGCGCGTTGTCTGGAGCGCGAAGGCCAAGATCACTCTTCCTGATAAGTCGGTGGCGACTGAGCTCGCTTATCCGGACACGCTGGTCGGCACGGATTCGCATACCACCATGGTCAACGGCCTGTCGGTGCTTGGCTGGGGCGTTGGCGGTATCGAGGCCGAGGCCGCGATGCTTGGTCAACCCTACTCGATGGTGTTGCCGGAAGTGATTGGCGTGCGGTTGAACGGCAAGCTCAAGGAGGGTGTGACCGCCACCGATCTCGTGCTCACGGTCACGCAGATGCTGCGCAAGCGCGGTGTGGTCGGCAAGTTCGTCGAGTTTTTCGGACCAGGTCTCGCCGGGCTCAGCATCGCCGACCGCGCCACGATCGGCAACATGTCGCCCGAATACGGTGCGACCTGTGGCTTCTTCCCGATCGACGACGACACCATCCGCTACCTGCGCGATACGGGCCGTCCTGCTGATCTCATTGCGCTGGTCATGGCTTACGCGAAGGCGCAGGGCCTGTATCGCACCAAGAACACTCCGGACCCGGTCTTCACCGAAGTGCTCAAGCTCGAACTGGGGTCCATCGAGCCGTCGGTGGCCGGGCCGAAGCGGCCGCAAGACCGCATCGCCCTCAAGGAAGTCAAGAACGGCTTTGCCTGGTCGATGGACAAGGAGTTCAACAAGGCCTCCGAGCTGGAGAAGCGCGTTGCGGTCGAAGGCAAGACCTTTACGCTGGGTCACGGCGATGTGGTGATCGCGGCGATCACCTCGTGCACCAACACGTCGAACCCGGCGGTTATGATGGCCGCGGGTTTATTGGCCAAAAAGGCTGTCGAGAAGGGCCTGACGGTCAAGCCGTGGGTCAAGACGTCGCTGGCGCCGGGATCGCAGGTCGTGGAGGAGTACTACGAGAAGTCGGGGCTGCAGAAGTATCTCGATCAGCTCGGTTTCAACCTTGTGGGCTTCGGCTGCACCACCTGCATCGGCAATTCCGGGCCGTTACCGGAAGAGATTTCCGAGGCGATCAACAAGAACGATCTCGTTGCCGCGGCAGTCCTTTCCGGCAATCGCAATTTCGAGGGCCGCGTCAATGCCGACGTGCGTGCCAACTATCTGGCGTCGCCGCCGCTGGTGGTGGCCTATGCGATTGCCGGCTCCATGCAGATCGACATCGCCAAGCAGCCGCTTGGCGTCGACCAAAAAGGCCGCAAGGTCTATTTGCGGGACATTTGGCCGACCAGCAAAGAGATCGCGGCCGTCATCAAGAAGAGCATCAACAAACAGATGTTCACGCGTAAATACGGCGACGTGTTCAAGGGCGACGCAAACTGGCGCAAGATCGCGGTGAAGGGCGGACTCACTTTCAAGTGGGACGACCGCTCTACCTACGTGCAAAATCCTCCCTACTTTGACGACATGCCCAAGCGCAGCCAGCCGATCGAAGACATCGTCGACGCGCGCGTACTCGGCTTGTTTCTGGATTCAATCACGACCGATCACATCTCGCCGGCGGGCTCCATCAAGGAGGAGAGCCCGGCCGGCGAATATCTGCGCGATCATCAGGTCCGGCCCAAGGACTTCAACCAATACGGCACGCGCCGCGGCAATCATCAGGTGATGATGCGGGGCACCTTCGCCAACATCCGGATCAAGAACCAGATGGTGCCCGGGGTCGAGGGCGGCTTCACGATCCATTACCCGTCCAAGCAGCGTATGACGATGTACGACGCCGCCATGCGCTACAAGAAAGACGGCGTGCCGCTCGTCATCTTCGCCGGCAAGGAATACGGCACGGGCTCCTCGCGCGATTGGGCCGCCAAGGGCACCATCCTGCTCGGCGTGCGCGCGGTGATCGCACAGTCGTTCGAGCGTATTCACCGCTCCAATCTGGTCGGCATGGGCGTAGTGCCGCTCGTGTTCGAGGAGGGCACGTCGTGGCAGTCGCTCGGCATCAAGGGCGACGAACAGGTCACGATCCGGGGCCTGCACGGCGATCTCAAGCCGCATCAGCGGTTGTTCGCCGAGATCGTTGCCTCGGATGGCGGACTAAAGCGTGTTCCGCTCATCTGCCGGATCGATACGATCGATGAGCTCGATTATTACCGGAACGGCGGAATCCTGCAGTATGTGCTGCGCCGTCTTGCCGCCTAAGTGACTCGGTCCGCTCTCGGCTTGGTGTTGCCGCGACGTTAACGCGGCCTCACCTTGAATTGAGTGGTAGGTGAGCCCTCCGCCAGCTAACAATACCCATATCACGAGATGGTCATGCCGGGGCCGCCATGGCCCATGAGGGCTAGCGGGGTGGAGCCGGAAATGCTGCGTCGCCGTCTCGTGTCGGCAACTTATGTTGCTGTCATTCTAATCGCGAGCTACAGCGCTTCGCGCGCCGCCCCCAAGGGCGTGCTTGAGCTATTTACAAGTCAAGGCTGCTCGTCCTGCCCGCCGGCCGACAAGTTGCTCGGCGAATTCGCCGACGATCCATCAATCGTTGCGCTCAGCCTGCCCCTCGATATCTGGGATTACCTTGGTTGGAAGGACACGCTGGCGCTCGCGGGGCATTCGGCTCGTCAGCGGGCCTATGCGGAGCTGCGCGGCGATCGCCAAGTCTATACGCCGCAAATTGTGGTCAACGGCAGCGTCCACGTGCTCGGCAGCGATCGTGCGGCCATCGAACGCGCTATCGCTCAGACCGATCGCAACACGGCCGTCATGTCGCTCCCGTTACTGGTTTCGGCCGACGGTGGCGATTTGACCGTGACGATAAAGGGCGCCCCCGCTGGGGAGCCGGCCGGTGAGGTCTGGCTATGCCCGCTGGCGATGGCGGTCCCTGTCGCGATCGGCCGGGGCGAGAACCATGGACGTACCATCACCTATCACAACGTCGTACGCGCCTGGCGAAAGCTTGGTGAGTTTAGTGGAGCGGACTCGACCTGGACCATCCCGCTCTCGCAGATCGAGAAGGGCGACATCGACGGCGCCGCTGTGCTTGTCCAAGAGGGCAGCCGCGAGAAGCCGGGGGTCATCCTCGGCGCCGCTCTCACGTCGTTCCACGCCGCAGTTAATCCAAACCAACAGCAGGCTATCGACGGCCACTAAGGTGAGAGGCCCTTACGGGCGTTTCTCCCCCGTCCGCTAGTCCAGACCTCAAAAAAAGGCCGGCGTAGTGCCGGCCTTAGGATTGGGGGATTGAATACGCGGAACTATGGCCCGGTCGAACCGCACCCCGGGGGGCTGGGGGGCTGAGGAATCCGGAATACGATCCAGACCGGGCCTTGAGGCAACGGGCGGCTGTCTCGCAGGTGAGCTTGGCAGGTGCTGGGCCGAAATGGGGCCGGATTATGATTCAATTAACGAAGCTGTGATTCCCGCCCGGGAGAATCCCAGTACTGCGGTATCGCGCTCCGGGCCGGTCCAATCCTGGCCAATCAGGCCTCCTTCTGCCGTTTGTGTACGCTGCGCTTTTGCCGCGCATGAGGCCCTTGCGGCCGCTCCCTTCCGGCGCGATCATGAAGCTCCAATGACAAGGGAGGCGCCGTATGAACATCGGCGAAATCGAACCCAGCACGTTCCGCGGGGGCGAGTTGCGCGCGCCCGTCCCCGCAAGCAAGGTGACCTTCAGCCGGCGCGAGCTAGACCGTATCCTCAGTCTCTATGGCCGCAAGGTCGCGGCCGGCGAGTGGCGCGATTACGCGATCGACTTCCTCCGAGACCGGGCAGTGTTTTCCGTCTTCCGCCATTCCAGCGATTTTCCCATCTACCGGATTGAGAAGGATCCCCGCCTGGAGCGCCGGCAGGGCGCCTACAGCGTGATTTCGGCGACCGGCCATATCGTACGCCGCGGGCGGGAACTTGATCGAGTGTTGGGCGCGCTGGATCGCTCGCTGCACGTCGTCGCTGGCTGATCCTTAGGGCGGCGGTGTCGTGTCGCTCGCACCGAGTGGCAGCTGCATCAGCACGGTGTCCAGCCAGCGTCCGTGTTTGAAGCCGATGGATTGAAACGTTCCGATCAGGCGGAAACCGACTGCGGCATGCACCGCGATGGAAGCGGTGTTCGCCGAGTCGCCGATCACCCCGAGCATTTGCCGGAAGTCGAGGCGCTCCGACTCGGCGATGAGGCGCGTGAGCAAAAGCCGCCCAATTCCCTTGCGGTGAAATTCCGGCGCCACATAGATTGAATCCTCGACGCTCCAGTCGTAGGCCCGGCGATCGCGATACGGGCCAGCATAGGCGTAGCCCGCCACGGTGCCGGCGATTTCCGCGGTCAGATACGGAAAGCCCCTGGCGAGCAGCGCCTGCTGCCGCCGCGCCATTTCGGCTTCAGCCGGAGGTTCGATCTCAAAAGATGCCGTGCCGTGCTCGACAGCGTGCGCGTAAATCCGCGTGATGGCCACGATATCGGTGGGCACGGCCGGCCGAATGCTCACCCCATTCATGGATGGAGAATAACAAAACGCCCCGGGTTTGGCCCGGGGCGTCTCTATTGCATCGCTGTCGCGCTTTAGCGGCGGTCGCCGAGGAAGCGCAGCAGGAACAGGAACAGGTTGATGAAGTCGAGATAGAGCCTCAGCGCGCCCATCACCGCCTTGCGTCCGGCGACGGTGCCGTCATCCATCGCGCTGTACATTTCCTTGATCCGCTGCGTGTCCCATGCGGTCAGTCCGGCGAAGATCAGCACGCCGATCGCTGAGATCGCGAAGTCGAGGCCCGTGCTCTTGAGGAAAATGTTCACGACCATCGCCAGGATGAGCCCGAACAACCCCATGATCAGGAACGAGCCAATTGGGGAGAGATCCCGTTGCGTGCTGTAACCGTAGAGGCTCAGAGCGCCAAAAGATGCGGCGGAAATGAAAAACGTGCGGGTGATCGAGGCGCCCGTGTACTGGAGAAAGACGGACGACAGCATGAGCCCGAGCAGACCGGCATAGAGCATGAACAGACCGAGCGCCGTGCTCGGCTGTAGCCGGTCGATGCGAAAGCTCATGAAGAAGACGAGCCCCAGCGTGCCCAAAGCGAGGATGATGGTCAGCGGACCTCCGTAAATCGCTTGCCCGAAAGGCGTCAGTCCGGTGATCCTGCCGCTGGCATCCTGGACCACTGCGGCCGAATAGGTAAGCCAGGAAACCACGCCCGTAAGCGCGACGCCGGCCATCATGTAATTGTAAACGCGGATCATGTAGGCGCGCAGACCCGCGTCGATCGCGACCTGGTCCGTGCGGTAGCCAGACCGGGCTGCTAAATTCCGATCGAAGTCGGACATGGAGATACCCCTGGGTTGGCCCGGCTGGGCCGGGCAAGCATCCGGCGCGGATTAAGCGCCGAAAAGGTGGCTAAAATCTAGTGCTAAAGGCGCTGCTGCGCCAGATGGGGGGAGCCCGGATTCTGCTAGGTTACAAATCGTTCACTATGCCCCGGGCGGCGTGAACCGCGGTTTCGTGGCTAAAGATTTCTTAAAACCTCCACGGGTCTGCGGCCGAGCGCGGTGAATGTGCCGGCAAGGCCGAGAACGAGTGTGGCGACAAGCGCAATCAGGGCCGCACCGGTGGCTGGCCCTGGCACCCAGACGAAGGGAAATTCCATCACGCGCGTAACGACGAGGTCGGCGGCGAGTGTGCCCATGACAACGCCGAACAGAACTGTCGCGAGGCCGATAAGAAGATATTCGAGCGCGTAGGCGGCGAGCAGCTTCGCGCGCGTCGCCCCCAAGGTCTTGAGCACCACAGCATCGTAGATACGGAAGCGCTGGCTGGCCGCAAGGCCGCCGCCCAGCACCAAGGCCGCCGCGATAAGAGTGATCGAGCTGGCGCCGCGCAGCGCCAGAACGAGGTTGCCGACAAGCGCATCGATCGCATCGAGCGCGTCTTTCACGCGCACGCAAGTGACGGTCGGGAAAGCATCCGCAAGGGCCTTGATGAAAGCCGACTCCTCGCCTGACGTTCCGCCGTCGCCAAACGTTAGCGTCGCAATATCGGCGTGCGGCGCGCCGCTGAATGCGCCGGGGGAGAACACCAGGACGAAATTAATACCGAGATTCTCCCAGTCGACCGCGCGCAGATTGGCGATGCGTGCGGTGATGTTGCGGCCGAGGACGTTGACCGTGATGGTCTCGCCGATTTTCAGATTAAGATCGTGCGCCGACTTGCTCTCCAAAGACACCAGTGGCTCTCCGGCGTAGTCCGCGCTCCACCATTGGCCTTCGACCACGCGCGAGCCGGCCGGCACCGTGCTGGAGTAGGTGATGCCGCGGTCGCCGCGCAGCACCCAGCGCGATCCTTCTGCTGGCTTCAGATCGTCGGCCTTGATGCCGTTGGCCTCAACGATGCGGCCGCGCAGCAT
>Ga0070731_10001857_pt1 | contig 21138 bp, 15 predicted proteins | sample Coa_R1_2_FD_66448 | JGI IMG/M metagenome (GOLD analysis project Ga0070731, IMG submission 66448) | Surface soil microbial communities from Centralia Pennsylvania, which are recovering from an underground coalmine fire - Coalmine... | ecosystem: Environmental > Terrestrial > Soil > Unclassified ... | reverse complement strand
AAGATAAGGCGCTTCCGCTGGCCTGGAGCATTACGGCGGGCACCCCCTCCCCCTATCCCCCTCCCGCAAGGGGAGGGGGAATTCAACGGCGGAAAACCCCCTCCCCTTGCGGGAGGGGGAAGGGGGAGGGGTCGCACCAGCGTATCCGAGCTTATCTTAACGCCCATGGGGTCAAGTCCGGGCATGACGATGGAACGGCATGTGAAGTCGGGATCGCCGGTGCAGTAGGCCTCGGGGCGGTGCAAGGAACGGAGCGCGCATGAAGATTCTGATCACCGGCAACCAGGGCTATGTCGGTCCGGCGGTGGCGCGGCATTTGCGGCGGACGCTGCCGGGCGCGCATCTCGTCGGCTTCGACACCGGGTATTTCGCGTTGTCGACGACCAATGCCCCGGTCTGGCCCGAGCGGGTGCTCGACGAGCAGCTGACCGGCGATGTCCGCGACCTGCCGGCCGCCCTGCTCGACGGCGTCGACGGCGTCGTGCAGCTCGCGGCCATCTCCAACGATCCCATGGGCAACAGCTTCGCCGAGGTGACCGACCACGTGAACCGCGGCAGCACGGTGCGGCTGGCCGAGATGGCGGTCGCGGCGGGCGTGAAGCGCTTCGTCTTCGCGTCGAGCTGCAGCGTCTACGGCTTCGCGCCGGGTGCGGCGCGCAAGGAGAGCGATCCCCTGAACCCGCAGACCGCCTACGCCCGCTCCAAGGTCGAGAGCGAGGCGGCGCTGGCGACGCTCGATCTTGGCGGGATGGTCACGACCTCGCTGCGCTTCGCCACCGCCTGCGGCATGTCCGACCGGCTGCGGCTCGATCTCGTGCTCAACGATTTCGTCGCATCCGCGGTCGCCGCCCGCAGGGTCACCGTCCTCTCCGACGGCACGCCGTGGCGGCCGCTGATCGACATCCGCGACATGGCACGGGCCATCGAATGGGCGCTGATCCGCGACCCGGAGGCGGGCGGCAGGCTCCTCTCGGTCAATGTCGGCACCGCCGACCGGAACTATCAGGTGAAGGATCTGGCCGAGGCGGTGGCCGCCGCCGTCCCCGGCACCGACGTCAGCATCAACAAGGACGCGCAGCCCGACACGCGCTCCTACCAGGTCGATTTCTCGCTGTTCAAATCCCTGGCGCCGCAGCACCAGCCGCAGATCACGCTGGCGCAGTCGATCGCCATGCTGCGCGAGGGGTTGGAGGCGATGGGCTTCGCCGATCCCGAGTTCCCAGCTCGCCCTTCATGCGGCTCAAGATGCTGGAGGCGCATATTCGGGCGGGCCGGCTCTCCAGCGATCTGCGCTGGCTCGACAGCTTCCTCGGGCGGGAATAGGGGAATGAAGTTCCACGAGACCCCGCTGAAGGACGCGCGGCTGATCGAGCTGGAGAAGCGCGGCGACGACCGCGGCTTCTTCGCGCGCGTCTTCTGCGAGCGCGAGTTCGGCGCGGCCGGCTGCGAGACCCGCTACGTCAACATCAACAACTCGCTCTCCGCCGCCGCCGGCACGCTGCGGGGGATGCACTACCAGCTGGGCGAGTCTGCCGAGGTCAAGGTGGTGCGCTGCGTGCGCGGCGCGCTGTGGGACGCGATCGTCGACATCAGGCCCGATTCGCCGACCTTCGGAAAATGGTTCGGCGAGACGCTGACCGCCGACAACCGGCTGATGATGTACGTGCCGCGCGGCTTTGCCCACGCCATCCTGACGCTCGAGCCGGATACCGAGGCGGTCTACCTCAACTCGGCCTTCTACGCGCCGGCGGACGAGCGCGGCGTGCGCTGGAACGACCCGGAATTCGCCGTCGAGTGGCCGATCCGACCGGTCGAGATCTCGGCGAAGGATGCGGCCTGGCCGGATTTCGATCCCGACTTCCATCAGATCGAGCGCCTCAGGGGCCTCAAGTGAAGATCCTGCTGACCGGCGCCAGCTCGTTCAGCGGCATGTGGTTCGCCGAGAAGCTGGCGGCCGGCGGCGCAGAGGTGACGGCGCCGTTGCGCGCGGCGGCGGACTCCTACACCGGCGTGCGCGGCGAGCGCGTGCGCCGCCTCGCGAGCGTTGCGGAGATCGTGCCGGAGTGCAGCTTCGGCGGCGAGCGATTCATAGACCTCATCGGCGGCCGGTGCTTCGACGCGCTGTGCCACCACGCCGCGCACGTCGCCGATTACCGCAGTCCGGATTTCGACGTCGTCCAGGCGCTCGCCCAGAACACCCGCAACCTGCGCGCCGTGCTGGAGAAGATGGGCGATCGGGGCCTCAAGGCGGTGGTCGCCACCGGCAGCGTGTTCGAACAGGACGAGGGCGCCGGCAACGTGCCGCTGCGCGCCTTCTCGCCCTACGGACTGTCCAAGGGCCTGACCTGGCAGGTCGTGCGCCACTGGTGCACCGTGCTCGGCATCCCCGCCGCCAAGTTCGTCATCGCCAACCCGTTCGGCCCGTTCGAGGAGCCGCGCTTCGGCGCCTACCTCGTCAACACCTGGCGCAAGGGCGAGACGGCGGAGGTGCGCACGCCGCGCTACCTGCGCGACAATATCCATGTCGACCTGATGGCGCTCGCCTATGCCGGGTTCGTGCGCGAGACGGTCGAGAGCGGCACCGGACGCCGCTTCGGCCCCTGCGGCTATATCGAGACCCAGGGCAGCTTCGCCGAGCGCGTCGCCGCCGAGTTGGGGCCGCGCCTGCGACTCGAATGCCGTGTGCGGTTGCTGACCCAAACCGATTTCGGCGAGCCGTTGACGCGGATCAATACCGACGTGATCGACCCTTCCGCCTATGGCTGGGACGAGGCAGCGGCGTGGGACGCGATGGCGGCGTATTATCGAAGCGGAACCTTGTGAGAATCCGGATCGGGGAGTAGCCGGGGCGCTCTATGGCCGAGCTTCGATTCCATGTCGACCAATGCGACGCCGAGCGCCTTACCGGCTGGGCGGATCAGGACGGCCCCCTTCCGTCCCTGGACGTGTTCGTCGACGATCAGTGGGTCGCTTCGCTTGCCCCGACCCTGTATCGGCAGGATCTGCGGGACCGCAGGATCGGCGACGGTCGGCGAGGCTTCAATCTTCCCCTGCGGGGCTATCTGCGGGACCGGGAATCGCTGATCGAGGTGAAATGCGGCGAGCGGGTTCTTCACCAATGTGCCGTGAGCTCGGGCAAGGCCGGGCCGCCGGAACAACCTCCGAGTCCGGAAGCACTATTCGCGCGCTCGCAGGAGCGGTGGAAGCGGGACGAGCCCGATGCCGGCCTGACCTGGGGGCGCCCGATGACCGGCGAGTCCCTGTGGGACATCTATTCTGCCGTCCGGCAATTCCGCCCAAGCGACCACATCCTGGAGATCGGTCCCGGATACGGGCGCCTGCTCCAAACCTGCCTCGACCGGAACGTGCCCTTTGCGACCTATACCGGCGTTGAGCTGTCGCCGCCGCGTGTCGCCAGGCTCTCCGAAAAATACGGAAGCGAGAAAATCCGCTTCGTCGTTGGAGACGTCAATAATTGGCGGGGCGAGCGGCCTTTCGACGTAATATTGTGCTCCTCCACCTTCGAGCACCTCTATCCCGACTGCTCCATGGCATTGCGGAATCTGGCGTCGCAGTTGGCGCCGGAAGCGACGGTACTTATCGATTTCATCGCCGTCGCAGGCCGCAATACGAGATTCGAGCCGAGTGGCACGTACGTCCGCCGCTACGACGAGGACGAGCTGACAGCGCTCTTCGACGGCGCGGGGCTAAGTGTGAGGAAGGTCAGGCGGTGCACCATCGGTGAAGGCGCCCGCGGAGACGTGGCGCGAAGCGTCGTCGTTGCCCGCTCTCAGTGAGAGTCGTAGCAAACCCGTGATACCGGCGGCAAAGCCCCACATCATCCTCCATATCGGCGGCGAAAAGACCGGCACGACGGCGATCCAGCACACGCTGGCGCGCAACCGGAAGCTGCTGTTGTCGAACGGCATCCTGTTCCCGGTCTCGCCCGGGCAGGATAACCATCTCATGATGGCTGTCTCGGCGGCCGATACCGCGCAGACGTTGGATCTGCGGGCGATGCTCGGCTTCGACGCGGCCGCGAAGGCCGACGAAGCGCTCGCGGCCTTTCCCGCGGCGCTCGCCGAAGAGTTGGCCGCCAGCGGCGCCGATCGTGTCATCATCTCCAACGAGCACTGCTCGTCGCGGCTGAAGCGGCCGGACGAGATCGAGAAGGTTCGCGATCTCCTGTCGCCACTCGCCGAATCGGTCACGATCATCATGTATCTGCGGCGGCAGGACGAGCTTCTCTTCAGCTCCTACTCGACGTCGCTGAAATCGGGACGCACGACACCGATGCCCATCCCGCGATCGGCCGATTCGGATTTCTTCAATTACCCGCGAATCCTCGGCTTGTGGCGGGATGTCTTCGGCGCGGAGAATATCGTCGTCCGGATCTATCACGAGAACTGGCCGAGAAACCGGGATCTGATCGCCGACTTCTTCGAGGCGCTGGACATACCGATCCCGGTCGGCCAGCTCGACATGCCGCCGGGTCTTCCGAATCGCCGGCTCGACCCGCAGATCGCCGAGTTCCTGCGGATCATGAACAAGTACATCCGGTTCTCGGAGAACGGCGTGGTCAATCCGTTGCATGGGCTGGTGGTTCAGGCCCTGGCGAAAATCCCGGCTATCCAGGCGTCGATCGCCGATCCGGCAGACGTCACGGCGCTGCTCGCCATGTTCGAGCCATCGAACGAGGCAGTGGCGCGGGAGTATCTGCACCAAACCGAAGGACCGCTCTTTCCGCCCTCGGCCGAGGCCGCCGGCCCGGAGCTGCCGCCCCTCGATGTCGAAACCGCCGTGCGGATCGCGGCGCACGTAATCGGCTTCATTCGCCGGGCGCCGGCGCCTCCGGCCCCGGCTCAGACTATGCCGGCCAAGAAGCCGTGACCGGCAGGCTGAACTTCAGCGCTCGCACCACGCATCGCCAGGGCTTGCCCCGTTCCGGGCGGACTTCTCCGAGCGGGATCTCGAAACCGTATCGCCCATCGCCGATGCCTTGACGCTCGAGCTCGGGCCGGTAGCGATCGGCCACGATCGTCGCCACGACCTCGCCCTTTACGAAGAGGGTAACGTGCAGCCGCGCCCGCGGATCCGACCAGTTCCACACCCAGCCGGCGACGGCGTCGGGCCCGAGCTTGTCCACGACACCTTCCGGCCGCGGGTAGACCACGGGCGCATTCGCTTCAGGCCCATCCGAGCTTGCAGGCAATTTCGGCCAAACCTCGACCATCGACTCCGAGCCGCCGCCATGCTGGTCGAGCCCGTCCGTCGGCGCAAGCGTTGCCGGGGCGATATCCCGTCCACTATCACTGAAGTGCCGAGCGCATGAGACCCGTAGTGGAGCCGAAGGCGTGGACCACATTGACACCATCGTCATCGGCGCCGGCGCGATCGGGCTTGCCGTCGCGGCGGCGCTGGCGCGGCGGGGCCGCGAGGTCGTGGTGCTGGAGGCGGAGCGGCAGATCGGCACCGGCATCTCCTCGCGCAACAGCGAGGTCATCCATGCCGGCATCTACTATCCGCAGGGCAGCCTGAAGGCGCGGCTCTGTGTCGCCGGGCGCCACCGTCTCTATGCCTATTGCGCCGAGCGCGGGGTGCCGCACCGCCGCCTCGGCAAGCTCATCGTGGCGAGCGAAGAGGCCGAGGTGCCGAAGCTGGAGGCGCTCCGCCTGTCGGCGGCGGCCAATGGCGCCGACGATCCCCGCCTTCTGACCTGGGAGAAGGCCCAGGCGCTGGAGCCGGCGCTCGCCTGCAGCGGCGCCCTCCTCTCGCCCTCGACCGGCATCGTCGACAGCCATGCGCTGATGCTCGCCTATCAGGGCGAGGCCGAGGACCACGGTGCCACGATCGCCTTCGAGACGCCGTTCGTCCGCGGCATGGCCGAAGGCCAAGGCTTCGCGATCGAGACGGGCGGCCCGTCGCCGATGCGGCTGCGCTGCCGCCGTCTGGTGAACGCCGCCGGCCTCGCGGCCGTTGCGGTGGCGTCGCGGCTGGACGGTATGCCGGCAGCGGCGCTGCCGCACGCCTGGTACTGCAAGGGTTCCTATTATCGCCTGACCCGGCGGGCGCCGTTCTCGCGCCTCGTCTACCCGCTGCCGGGCCACGCCGGGCTGGGCGTGCATCTGACGCTGGACATGGCCGGCCAGGCGCGGTTCGGCCCCGATACCGAATGGGGCGACACACCCACCTACGACGTCGAGCCGGGCCGCGCCGCAGGGTTCTACGCGGCCATCCGGCGCTATTGGCCGGCGCTGCCTGACGATGCCCTGGCGCCGGATTACGCCGGCGTGCGGCCCAAGATCAGCGGCCCCTCCGATCCCGCCGCCGATTTCCGCATCGACGGCGGCGAGCGCCATGGGCTGCCCGGCCTCGTCAATCTCTTCGGCATCGAATCGCCCGGCCTGACCGCCTCCCCGGCAATCGCCGATTACGTCGCATCGTTGCTCGAGCGCGAGACCGGCGGATGAGGCGCGCCGGATGACCCCTCTCGCCCTCGCCAGGCCGGTCATCCGCGTCTCCGAACGTGCGGCGCACCGGCTGCTGCAACTCGGCTTCTGGCTTGCCTTCTGGGCGGTCATGGTCGCCTGGGGTCTCAGCTACTGGCCGCCGCTCGACGCGTTCGCCGAGAAGACGATCCTGACACTGCTCGGCTTCGCCCTGGCCAAGGCCGGACACGCGCTGCAGCGCGCGGCGCGGGCGCAGGGCGCCGGACCGCCCTTGGCGATCGCGCTGGCCGTCGGGTTCTCCTTCGCGCTCTCGCCGGTGTGGATCGAGGCGACGGGGCTGGGCTTCCAGCTATGGCTGCACCTGTTCCGCGGCAGCGCGACGGCGCTCGGCACGACCGGGATCCCGTTCGGCAATTTCCTCTTCTTCGGCGCGGTGCTGCTGGTCTGGTCGGTGCTCGATCTCGGCCTCGTCGCCTGGATCGAGCTCGACCGGGAGCGCGGCCGCACCCTGGCCGCCGAGGCGGCGGCGCGCGCCGCTCGGCTCGAAGCGCTGCGCGCGCAACTGGAGCCGCATTTCCTCTTCAACACGCTCAACGCCGTGTCGACGCTCGTCGGCGAAGGCGAGAGCGCGGCGGCCCAGCGCATGATCGCCCGGCTCGGCGACCTGCTGCGGCGCACGCTCGACACGGCCGAGCGCGCCGAGATCCCGCTGGCCGAGGAGTTCGACTTCGTCCGCGCCTATATCGACATCCAGCAGATGCGGTTCGGCGAGCGCCTTCGTGTCGTGATCGAGGCCGATCCGGGTCTTGACGCGGCGCCCGTGCCGGGCTTCGTGCTCCAGCCGCTGGTCGAGAACGCGATCAAGCATGCCGTGCAGCCGCGCGAAGCCGGCGGCCGCATCACGGTCCGGGCGGAGCGCTCGGCCGGCCGGCTCCGCCTTACGGTTGCGGACGACGGCGATGGCTGCACCTCGATCCCGCCCTGGCCCCCTGGTCACGGCTTGGCCAATCTCGCGGCCCGGCTGGCGGTCATTCACGGCGATGCCGCCGAACTTCTGTTTGCCCGATCGGCGGCCGGCGGCTGCGAGGCCGTCGTGACCTTGCCGCTGCGGTCGCCGTGACGATCCGCGTCGTCACCGCTGATGACGAGGAGCCGGCGCGGCGCGGCATCCGCCGCCGCCTCGCGCGCTGCCCCGATATCGAGATCGTCGCCGAATGCGCCAACGGCCGCGAGGCGATCGCCGCGATCGGCGGGCTCGCGCCGGATCTCGTCTTCCTGGATGTGCAGATGCCCGGCCCGTCCGGCTTCGACATCATCGCGGCGATCGGTGCCGAGCACTTCCCGCACGTGATCTTCGTTACCGCCTATGACCAGCACGCGATCAAGGCTTTCGAGGTCAACGCGCTCGACTACCTGCTGAAGCCGATCGACGACGAGCGCTTCGATCAGGCGGTGGCCCGCGCCCGCCGGGCAATCGCCGACGAACGCGACGGCGCGCTCGGCCGCCGCCTCGCCGCGCTGACTCGGCTTCCGACGCGCCTCGTCGTCCGGTCGAGCGGCAGGGTGCAATACGTCCCGGTGGCCGAGATCGATTGGATCGAGGCGACGGGCGATTACGCGACGCTGCACACGGCGGACGGAACCTACCTGCTGCGCGAGACGCTAAGCGCGCTTGAGATAAGCCTCGTCCCGGAAGGCTTCGCGCGGATCCACCGCTCGGCCATCGTGCGCCTCGACCGGGTGGCGGAGATCAAGCGCCTCGACAACGGCGATTTCACCCTGCACCTTCGCGACGGCACCTGCCTTCGCGGCAGCCGCCGCCACGCCGACGCACTGCGGCGCCTGGACGGCCCGAGCTAGACGAATCCGGCTCGGTCGGCGCCGCGGCATGGGCGGCGAAGAAACCTTCACGAGGTGGCCGCGCCGGCCGCCTGGAACTGTTCCAGCATCTCCCGTTTCCGGTTCAGATCGGCATCGGAATCGGCGTATTTCGCGGCGATCGCCCGGAACTGCCCCGCGGTCGCCTCGAAAGCGTCCACCACATCCGGGTCGAAATGGCTGCCGCTGCCGCGCACGATGATCTGGGCGGCCGCCTCGTGGCTCATGCCGTCCTTGTAGACGCGGCGGCTGATGAGAGCGTCGTAGACGTCGGCCGCCGCCATCAGACGGGCGCAGATCGGGATGTCGTCGCCGCCGAGCCCGTCGGGATAGCCGCTCCCGTCCCACTTCTCGTGGTGGGATTGCGCGATCTCCTTGGCGCAGGTGAGGAAGCCGACCTGGGTCCCGAGTGACCGTTCGGCCTGCTCGATCGCCTCGCGCCCCAGCGCCGCATGGGTTTTCATGATTGCCCATTCGTCCGGATCGAGCTTGCCCGGCTTCAGCAGGATCCGGTCGGGGATGCCGACCTTGCCGATGTCATGCAGCGGCGCCGACTTGAACAGCGTGGAGATATAGGGGTCGGTAAGCGTATCGGCGAAGCGCGGATGGCCGCGCAGATGCTCGGCCAGCACACGGACATAATGCTGGGTCCGCCGGATGTGGCTGCCGGTGTCGGTGTCCCGCGTCTCGGCGAGCGAGGCCAGCACCAGGATGGTCACGTCCTGGATCGCCACGACTTCCCGTGTCCGACCGGCGACCTCCTGCTCTAGGAATTCCGCCTTGTCGCGCAGAAAATCGGCGCTGGCCTTCAGCTTCAGATGCGTCTCAACCCGGGCAAGAACGATCGGCGGGCTGATCGGCTTGGTGATGTAGTCGACGGCGCCGAGCCGCAGCCCCGCCTCCTCATCCTCGATCTCGGATTTGGCCGTCAGGAAGATGACGGGGATGTCCCGTGTCCGTGCGTCCTGCTTGAGGCGGCGGCACACTTCCTGCCCGTCCATGACCGGCATCACGACATCGAGCAGGATCAAGTCAGGCCGCGGGTCGGACTGCGCGATCGCCAGCCCCCGCTCGCCGCTGTTCGCGACCTTGAGCCGGTAGAGATCCTTCAACAGGCTGCTCATCAGCCTGAGATTGTCGGGCGTGTCGTCCACAACCAGGACGATGGGGCGTTCGAGGCCTGAGTCGGGTGGCATTGAACTCTCCTATCGTTCGACCCTGCGTGCTTCAGGGCACCGTGCAATTCCCTGCCGATGCCGGGTCCCGACTCCCGCCAGCAGTCTCCAACAGCCGCAGAGCGGCCTCGAGGTCATAGTCGCGCAGCTTCTCGACGATCCGATCGTATGTGTCGGGGAAGGCCTGACGCAGCAGCGCTTCGTTCTCCTCCGCCACGCTCTGGGCTTCCGGATCGTTGTCTTCGAGCAGCGCACGAAAGGTCGCGCTCACCTCGCGAAGCCTCTCGGGATCCGCGGCCGTACCGGGAGGAACCGGCGCCGCGACCGATTGCGGTACGTCGCCTCGACCGGCCAACGCCTCCAGGGCGTCAACGAGCGGCCCCAGCAGTCGGCGGATTTCCTCAATGAGCGGGAGGAGCTCCGCCGCCTGCGCACCCTGATGGATTGCCGCCTCGACCCGGGCCGCAGCGACCTGCACGCCGCCGGCGCCGATCGTGCCGGCGGTGGCCTTGAGTGTGTGGGCGAGGCGCTCGGCGGCCGCCCGGTCTCCGGTATCGAGCGCATCCCGAATGGCCGCCGGCGCATCGCGCTGGCCCGTGCGGAACCGATCGAGCAGATCCAGATAAAGCTGCCGCTTGCCGGATGTGCGCTTGAGCCCGGCCGCCACGTCGACCCCGGGAAGCACGATCGGCGGCTCCTCCGCCGCATCGCCGGGAGGCTCAGCCGCAGGCCGTGCCGGCTGCTTGCGCGGCGGGCACCATTTCAGCAGCACGGTCCAAAGGACGTCGGGATCGATCGGCTTGGCGAGATGATCGTTCATTCCCGCGGCTAGGCATCTCTCACGGTCTGTCTCCATCGCGTTGGCGGTCATCGCGATGATCGGCACGCCGGTAAGGCCCAGCTTGCGGATTTCCCGGGTCGCGGCCATTCCGTCCATGACCGGCATCTGCATGTCCATCAGCACGAGGTCGAACGAGGCTTCCTGGATCCGTTCGACGGCAACCGCCCCGTTTTCGGCGACCGTCACGTCGAACCCGGCATCCGCGAGCAATTCGGTTGCGACCTGCTGGTTGAGGTCGTTGTCCTCGACGAGGAGGACGCGGTTTCCGGCGAGGGCCGACACGTCGCGCCCCGCGGTCTCCGGCCGGTGGCGACGCTCGTCCATTGCCTCAGCGGCGCCCAGGACCCGCATGACGCAATCGAACATCGTGGACGGACTGACCGGCTTGACCAGGAGCTGCTCGAACCCCGCCGCCTCCGTGCTCTTGAACAGCTCCTCCCGTCCGTAGCCGGTGACCATCACCAGGTGGGGCGGCGGCGTGAGGCCGAGGGCCTTGAGCCCGGCGGCCGTTTCGAGCCCGTCCATCCCCGGCATCTGCCAGTCCATGAAAATGATCTCGAACGGCGTTCCCGCGTTGGCGGCAGCACGTGCCGCCTCGATCGCGGCAGCTCCGGAGGCGGCGGCCTCCACCCGGAACGACATGCTTGCAAGCAGCTCCACGAGCACGAGGCGCGCGCTCTCGTTGTCGTCGACGACGAGCAGCCGCCTCCCCCGCAGGTCGGGATGCGGCTCAAGCCTGGGCCGGGCGACGCCGCGCCCGAACCGGGCGGTGAACCAGAAGGTCGCCCCCTCGCCGGGCTTGCTTTCGACGCCGACCTCGCCGCGCATCAGCTCGGCAAGGCGCTTCGAGATCGCGAGGCCGAGCCCGGTGCCGCCATAACGCCGGGTCGTCGAGCTGTCGGCCTGCTCGAAGCTTTGGAACAGCCGGCTTGCCTGCTCCTCGGTCAGGCCGATGCCGGTATCGCGCACGTCGAAGCGGAGCAGCACCTGGTCCGGCGAATCCTCGAGCTTGCGGACGACGATGTCGATCTCTCCGTGGTCGGTGAACTTGACGGCGTTGCTCGTGTAGTTGACCAGGATCTGGCCGAGCCGCAGCGGATCGCCGATCAACGCGGCCGGGACATCGGCCGCGACGTCGAACACCAGCTCCAGACCCTTGGCGCTGGCCTTTTCCGAAGTCAGGTTCGCCAGGTCGTCCAAGACCTTGTCCAGCTGGAACTCGGTCTGTTCGACACTCAGCTTGCCGGCCTCGATCTTGGAGAAATCGAGGATATCGTTGATGATCCCGAGCAGATGCCGGCTCGACCGCTGGATCTTCCGCAGATAGTCGGCCTGCCTGGCGTCGAGCCCGGTCTTGAGCGCCAGATGGGACAAGCCGATGATCGCATTCATCGGGGTCCGGATTTCGTGGCTCATGTTGGCGAGGAAATCGGCCTTCGTCCGGGAAGCGGCTTCGGCCAGCTCCTTGGCCCGGCGCATCTCCTCTTCCGCTTCCTTCTGGTCGGTGACATCGACGTTGACGCCGATGGCGCGGCGCGGGGTCCCGTCGCCATCCCGCAATATCTTGGAGACGGTGAGGAACCAGCGGATCTCGCCGTCCGGCCGCACGATCCGGAAAACGCCCCTCTGCCGCTCCCTGCCTTCGGCAATCGCCGCCTCGAAGTCGCGCGCCGCCTCGATCCGATCGTCGGGATGCAGCAGCTGGGACCACGCCTCGACCGTGCCGCCGAAGCCGCCCGGCTCCAGACCGAACATGCGCTCCAGGTGCGGAGTCCAGTAATCGGCCCCGGTCGTAAGATCGACGTCGAACACGCCGACATTGCCGCCTTCCTGCGCCAGCTCCAGCCGCTCGTTGGCGGTATAGAGCGCCAGCTCCGCCCGCTTCCGCTTGGTTATGTCGATGATCCAGCCGAGGACGGTCGCCTCGCCTTCCCGGTCGTACGGGACATAGCTCGCGAGCACGTCCCGCACTTCGCCGTCGGCCGAGAAGAGTTGGACCTCGGCGTTCAGCACCTCGTGCCGCGCCTCGAACTCCGCCATGATCCGGTCGCGTTCCTCGGGCTGGACGTAGAGGTGCCGCACAGAGGCGCCGATCTCGCATCCGGTCTCTTCTCGGAGGCGCCGGTTCGCGTACCGGATCGTCCCATGCTCGGTGATCAGAACGCCGATGGGCGACGTGTCGAGCACCCATTGCAGGTGCTCACGCTCGCGCGCTAACTCGGCGGCGTTCGCCTCGAGCACGCGGCTCTGTTCCGCCAAGTCCCGGTTGGCCTGCTCGAGCTCCGAGGTCCGGGCCGCCAGCTTGCGGTCCGCGATCACGAGCTGGGCCGCCTGCTGCCAGAACCACACGATTCCCGGTATCGTACAGGCGAGGACGAGCGCGCTGAGATAGAGAACGCGGCGCATCATTGTCCGGACCGGGCTCGTGAAGTCGTCGAGCGGTGCGGCAATCCCGATATTGATCGCGCCGCCGGCCGAGTCGGACCATCGCGAGACGTAGGTCACGAAGGATCGGGATTCGATCTGGGTGAAGGTGGGGACCTGGAACTGCTCGGCCTTGCGCAGGGCTGACAAGGCCTCGCCGACGGGGTCGCTTGCGTCGGTAAGGGGTGCTTCCGGGGTTTCGGCCGGCGCGCCGGAACTGCCGTCCCTGGGGCCGGCGAGGACGTGGAAGCCGTCGTCGAAGAGATAGATCACTCCGTTCGGCGAAATCCGGTCGTTCTCGACGAAACGTTTCAGCCCGACGAGCGTGACATCGATTCCGAATGCCCCGCGCCCGCCGGGCAGGGGGGTTGCCGCGGTTATGCCCTGCACCGGCATCGAGCTGAAGCGGTAAGGCTCGGTCAGGGTCGAGCCGCCTGCCTGTAGCGCCGAGCCGTACCAGTGCGTCGCACGCGGATCGTAGCGCGGCGCCGGTTCGGTCTTGCGGCCCAGCACGGCGGATTTCGGATCCAGGTAGGTCCAGCTCTGAGTGCGCGATTCAGCGCCGGCCGCGATCGCCCGTACGACCAGGCTTGTGCCCTCGGGTGCCCCGAGCGCGGCCTCGACCGCAGGATCGTTCCTCGGCGCGATCGTCTCCAGGAAGCTGCCGTCGGCGAAGCCATAGTAGGCCGCATAGATCTGGGGATTGGATTCCAGCGCGGCCATCAGAAAGCCAATGAGCGGATGGCTCAGGCCGTCGCCGATGACCGGGGCTTCCGTGCCTTGGATGCCGGACCCGAACCGGGAAAGCGCCATCGAACTGCCCAGAAGCCCGTCGATCTTGGCCTCGGCGCCGCTCGCGGCGGTGGCGAAGGTCTGGCCGGCAGTGCCGCGGGCGGCCGAATAGCCCTCCGAGTAGACGAAATAGAGGATGGCACAGCAGGCGATCAGGATGACGGCCGTAATGCCGTTGAATACCAGCAGGCGAAGAGGCGTTCGCCAGCCGTCCGTCGCCGCCTCAGCCACCGGAACCGTCCCGCCGCGGGCTGCACGCGCGCCTGGGCAAGACGGCGTCGCAGGCGCCGGCTCCCGGGATCCTGGCATGGATCGACCGGATCGCCCCTGGATTGGTCGGCTCCGGAAGCAACGACCGCGTTCCCTCGGCGGACGAAGTCCCGGCAGCAGCGCTGCGATCTCCGGGCGCGGGCATCTTTGCAGTTTATATCTATAATCAGTCGGGTTGCACAGAAATGTGCCATTTCCGCGATAAACCACGACTGAATTCGAGAATCGGGCATGGCCACCGACGGGCTCGCCCGTCGCGTTTGGACGCTCGCATTCGCCGCTCGTCGCGCGGATGCCTCCGTTCGTCGAAGACGCGTGGCGCAGGCAGCGCCGCCGGCTCCAGGATCGGCCCAGCTGCGACGGAGGGGCCGACGTGAAGCTCGTCGTGAACGAACAGCAGCGGGAGGTCGAGGCGCCGCCGGAGACACCGCTGCTCTGGGTGCTGCGCGACACGCTCGGCCTCACCGGCACCAAGTTCGGCTGCGGCGCCGGACTCTGCGGCGCCTGTACGGTGCATCTCGATGGGACCGCCGTGCGGTCGTGCCAGACGACGCTCGCCGACGCGGCCAAGCATCGGGTGACCACGATCGAGGGCCTCGACCCCGCCGGCAGGCACCCGCTCCAGCTCGCCTGGATCGAGGAGCAGGTGCCGCAATGCGGCTACTGCCAATCCGGCCAGATCATGCAGGCGGCGGCACTGCTCGCCGGGACGCCGCATCCCAGCCCGGACGAGATCGTCAAGGCGATGGACGGCAATCTCTGCCGCTGCATGTGCTACCGCCGAATCCGCCGCGCCATCGAGCGCGCCGCCGGCCAGCCCGCGGGAGGCGGCCATGCCTGAGGCGGTGACGCGGCGCGGCTTCCTCGTCGGCATCGCGGCCGGCGCCGTCGTGATCGGGTCGGGCGCACGGACGGTTTGGGGGGAGGATGGCGGGACCTTCGCGCCCACCGTCTGGTTCGAGATCGACGCCGACGGCATCGTCACCGTGAACGCGCCCAAGGTCGAGCTCGGCCAGCATATCGGGACCGCGCTCGCCCAGGTGATCGCCGACGAGCTCGAAACGCCGTGGGAGACGGTCCGGCTGCGCTATGTCGCGCCCGATCCGCGGCTGATCTCGCTCGGCGTCGGCGGCTCGTCCAGCGTCACCAACCGGTTCGAGATCCTGTCCCACGCCGGCGCGGCCGGCCGGATCGAGCTCGTGAAGGCCGGCGCCTCGCTGCTGGGCGTGGAACCGGCCACCTGCAAGGCCGAGACCGGCCGCGTCGTGGCGGCGGACGGCACGTCAGTCTCCTACGGCGAGATCGTCCGGCGCGCGCACGTCACCGCGACCTACGACAAGGCCGCCCTGGCCGCGCTGCCGCTCAAGCCGCGTGCGGAACATCGGATCATCGGCCGCTCGGTGCCGGCGCTCGACATCCCGGGCAAGGTCACCGGCGAGGCCCGCTACGGCATCGACGCGGCTCTCCCCGGCATGGTCTACGGCAAGCTGCTGCTGCCGCCGGTCCGGCGCGGCGCCAGGCTCACCGCAATCGACGATTCGGCAGCGTTACGCCTTCCGGGCTATGTGCGGACGGTCGGCCTCGATGCGGATCCGAGCGCGGATACGGGCGGCTGGGCGGCGGTGCTGGCCGAGACCTACCCTGGCGCGCTCGCCGCCGCTTCCGTCGTCAAGGCGAGTTGGGACAATGGGCCCCACGCCGCGTTCGACGATGCCGCGCTCGCGGCGGAAGCGATGCGCCTCGCCGGCGACCGGGCCTCGGGCGTGCTCATCCTCGACGAGGGCGGCGTCGACCAGGCCTTCGCCGAGACCGGGCGGCGGCTGCGGGCTCAGTACACCAGCTCGATCGCGGTCCATGCCCCGCTGGAGCCGATGAACGCGCTCGTCGGACCCGTCGGCGATGCCTGGGAGATCCACAGCGGGACGCAGAGCCCTGAGGACGCGGTCGCGCTGGTCGCGAAGCTCGCCGGCGTGCCGGCCGACAAGGTCAGGATCGGCAACTGCTTCCTCGGTGGCGGCTTCGGCCGCCGCTCCGATCTCGATCCGATTCGGGCGGCGGCGCTGGCGGCCAAGGCAGCCGGGCGGCCGGTCAAGCTGATCTATACGCGCGAGGACGATTTCCGGACCGATACCTGCCGCTCGCCGACCTGGCAGTTCCTCGAGGCGGCGCTGGACGACAACGGAAGGCTGCGCGGCCTCACCCACGACATCGTCGCCGGCTGGCCCGGCGCGCGCGGCGGCACCGACGATCTCGCCAAGGGCATCGACGGCAGGAGCCCGTTCGATGACAGCGCCAGCGACGGGGCAGATTTCTGGTACACCGTGCCGGCGCATCGCATCCGCACGATCGAGCATGGGCTCGTCCAAGCGGCGCTGCCGCCGGGATGGCTGCGCTCGGTCTCCGAGGCCTATACGTGCTTCGCCGTCGAGAGCTTCATCGACGAGCTGGCACTGCTGCAGCACGCCGATCCTGTCGCGTTCCGGCTTGCCATGCTCGACGGCGCCGGGCGGCAAGCGGGCGACAATCCGCGCAACCGCGACGGGGCGAAGCGCATCGCCGCGGTGCTGCAGAAGGCGGTCGAGACCGCCGGCTGGGGCCGCGACTTGCCCCGAGGTCGTGCGCTCGGCGTCGCTTGCGGCTACGGGCTCGGCCGGAGCCGGCCATCCTGGATCGCCTGCGTCGCCGAGGTGGCCGTCGATGCGAGCGCCGGCAGCATCGATGTGCGCCGGCTGACGGTTGCTGCCGATGTCGGAACCGCGATCAACCCGCGCAACCTGGAGGCGCAATTCGAAGGCGCGGCGCTCTGGGGGCTGAGCCTGGCCCTGCACGAGCAGGCGGGCTTCCGCGGTGGCGCGGTCGAGCAGGCCAATTTCGACTCCTACACGCCGCTGCGCCAGTCCCAGGTCCCGGAAGTCGAGATCGTGCTCGTCAGCGGCGGCGGTCCGCCGCTCGGCGCGGGCGAGCCCGGCGTGACCGTGGTGGCGCCGGCGATCGCCAATGCGGTCGCCGCGGCCACCGGCCTCAGGCTGCGCGATCTTCCGATGACGCCCGAGCGGGTCAAGGCGGCGCGCGGCTGAGGCTCCGCGCCGGCACGCCCAAAAATAAATTTGCAACGGCCGGCGGCCGCACGACTTAGATCAATCGTGCCGTGGTGCAGAGTGCACTATGTATGCCCGCGGGAAGACCCGCACGGAGGCCGATCATGCTGTCCCTGCCGCTCGACACGCTCGCCTTCATCATCGAGAAGGCGCGCGAGTACGATGTCGAGGTGCCGCGCGACGCCGACGAGGACGGCTCGAACGCCGCCGACGACGGCGAGTCCGAGGTCTTGTTCGACACCGCCGACAACCCCGCGGCGCAGGAGCTGCAAGCGGCGATCGACGGGCTGAACATCGACCAGCAGGCCGAGCTACTCGCCCTCACCTGGCTCGGTCGCGGCGATTTCGGTGCAGACGACTGGCATGACGGGCTGCGGGACGCCCGGGGCGCGGTCTCGGCAAAGGAGTCGCGCTACCTGATGGGCACCCCTCTGCTCGCGGACTACCTCGCAGAGGGTGCCGCGGCGCTCGGCCTGGAACTGCCCGAGCTGGAGTGATCAGGCAGCGGCCCGCCGGCGCGACTCCAGGATTCCGAGGATCTCGGCCGCCGCTTTTGGGATGTTTGTCCCGGGGCCGTAGATCGCGGCCACACCCGACTCCTTGAGCGCGGGATAATCCTTCGGCGGGATGACGCCGCCGCAGACGACGAGGATGTCGTCGGCGCCTTCGGCCTCGAGCGCCTCGATCAGCGCCGGCACCAGCGTCTTGTGGCCGGCCGCCTGCGTCGACACGCCCACCACGTGGACATCGTTCTCGACCGCCTGCCGCGCTGCCTCCTCGGGCGTCTGGAACAAGGGCCCGATATCGACGTCGAATCCGAGATCGGCAAAGGCGGTGGCGATGATCTTGGCGCCGCGGTCATGTCCATCCTGGCCGAGCTTGGCGACCAGCATGCGCGGCCGCCGTCCCTCGCGCCGGGCGAAGGCCTCGACATCGCCGCGGATCCGCTCGAACCCCTCGTCGCCCTCGTAGGAGGCGCCGTAGACCCCGGCGATCGTGTGCGTGTCGGCCTTGTAGCGGCCGTAGACCACCTCCAGCGCGTCCGAGATCTCGCCGACCGTGGCGCGCGCCTTGGTGGCCTCGACGGCGAGCGCCAACAGATTGCCCTCGCCCGTCCACGCCGCCCGGGTCAGGGCCGAGAGCGCCTCCTTGACTGACGCAGGATCGCGCGTCTCCTTGATCCGCCGCAGCCGCGTCACCTGGCTCTCGCGCACCTTGGTGTTGTCGACGTCCAGCACCTCGACGGCGGCGGCCTCGGGCGCCGGGTACTTGTTCACGCCGACGATCACCGCTTCGCCGCGGTCGACCTTGGCCTGGCGGCGGGCGGCCGACTCTTCGATCCGCAGCTTCGGCATGCCGGCGCTCACCGCCTTGGTCATGCCGCCGAGCGCCTCGACCTCGGCGATCAGCTTGCGCGCAGCGGCAGCGAGTTCCGCGGTCAGGCTCTCGACATAATAGCTGCCGCCCATCGGATCGATGACGTTCGGGATGCCCGTCTCCTCGGCGAGGATCAGCTGCGTGTTCCGCGCGATCCGCGCCGATGTCTCGGTCGGCAGGCCCAGCGCCTCGTCGAAGGAGTTGGTGTGCAGCGACTGCGTGCCGCCCAGCACCGCCGCCATCGCCTCGACCGTGGTCCGCACGATGTTGTTGTAGGGATCCTGCTCGGTCAGGCTCACGCCCGAGGTCTGGCAATGGGTGCGGAGCGCCAGGCTCTCGGCCTTCTTGGGCTTGAACTGCTGCATCAGCTCGGCCCACAGGAGCCGCGCCGCACGCAGCTTGGCGACCTCGGCGAAGAACTCCATGCCGATCGCGAAGAAGAACGAGAGCCGCGGCGCGAAGGCATCCACGTCGAGGCCGCGCGCCAGCGCCGCGCGCACATATTCGAGCCCGTCGGCCAGCGTGAACGCCAGCTCCTGGACCGTCGTCGCCCCGGCCTCCTGCATGTGGTAGCCGGAGATCGAGATCGAGTTGAACTTCGGCATGTGCTCGGCCGTGTAGGCGATGATGTCCGACACGATCCGCATCGAGGGCTCGGGCGGATAGATGTAGGTGTTGCGGACCATGAACTCCTTGAGGATGTCGTTCTGGATCGTGCCCGAGAGCTGATCCAGCGCCACCCCCTGCTCCAGCCCCGCGACGATGAACCCGGCCAGCACCGGCAGCACCGCGCCGTTCATGGTCATCGACACGCTCATCTTTTCGAGCGGAATGCCGTCGAACAGGATCTTCATGTCCTCGACGGAATCGATCGCGACGCCGGCCTTGCCGACATCGCCGACCACCCGCGGATGGTCGCTGTCGTAGCCGCGATGGGTCGCGAGATCGAAGGCGACCGACAGCCCCATTTGCCCGGCCGCGAGGTTCCGGCGGTAGAAGGCGTTGGACTCCTCGGCCGTCGAGAACCCGGCATATTGCCGGATCGTCCACGGCCGGTTCGCGTACATCGTCGCCCGCGGCCCGCGCACGAACGGCGCAATGCCGGGCAGCGAGCCGAGATGGGCCAGGCTTTCGAGATCGGCCTCGGTGTAGAGCGGCTTCAGCCGGAGCCCGTCGGCCGTCTCGTGCGCGAGCGTCTCCGCCGAGGCGCCCTTCAGCTCCTTCGACGCGAGGCGATCCCAGTCTGCAAGCAACGGCTTATCGGTCATGACGGCCTCAACAATAGTCCCTCTCCCGCGGTGCGGCAGAGGGGTTCTTACCCTCGGAAGCGCACATCACCGATGCTTGAACGTAGGCGGGCGCTTCTCGGCAAAGGCGGCCATGCCCTCTTTCTGATCTTCGGTCGCGAAAGTCGAGTGGAAGACGCGGCGCTCGAACAGCACGCCCTCCGCCAGCGTCGTCTCCAGCGCACGGTTCACGCATTCCTTGGCGAGCGCCACCACCGGCCGTGACAGCGCGGCAATCTTCTCTGCCGTCTTCAGCGCCTCCGGCATCAGGTCGGCGAGCGGCACGACGCGGGCGACGAGGCCCGAGCGCTCCGCCTCGGCGGCGTCGATCTGGCGGCCGGTCAGCACCAGCTCCATCGCCTTCGACTTGCCGACGAGGCGGGTGAGGCGCTGCGTGCCGCCGGAGCCCGGAATCGTGCCGATCAGGATCTCGGGCTGGCCGAACTTGGCGTTGTCGGCCGCGATGATGAAGTCGCACATCATCGCGAACTCGCAGCCGCCGCCCAGCGCATAGCCGGCGACCGCGGCGATCACCGGCTTCCTCATCTGTGTGATCCGCTGCCACGACTCGATCAGGCCCTTGGTGTAGGCCTCCATGTAGCTATAGCCCTGCAGCTCGCGGATATCGGCGCCGGCAGCAAACGCGCGCTCGCTGCCGGTCAGCACGATGCAGCCGACCGCATCGTCCGCCTCGAACGCGTCGAGCGCCTGGTTGAGCTCCGACACCAGCGCGGCGCAGAGCGCGTTCAGCGCCTTCGGCCGGTTGAGCGTGATGAGGCCGACGGCGCCGCGCGTCTCGACGAGGATGTTTTCGTAGGTCATGCGCCCGCCTCAGCCGAGATTCAGGATGATGGTCTTCTTGTGCGTGAAGTGCTCCAGCATGGATTCGAGCGTCGCCTCCTTGCCGAGCCCCGAGAGCTTGACGCCGCCATACGACATATTGGCCTGGACCACCATGTTCTGGTTGACCTGCACGACGCCGGCCTCGAGCCGCTGCGTGGCGTCGAGCGCGGTCTTGAGGTCCTTCGTCCAGATCGTCGCGGCCAGGCCGAACTCGCTGTCGTTCGCCTGCTCGATGGCGTCCTCGTAGTCGCGGAAGCTGATCATCACCGTGACCGGCCCGAAGATCTCCTCCTGCGCGACGCGGCTGTCGTTCGCGAGCCCGGTGAAGATCACCGGCTGGATGTAGAGGCCCCTCTCCAGCTTTCCGTCGGTCGGCATGGCCGAACAGCGATGCGCCGTTCCGCCCAGGCTCTCGCCCAACGCGATGTAGGTCTTCACCGTGTCGAACTGCTTCGGCGAGATGATCGCGCCGATATCGGTCTTCTCGTCGAGCGGATCGCCGATCACCATCGCGTCGACCTTGGCCTTGAGCCGCTTGAGGAACTCGTCGTGGACGGATTCGTGGACGAACATCCGGCTCGAAGCCGTGCAGCTCTGGCCCTGGCGGGTGAACCGCATGCCGACGACGGCACCGGCGACCGCCTTGTCGAGATCGGCGTCGCCCATGACGATCATCGGGCTCTTGCCCCCGAGCTCCAGCGTGAC
>Ga0070731_10001856_pt1 | contig 21145 bp, 19 predicted proteins | sample Coa_R1_2_FD_66448 | JGI IMG/M metagenome (GOLD analysis project Ga0070731, IMG submission 66448) | Surface soil microbial communities from Centralia Pennsylvania, which are recovering from an underground coalmine fire - Coalmine... | ecosystem: Environmental > Terrestrial > Soil > Unclassified ... | reverse complement strand
CGAATGCGGCGTGCATCGCGCGCGAGCAATCCCAGTCCCCACGGGCGCCGCGCTCGATTGCCGCGACGGTCGCGAGCGCCTGCGCACACGCGACACCGCGGACGGCCTCGACCGGGTCGAAGCCGTTCACCGTTCGCTCGAGGCCGCAGAAAGCGCTCTTGTGAGTTCCGCAGCCGGCCGCGAAGACGGCGACCAGGACGGCGGCAACGGCGGCGCCGATCTGCAACGCCTTCGCGCCAACATCGTGACGATTGCGAACGGACACTTTCGCTCGCGGCGCCGCGCAGCTACCACGGACGAGACCACTCCCCGCGTCCCGATCGGAGCCGCCCATGAACCGCACCCGTCTCGTCGTCCTCTCCCTCCTCGCCGCGCTGCTGCTCGTCGCGCCGGCCGCACATGGAACGTCACCCGGGCTCGTCCTGAGTCAGGTCTACCCGGGCGGCGGCAACTCGGGCGCAACCTACGCGAACGACTTCGTCGAGCTCCTCAACCGCGGCTCGACCGCCATCGACCTCAGCAGCTGGACGCTGCAATACGCGTCTGCGTCGGCGACGAGCTGGCAGGTGACACCGCTCTCGGGGACGGTGCAGCCCGGGCACTACTTCCTGGTCGCGCTCGCGTCGGGCGGAGCCAACGGAGCCGCCCTGCCCCCCGCCGATGCCACCGGCTCGACCAACCTCGCGGCATCGGGCGGCAAGGTGGCGATCGTCGACGACACGACTGCCCTGTCCTGCGGAACGACAGCCGGGAGCTGCTCGGCGGTCACGGGTGTCGCCGATCTCATCGGCTACGGCTCCGCGACGGACTACGAGGGGAGTGCGGCCGCTCCCACCCCCAGCGCAACGCTGGCCGACGTCCGCGCCGACACCGGGTGCACCGACACCGACTCCAGCTCGGCCGACTTCACGACGGCCGCGCCCTCGCCGCGCACCTCGGCCTCGCCGGCGGCGAGCTGCTCGTCGGGCGGCACCTCGCCGGGCGTCTCCCAGAACGCGGCCGTCGACGTCGACGTGCAGTCGGTGCTCTCGATCTCGCTGGAGCATGCGACCCTCAGCTTCGGCACCGCGGCCGCCGGTGACACTCCGTCCTCGCTCTCCGAGCGCGTGACGGTCGTCAGCAACGGCACCACGGGCTACGCCCTCACCGTCCATCGCACGGCGTTCACGCCCGCCGACCTGCCGCTCGCGATCGCAAGCGCGGCGCCGAGCGGCGGGCAGCTTGGAGCCGGCCTGACCGGAGGTGCGCTCGTCCGCATCCCCGTTCCGCCTGCGGCGGACCTGGCGGTCGGCACCACGTCTCGCGCGAGCGCCGCCGGGGGCGACGTCTGGCCCGCCTCGCTCGGATTCGCGGCGCCGCTGCCCGTGGTGCCGCCCGGGCACTACGCGAGCACGGTCACGTTTACGGTGGTGGGGCGGTGACCGCTGCGGCGGTCACCGCCGCCGCACTCGCCTTCGTGCGGCCGCGGGTCTCGTTGGTTGCTGCGCCGGCGCACGTCCAGCTCGTCGGCGCCGGTGCGGAGACGGTGCAGGTGGCAAATCGCGGCAGCGCACGCGTCGTCGTCGACGTCACCCGCGCCGGTTTTGCACTCGACCTTCGCGGCCGTCCGCGCGTGATCCCCGCGCCGCCTCGACGTTGGGTGCGGTTCACGCCTCGGCGCCTTGTGATCGCGCCCGGCGGCACGGCGTCGCTCACGGTCGCCGCCCGTGTGCCGCGCGGAGCGTCGCCGGGCGACCACACGGCTCTGTTGCTGGTGACGACTCGCCCCGTGCCCGGAGCCGGTCTCGCCGTGCGGATGCGGCTCGGGGTCGTCGTCGTGGTGCGCGTCCCGGGCCGGATCATCCACCGTGTCGTGCTGACTGCGGTGCGGGTGCACCGGCGCGGGCACGGTCGCGTGCTCACGATCGCGCTCGCCAACCGGGGCAACGTCACCGAGCTGCTGCCGGCCGGCCGTCTGACCGTGACGCTCTGGCGGCGCGGTCGACGCGTCGCCCGCCTCGTCGCGCCCGCCCGGGAGCTCTTGCCCCGCACCCGCGGAATCGCCGAGCTCCGCTATCCAGGCCCCGTGCGCGGGCTCGTCGTGGCCCGGGCGGAGCTGGCACTGGAGCGCGCCCACGTCCTCCGCCGTTCGTTCAGGCTGCGCCTGTGAGGGTATCCCCCGATCGAGTGTGGCGGCGCGCTGGGCGGGCGCCGATCGGTCAGCGTATGCGCCGCGTTTGCCTGCTTCTCGTCGTGCTCGGATTCGTGCTCGCCTCGACGTCGGGCGCGCGTGCCGGAGCACGCAACTGGGCGGCTCCCGAGATCGCGGCCGTGACGAAAGCGGGAGTGCTGGGCACGTCGCCGTCGACCTTCCGGCCCAACGAGGCGTTGACGCAGCAGGAGCTCGCCGACGCGATCTCGGCCACAGATGCGGTACTGCACCCGCCTGTCTCCCAGCCGCCGCCGCAGCCGCTGCAGATCGTCTCCAGCATCGCCGACGAGGCGACGATCGGCGGCGTCGTTCCGTGGCAGGTCGACGCTCCGGGGCAGAACGTCGACCACGTCGACTTCGCGGTCGACGGCGTGGGCCTCCTGTCGCAGCACACCGCGCCGTTCATCTTCGATCTCGGCGCCGGCGGCCTCGACACGCGGACGATGGCCGACGGCGAGCACCAGCTCGCCGTCAACGTCGCGTTCGTGGGAGGCGGTTACGCGATCGCCGTCTGGACGGTGACGGTCGACAACAGCTCCGGGGAGAACATCGGCTCCGGCGACCTCGTCCCGGTGACGGTCGCGAAGTCGTGGCTCCCGGCCCAGCCTTCGGTGCAGACGACGACGCACCGCGTCCTGTACCGCGCTCTCGTCCCGGCCAGGCCGGTGACGATCAAGCAGCTCGACGCCGCGCTGGTCGGCTACCTCGACCTCGGCGGCGCGGCACGCGAGATCCAGGCGACGCTCAAGAGCGCCGGCCTCGTTCCGCGCCCCAACACGGGTACCGAGGCGGTCGCGCGGCTGCTCGGCCTGCGCCTGAACCATCCTGCCGGCGAGGACGACCTCGAGCTCCTACCCAACCAGGCCGCGACGCGGGCGGAGGCGGCGTGGTCGTTCGCGCACGTGCTCGACCTCGACCCGTCGCAGCTCGCGTACGTCGAGCAGCAGGCGGCGGCCTTCACGCTGCCGCAGCTGACGCCGTGGCAAACGCAAATCCTCACCACGGCGGTCTCGTACGTCGGCTACCCGTACGAGTGGGGCGGCACAAGCCCGACGCACGAGGTCGACTTCGGGGTCCCTGCCGTTGGTGGCTTCGATTGCTCGGGATTCGTCTGGCGGGTCTACAAGCTCACCCCGTATCCCGATGAGCAGGGCCTCGCAGGCGTGCTCCGTGGTCGCACGACGTACCAGATGAGCGGCGAGGTCCCCCGGCGCGAGCTGATCTCCGTCGGGAAGCTGCAGCCGGCCGACGTGATGTTCTTCGGCGCGCGCGGCCCGCGCTCGAGCCCGAGCGTCGTCGACCACACCGCGCTCTATCTTGGGAACGGCTGGTTCATCCAATCCTCAGACGAGGGTGTGACGCTGCTGCCGTTCGATGGCTGGTACCGCCACACCTTCGCCTGGGCTCGACGGCCGCTCCACGAAGCCGGGCTCGAGTAAACACGGGCCTAACAGAGCGCCCGGCTGCGTGCCCCCGGCGCCGCGGTTAGGCTTGCCCGCGATGCTTGCCCCCGGCGTCTCCGAGGACCTCGCACGCTTCGCAATCGGCTTCGATCACCGCGATCGCGAGCGCCTGCACGCGCTCTGGGATCGCGTCTTCGACAGCGAGCGCTGGTCGGAGGGTGAGCTCACCCAGGAGTTCGAGGCTGCGTGGTCTGCATGGAACGGGCTCGACGCAGTCGCGTTCAACGGCTGGACGGGCGCGGCGCTCGCGGCGCTCGCGTGGGCAGACGTGCGCGGCCGTACCGTGCTCTGTCCGTCGAACACGTTCATGGCGACCCCGCTCACGATCCTGCACTCGGGCGCGCGCGTCGAGTTCGTCGACTGCAACCGCGACGACCTGTGCATGTCGTTCGACGACCTGGAGCGGAAGGTCGCGCAGCATCGTCCGCATGCTGTCTTCCTCGTGCACATCGGTGGCCACATCGCGTTCGACTCCGAGCGGATCGCCGAGCTCTGCCGCGCGGAAGGCATCCTGCTGATCGAGGACTGCGCACATGCGCACGGCGCGGAGTGGAACGGGCGCCGCCCCGGCACCTACGGGGACGTCGGCGTCTGGTCGTTCGCGGCGACGAAGACCGTGTCCACCGGCGAGGGCGGAATGCTCGTCTCGCGCCACCCCGAGGCGCTCGAGTTCGCGCGCACGTTCCGCAACTACGGGAAGCCCGACTACGCGATCGCAGGGCTGAACTTCCGCCTGAACGAGCTGACGGCTGCCGTTGGCATCGTGCAGACCGAGCGGCTGCCGGACATCGTCGCGTGGAAGAACGAAGCTGTGCGGGCGCACGTCGATCCGCTGTACCCCTCGCGGCTCCAGTTGCCGGATGGGATGACGTCCGGCCTGTACAAGGTGATCGTGTTCGAGGCGATCGAGCGTTCCACCGGCAAGGTGTACGACGAGCCGTGCCATCGCATCCTCGGACACCAGGTCGACCTGCCGGCGAGCGACTGGGTGGCGGCCAACCACTGGTGCGTGCCGCTGTACTATCGGCCCGAGAGCCGCGAAGCCGAATGAAGGTCGTCGTCACCGGCGGCTCGGGCTTCATCGGCTCGCACGTGCTGGACAAGCTCCGGCTGAGCGGCCGCGGGGTGCGCAACTTCGACCTCGTCCCGTCCCCGCATCACGAGCCGGATGAGATCGACACCGTCATCGGCGACCTCGGCGACCCCGCAGCGGTGCGTGCGGCGCTCGACGGGTGCGACACCGTGATTCATCTCGCCGCCGTGGCGGACGTCGACCAGGTGGTGAAGGACCCTGCCCACGCGGACCGGGTCAACGTCCGCGGCACCCAGACGCTGCTCGACGCAGCGCGGGAGGCGAAGATCGCGCGCTTCGTCTACGCCAGCACGATCTGGGTGTACGGCGACGCCACCGGGCCGGAGTCGATCGACGAGGAGGCGGCGCTCGCGGCGCCGAAGCACTTCTATACCGCGACCAAGATCGCCGGCGAGCTGTACACGATCAGCTACGGCGAGCTCTACGGGCTCGAGCACACGATCCTGCGCTTCGGGATCCCCTACGGTCCTCGCTCCCGACCGACCGCCGTCGTCGCCGCATTCACCGCAAAGGCGCTCGCCGGGCAGCCGCTGACGATCGCGGGAGACGGGACACAGTCGCGGCGCTTCGTCTACGTCGAAGATCTCGCCGAGGGCGTCGCGGCGTCCCTCGTGCCCGCGGCGGCGAACCGCACCTACAACCTCGTGGGGCACGAGAACGTCAGCGTCCGCTCGATCGCGCGAACGGTGCGCGAGGTCGTCGGGGACGTCCCGATCGTCCACGTCGACGGCAGGGCGGGCGACCTGCGCGGCGCGAACATCTCCGGCGATCGTGCCCTCGCCGAGCTCGGCTGGGAGCCGACCACGCAGTTCGGGGAAGGCGTGCGCCGCTACGTCGAGTGGCTGACCGAGACCGCCGCCACGCCGGCGGCCGCGATCGCATCCAGCACCGACGGCAGCGCCGCCGCCGTCCTTCGCCAGGAATCGGCCGAGCTGTAGGCGTCCGAGTCGTGCAGCAGCACGACGGCGCCGGGCCGGAGATCGCGCGCGACGAGTCGCGCGATGGAGGCCGCCGTCGCGCGGCGCGCCCAGTCCCGCCCCCAGGCCGACCAGAGGAGCGGTCGCCAGCCGCGGCGTCGCACCTCGGCGAGAGCTCCTGAGCTGAAGACGCCGTACGGGGGCCGGTAGAGCGTCGGCACGACGCCGGTTGCGTCTTCGATCGTCTCGAGGGCGCGGTCGTAGTCGGCCGCGACCTCCCGGACGCGCCGCCGCAGCAAGAGCACATGGCGGAAGCCGTGCAGCGCGACCTCGTGCCCCTCGTCGACGATCCGCCTCGCGACGTCCGGGTGCTGCCGCACCTGCTCACCCACGAGGAAGAACGTCGCCTGCGCGCCGCGGGCCCGGAGCTCGTCGAGAACGGCCGGCGTGCCGCTGGGGTGCGGCCCGTCGTCGAACGTCAGGGCGATCCCGTCGAGGCGCGGGAGGCGGCACTCGATGCCGTAGTCGTCGGCGAGCCGCTGCGCGTGCGCCGCGAGTGCCGGGCCGAACCAGCCGAGCGCCGGTCGGCTCAGAGCCCGGACACGCTCGCCAGCGCGAGCACGAGCGATGCCGCCGACGGCAGCGCAGCGAGCGTCAGCCCCGGCGTCCGGCGGCGGCCGAGCGCCTCCCCGAGCGCCTCGACGAGCTCGGGCCGCGAGCGCGCGACCTCGGCGATCCCGTAGCGCCTGAACGCCTCGTTGTTGACGCGGATGTGGCCGCGGCCCCAGCCGAACGAGATCGTCGGGCAGCCCCGAACGTATGCCTCGAGCACCGTCAGGCCGGCCGTGGAGTGGACGAGCGCGTCGCCTGCAGCGAGCCACTCGCTCATGTGCTCGGTGAACCCGACGACGCGGACACGCGGATCGCCTCCGTAGCGCTCGGCCATCGCGGATTGCAGCCGCTCGTTGCGCCCGCAGAGGCAGGCGACGAGCGAGACCTCCTCGAACGAGAGCGCCTCCTCGACCGCGCTGCGGAGGTCGCCGACTCCCCAGCCGCCCCCCGAGACCAGCACGACCTTGCCCTGCAGCGGCACGCCCAGCGCGATGCGCGCCGCCTGCGGATCGCACGGCGACGAGAACTCGGGCCGTGTGAGTCCGTGCACGACGTGCACCTCGGCGGCCCTGCCCGCGACTCGCCGCACCTCGTCGATCGACTCCGGATGCGTCACGAGGTGCAGGTCGACGCCGGACGCCGCCCAGTAGTGCATCGCGGCGAGGTCGGTGATCGCAGCGACGACGGGCACGGCGAGCCGGCCGCTGCGCCGCAACCCGCCGAGCACCTCCGTGGTCATCGGGTAAACGGACACGATCACGTCGGGCCGGACCCGCTCGACCAGCCGCACGACGCCGCGCGACCCGAAGCGGCGCACCAGCCACTTCGTCGCGACGCGGCTCGGCGGGAAGCGGACGAAGACCCAGAACGCCGCGTCCCAGATCCAGTGGAAGCGGTGGAAGATCACGCCGGGGGCCTGCTGGTTGACGAGCACGAAGGCCGGCCCGAGGGCGACGAGCCCATCCTCGACGACGACCTCGACCTCGGGCGCCTCGCCGCGAAGCTGGGCGGCCAGCGTGCGCGCGGGCAGGTCGTGTCCCTCCCCGACGCTCGCCGTGAGGATCAGGACCCGGCTCACGCAGGTGAATCTACTCCCCTGGTCGGCGTTTTCCTTACTGCGGGCCCTTGACCGGCGGCCAGTGGGGCGAGATGTCGGGATCGCCGAGCGCCCCGTACGGAGGGCATGCCCGCGGTGCGCGGAGTGCTTCGCGGTCGGCGATCAGGAGCTCCGCGACCCGGGTGTTCGCGGGTACGGCCCGCTGCCAGGCGCTGCGAAGCCGCAGCCCCAGCTCGACAAGGGCGCGCGGCGGCAGCGCCCGCCGAGAGCGAACGACGAAGTAGCGCGGAGTCGGGCGCGCCACGGTCACCGACTGCGCGAACGCCGCGAAGGTGCGGCCGCCGGCCCGCCACTCATCCGGCTGCGCAGCGAAGAACAGCCACAGGCCGTGGGAACCGGTCCGCGGTCCCAATAGGAACGGGGCGACGCGCGTGCACGAATCGTCGTCGACCAGCGGCAGCCCGCTCACCCGTAGCGCGACGTAGTGGTCGAGGATGTTCGCGGGATGCCCGTAGTCGAACGACGCGAAGAAGGGGCCACTCGTTCCGGTCGACCCGAACAGCACCGACCCCGCCGCCTCCCCGGCGACCTGGTGCGTCACAGCCGACAGCTCGATCCCTCGCACCGCCCGGCGCCGGTCGACGTCGTAGCGGAGCTCGATCGCAACGAGGCCGGCGACGAGGAGGACGAGCACCGGGAAACGCAGGCGCCCCGACCAGCGCGCGACTGCGGCACATCCCGTGACGACGACAGCCAGAAAGGCCGGCGTGACGGGGATCATGTAACGGTCGAAGAAGAGCGCCGAGTCGCCGTGCGCGGGGACGACCGAGAAGAAGACGACCGGAGCGGCGACGGTCAGCGCGCAGAACAGGAGCAGCCGCCACCGCTGTGCAAGCGCGAGCACGACGAGCCCGAGCGCGGCGAGCGCGGTGAAGTAGTTGACGTCGTGGCGACCGGGAGCGACGAAGTGCAACGCGTCCTCCCACACCGGCCGTCCGTCGAAGGTGCGGCCGGTCTGTCCCGAGCCGAGGCCGTAGCGGTCGCCGAGGACGTGCAGCGTGTGCACGTAGTACGGCAGGAACGTGACGAGTAACGCGACGGCGCCGGGCCACGCCTCGTGCGCGACGACACGCGGGGGCCGCGGCGCGTAGACGAGCGCGACTCCGAACGCGGTGAGCGCGTAGAGCGGCGCCGTCGGATGCACGAACACGGTCGAGCCGAGCACCGCGCCCGCCCCGATCCACCAGCGAACGGAGCCGGTGCGGGCGGCGCGCAGCGCGGCGACGGTCCCCCACATCACCCACGCGAACAGCAGCGTGTGGGGCCTGCCGAACGTGGCGTACGAGAGCGGGATCGGCGACACGGCTGTGAGCAGCACGACCGCCGCCGCTGCCTCGGCGCCGACCAGCTCACGCACGACCAGCCCGACCGCCGGCAGCGCCAGGCACAGGAAGACGATCGACGGCACGCGCAGGGAGGGCAGTCCCGGCCACCACCCCTGGATGAAGTGCTCGAGCCAGAAGTGCAGCGGCCCGCCGCCCCGCTCGGTCGAGACGATGTGGAAGACGTGGCCGAAGGAGAACTGCGAGACGCGGAGCGTCAGCTCCTCGTCGACGTTCAGCGGCGACCACCAGACGCTCTGCAGCGACAGGCCGACCACGAGCCCGGCTGCGGCGACCACCGCGGCCGGCAGCAGGAGACGCGGAAGTCGTTCTCTCAGCGTCAGTTCAGCGGGCGGCCGCCGCTCTTCGCGAGCGCCTTCTTCATCTCGGGCGTGACGGGCGCGACGCGGTACGGATGCTCGTCCGCCACGTGCGTCTCGTGGTAGACGCTCTCCGCGTTGACCTCCCAGATGTCGTGGTGCGTACCTGCGAGCACGTTGTCGACCGCGCGCATCGCCGTCAGCATCGAATGGTCCGAGTTGTTGTAGCGGTGCAGCCCGTTGCGGCCGACCTGCTGGAGATTCTCGACCGTGTCGAGCCAGCTCCGGATCGTCTGGACGCGGCCGGCGTAGTTGCTGTCGTAGATCGGATACGCCTTCGGTACGCGGCTGACGAATCCGCGCTCCACCTTCGAGCGGGCGGCGAGACCGAGCTGATCGAGCTCGGCCGCCGCGAGCTCGACGAGATCGTCGTCGTCCATCGTCCACAGCTCGTCGCCGGCGAAGCAGAAGTACTCGAGCCCGACACACGCCTTGCTCGGATCGGGGACCATCCACGGCGACCAGGAGCGGTAGTTCTGGATCCGGCCGACACGCACGCGCGGCTCGTGGATGTAGATCCAGTTGTCCGGGAACAGATCTTCCCCGTCGACGACGAGCGCCACGGTGAGGAAATCCCGATAACGGAGACCGCGTGCTGCGTCGAGCACCTCGCGCCCAGGGTGCGGGTGCGCCATCTCGACCAGCTCGCGCAGCGGGAGCGACGAGATCACCGCGCCGGGGAGCTCGTACAGCTCACCGCCGGCCTCGATCTCGACAATTCGTTGCCCGGCAAGCTCGATCCGCTCGACCGGCGCCTGCAACCGCACCTCGCCGCCCAGCTCTGCGATCGCGTCGGCCATCGCCTCCCACATCTGCCCCGGCCCGTAGCGCGGATAGTTGAACTCCGAGATCAGGCTCTTCACGCGGTTGCCCTTGTTCCCGAAGAACGCCGCGCGGGCGGCCGAGAAGAACGACAGTCCCTTGATCCGCTGCGCGGCCCACTCGGCCCGGATCTCGGTCGTCGGCACGCCCCACAGCTTCTCCGTGTACGACTTGAAGAAGAGCTCGAACAGCCGCCGGCCGAAGCGGTTCGACACCCAGTCCTCGAACGTCTCGTCGCTCTTGTTGCGCCGCATCGCCGTATGGACGTAGCTCCCCATGCAGCGGGTGAGCTCGAGCGGCCCGAGCTTGCGGATCACGTCGGGGCCGCGGAGCGGATAGTCGAGGTAGCGGCTGTTCCAGTAGATGCGCGACATCCGCGGCCGCAGCAGGAACTCGTCGCCGAGAATCTCGTGCCACAGCGTGTCGACCTCGACTGACTTCGTGAAGAAGCGGTGGCCGCCGAGGTCGAAGCGGTACCCGTCCCGCTCGACGGTCTTCGCGAGCCCGCCGACCTGGCCCTCGGCCTCGACGACGACCACGTTCTGGCCCGCCTTGCCGAGGAGGTAGCCGGCCGTGAGCCCTGCCGGCCCTCCCCCGAGCACGAGCATCGTCTGCGTGGTCTCAGGGTTGTCGCTCATGAGGTGGGGCGGCCCGGCGGCCCGCCCCGAGGACTCTAACCAAGCCGGCGATACACAAACGCCTGGAGCGGCTTGAAGTAGTTGAGATGAAGCGCGATCTCATTCGTCGAGACGTGCTGGACGAGCTCCAGGCGTGGGTCGGTCTGCAGGAGGTGCGTCCAGAGGGTGGCCTTCTGCCAGACGAGCTTCGTCCACTTCGCGTCCCAGGCGCGGTAGTCGCGGAAGATCGGGGTGACGACGATGAACTCGTGGCCGGGCCGAACCGTCCGGAGCAGCCGCTCGAGCGTCGGCGCCGGCGCGGTCGCACGGAGCCGGGGTACCGCGTCGACCCAATCGAACACCTGGTCGTCGCGGACCGGCCCGAGCGTCGTCGCCCAGCGAAGGCCCGGGCCGAAGTAGTAGCGGAGCACGGGGACCTGCTCGGGGTGCGTCGAGATCACGAGCTCGCCCGGATGGACATGCGGCTTCAGAACCGCAGCGATCTGCCGCGCGTTCTCCTTGTCCGGATGAGCGGAGTAGCCGCCCCAGATGAAGATGACCGCGACGAGTGCGATCAGCCCGAGCCGGCCGGCGGCGACGAGCCCGCGCGCGCCGAGGAGCACAAGCGTGCCGAGCAACACGGCGAAGTACCGGCCTGTCCAGGCCGGCGAGATCTGCGACGCGATCCAGGCAAGGAAGATCGTCGCCTCCGCGCCGACCGCGAACGCGAGCACCACTGTCCTCTGCTCGTCGGTGCGGCGCCGAAGCAGCGCGGCGAGCCCGGTGCCGCCGACGAGCGCGAACGCCATGAACGGGCCGTCGCCGGAGAGCACCTGTCCCGGCGCGAGCACGAGATCGTGCAGGTTGGGCGACGTCGACCACGGCGCGCCCGTGTGGTGGATCTGGAAGACCACAGTCGCGAGCCACGGGGTGTAGAGCACGACGACACCGAGCCCGGTGAGGAGCGCCGGGCGCCAGCGGTCGCGCGCGACGATCGCAGTCGTGACGGCGAGCCCGGCGCACACGAAGAGCCCCCAGTTGTGCGTGTACAGCAGCGCGGCGAGCGACAGGGCGAGCCCGACGCACCAGGCGCGCGAGCCGCGGAGGATCCCCTCGACGTACGCCCAGGCGACGAGCAGTGACAGGAACGCCGCCATCGTGTACATCCGCGTCTCTTGCGCGTAGTACGTGAGATACGGATCAAGCGCGATGAGGATCGCGCAGACGAGTCCGGTGGTGCGGTCGAACACCGCACGCCCCGCCGCGTAGGCGAGGGGGATGCAGGCGAGGGCGAAGACGAGCGAGAGCACATGGGTCGCGCGTTCGCCGTCGCCGAACACCCGGATCCAGAGCCCGAGCAACATGTAGTACGCCGGCGGCGAGCCGTCGTGGCGCAGCACGTGGGGGATCGACGACCAGTGATGGTGCGCGACGCCGACGGAGATGCCCTCGTCGATCCAGAAGCCGGCGCCGAGGATCCGCGTCCGCAGCACCAGCGACAGCGCCGTCAACCCCGTGAGGATCGCCGGTGCGGTCCAGCGCGCCGACAACCACTCCCGATAGGCGATCGTCTGAGCCTGGCTCGCCGTGCGCACCAGGTTCACGAGTTCGAGCTCTCCGGCTCGAGCGTCACGACCGTCCGGCGCCCGTTGTGGGTGCAGACGACGTCCACCTTCTCGTTGCGCCGATACGTGCCGGCGACGCCGAGGAAGAGCGACGTCCAGCGCCAGAAGCCGAGCCGGCCCTCGGTCGTGAGCTCGCGGCCGAACACGAGCTGCCGCCCACGCTGCTCGTAATCCGTGCCGAGGCGCTGCGGGACGCCGTTCACGAACACCTCGAACGGGCCTGTCACACCCTCCGGCAGCACCACCTGACTCCGCGGCTCCACGCTCTATACGATGCCTTCCGGCGTGCGCCGGACCGCCTTTGTCATCCTGCTCACGAGCACGGTCGCGCTCGCCGCGGCCTCGGCGGCGCTGGCCGGGAACGGCGGCTTCCTGCCGGGCGAGCCGCACTCGCCGAATGCGCACCGGATCACGTCGGCCTTCATCTTCGTCGCAATCTTCACCGGCATCGTGTTCGTCCTGGTGGAAGGAGCATTGATCGCTTTCGTCGTGAAGTACCGGCGCGGCAAGCGCGCACGGGCGGTCGACGGGCCGCAGATCCACGGCGCGACCCGGCTCGAGATCATCTGGACTGTCCTGCCTGCGGTGATCCTCACGGTCATCGGAGCGTTCGTGTTCTACAAGCTTCCGGGCATCGCGGACGCGCCGAAGGCGGCGGCCGCCGACGAGACGACGATCCAGATCGAGGGTCACCAGTTCTACTGGCTCTTCCGCTATCCGAACGGTGCGATCTCGATCGACCGCATGATCGCGCCGGCGAACGAGGTCGTCCACGAGGATGTGATCGGGCTCGTCTCCGACGTCAACCACTCGTGGTGGGTGCCCGACCTGGGCGGCAAGTACGACGCCATCCCGGGCAAGGTCAACCACACCTGGTTCCAGGCGCCCGTCGGCAGCTACATCGCACGGTGCGCGGAGCTGTGCGGCATCCAGCACGCGCTGATGACCGCGGTCGTCGACGTCGTCCCGCGCGCCGAATACGACGCGTTCTTGGCAAAGCGCGCGTCGGCGGCAGGAACGCTCGCGCTGGGCCAGGAGGAGTTCCAGGGCGTGTGCGAGTCGTGCCACCGGCTCGCAAACAAGTACGTCGGCCCAGCGCTCGGCGGCAACCCGCTGCTCTCCGACCGGCACGGCATCGAGTCGCTCCTCCGCAAGGGCCAGGGTCTGATGCCGGCCGTCGGTCAGAACTGGACGGGACACCAGCTCGACGCCCTGATCGCGTACACCAAGCGCTTCGCGAAGAGCGGGTCGTAGCGTGGTCGCCGGCGCAGAGACCGTTCGCCCCTATCGCGCCGACTGGCGGCGCGGCCGCGTGGCTTCCTGGTTGACGACGGTCGACCACAAGCGGATCGGGATCCTCTACATCGTGACGTCGCTCGTGTTCTTCGCGGCGGGCGGCGTGCTCGCGCTCGTCATCCGCACGCAGCTGATCGTCCCGAACAACCACGTGATCGTCCGCAACTCGTACAACGAGGCGGTGACGATTCACGGGACGACGATGATCTTCCTCGTCATCGTCCCGCTCCTCGCCGGGTTCGGCAACTACCTCGTTCCGCTGATGATCGGCGCGCGTGACATGGCGTTCCCGCGGCTGAACGCGTTGTCGTACTGGCTGTACGTCCTCGGCGGAGTGGTGCTCTACCTGAGCTTCTTCGCGAAGGGCGGGGCTGCCGCCGCCGGGTGGACGAGCTATGTCCCGCTCTCGACGCTGCACGAGCCCGGCCACGGCCAGGACCTCTGGATCCTCTCGCTCCACATCCTCTCGATCGCGTCGCTCGTCGGCGCCATCAACTTCCTCGTGACGATCACCAACATGCGGGCGCCCGGTATGTCGTGGATGCGCCTGCCGCTCTTCTGCTGGGCGATCGCGACCTACGCCTGGCTGCTCGTGCTCGTGCTGCCGACGCTCTCGGCAGGGCTGACGTTGATGCTGCTCGACCGCCAGGTCGGGACCCACTACTTCGACGCGGCGCACGGCGGCAGCCCGATCCTCTACCAGCACGTCTTCTGGTTCTTCGGGCACCCCGAGGTCTACATCATGATCCTGCCCGCGATGGGGATCATCTCCGAGGTCTTACCCGTGTTCTCGCGCAAGCCGATCTTCGGGTACAAAGCCGTCGCGCTCTCGACCGCAGGGATCGGGTTCTACTCGCTCCTCGTGTGGGCGCACCACATGTTCGCGGTCGGCATGCCGATCGGGCTCGACATCTTCTTCATGATCAGCTCGATGATCATCGCGATCCCGACCGGCGTGAAGATCTTCAACTGGCTCGCGACGATCTGGCGCGGCAACATCTCGTTCGACACGCCGATGCTGTGGGCCCTCGGCTTCATCGGCGTGTTCACGATCGGCGGACTGTCCGGCATCTTCCTCGCGGCGTTCCCGATCGACTGGCAGGTGACCGACACGTACTTCGTCGTCGCTCATATCCACTACGTGCTCTTCGGCGGCTCCGTCTTCGGGATCTTCGCCGGCCTCTACTACTGGTGGCCGAAGATGTTCGGGCGGATACTCGACGAGCGGCTCGGGAAGCTGCACTTCTGGACCGTGTTCGTCGGGTTCAACCTGACCTTCTTCCCGCAGCACATGCTCGGGCTGCTGGGGATGCCGCGGCGCGTCTACACGTACCACCAGCACGGCCTGTGGGAGGCCTACAACATGATCTCCTCGATCGGCTCGTACATCATGGCCGCGGGGATGCTCGTGTTCGTCTGGAACGTCGTGCGGACGGCCCGCGTCGGCCGCCGCGCCGGGAACGACCCGTGGCTCGCCGACACGCTCGAGTGGTACACGACGTCGCCGCCCCCGGCCTGGAACTTCGACACCGTGCCGTACGTGGCGAGCGCGAGGCCGCTGCGCGACCTCCGCCGGCGGCTCGCGGAGACGCGAGGGTTCTGATGGGCTGGGCGGCGCGGCTGACGGCGGTCGGCGCGGTTGCCGGGACCGGCCTGGCCGTTGTCTCGGGCGCCGCGGAGTGGAACGCCGCCCACCGCCTTCTCGCCGCAGTTGCCGTGCCGCCGCTCGCCGCGCTGGTCGCGACGGCCTGGGTGACGGCGCGGCGCCAATTGCCCGCGGGGCTCGTCGCGCTGGCGCTGTTCGGCGTCGCGGCGCTCCTCACCGGACGCGGCGTCCACCTCGCCTTCGCGGCCTTGGCCTTCGGAGCCACGACATTTCTGGCGGCCTCGATCTTCCGTGCGGCTCCTTCGACGCTTTCGACCGCTTCGGCCGCGTCGGCCGGTTCGACGGGTTTGGCCCGTTCGACCCGTTCGGCCCATTCGACAACTGTTGCCGCCGAGCAACAGTTGTCTTTCGATAACAGTTATCGAAGGACAGCGCGCGACTACGTCACGCTCACCAAGCCGCGCATCATGACTCTCCTGCTGCTGACTGGCGGGGCGGGGGCATTCGTCGGGGCACGCGGGTCGCCCTCCGCCGGGGTCTTCGCTGCGACGATGCTCGGCCTGGCGCTTGCCTGCGGCGGTGCCTCAGCCTTGAACCACTACCTCGACCGGGACATCGATCGGTTGATGGGCGCGCGGACGGAGAAGCGCCCGGTCGCGTCGGGTCGGCTCCCGGCGCCGCGCGCACTCGAGTTCGGGCTCGCGCTTTCGGCCGCGTCCTTTGCGCTGCTCGACTCACTCGTCAATCTGCCGACCGCGCTGCTGGCGCTGGCGGGAAACCTCTTCTACGTCCTGGTCTACACGCGCTGGCTGAAGCGCACCACTGCGCAGAACATCGTCATCGGCGGCGCTGCTGGCGCGGTGCCGCCACTCGTGGGCTTTGCAGGCAGCACCGGTCACCTCGGCTGGGCGGCGATTGCGATGTTCGCCGTCGTCTTCGTCTGGACGCCGCCGCACTTCTGGGCCCTCGCACTGATGCTGAAGGAGCACTACCGGCGCGCAGGCGTACCGATGCTGCCGGTGACACGCGGCGATCGCGAGACGGCGCGGCAGATCCTCTGGTACACGCTCCTGCTCGTTGCAGTCACGCTCGTGCCGGCCGCGGTCGGCGTATTCGGGCTCGTCTACGCGGTGGCTGCGATCCTCCTCGGCGGCGTCTTCGCGTGGTACGCGCTCGCTCTTCGCCGCTCGCTGGCGCGTGCGGCCGCGGTGCGGCTGTTCCATTACTCGCTCCTGTATCTCGCGCTCCTCTTCGTCGCGATGGCAATCGACTCGGTGATCTGATGACGGAACCGCTCGCCGAACCTCTGCCGCCGAGGACCGAGCACGAGCCGCACGCCCCGAGCGAGGCGGAGATCGCCCGCCGTAACCTGATGTGGGGCTGGGCGCTCTTCGGGCTCTTCTGCGTCCTGTTCGCAGGGACGATCGGCGTCGCCTACATCTACCTCTGGCTGAGCTAGCGGGGATCTGGATCACCGAGCTGGGACCGGGACCGCCCGGTCGCCGGCTGGCGGTGAAGGATCTGCTCGACACCGCGGGAATCCGCACGACCTACGGGTCGGCGGTGTTCGCCGACCGCGTCCCGACGGTGACGGCCGGCGCGGTGCGCATGCTCGAGGAGGCGGGCTGGGTCAATGTCGGCAAGGCGAACCTGCACGAGTTCGCGTACGGCACCACCTCGCAGAACCTCCACTACGGCGTCGTTCCGAACCCCGTCGACGCATCACTGACGGCGGGCGGGTCGAGCGGAGGGTCGGCGGCGGCGCTTGCTGCCGGGCTCGCGGACGGAGCGCTCGGCACAGACACCGGCGGGTCGATCAGGATCCCCGCTGCGTGCTGCCGGATCGTCGGATTCAAGCCGTCGTTCGCACAGGTGCCGGTCGACGGCGTGTTTCCGCTTGCCCCGACCTTCGACCACGTCGGACCGATGGCACGAGACGTCGCCGGCTGCGTCGAGCTGATGCGAGCGCTGGCGCCCGAGGTCGAGGTGCCCGAGGTAGCAGTCGCTGACGTGTCCTTCGCGTCGGCGTGGGGCGCGGCGCCCGTCGATGCAACGCCCGTCGACTTCCCGACTGCGGAGCCGGTAGTGCGGGCGTTCATGCGGGAGGTTGGCGACGTGCATCGCGATCTGTATCCCGAGAATGCCGAGCTCTACGGCGAGAACATCCGCGGGAAGGTCGAACGCTGCCTGGCGGTGACCGACGCCGAGTACGACGCGGCGGTTCGCGCTCGAGCGGAGCATGCGGAGCGGGCTATCGCCGTGCTCGATGGGTACGACCTGCTGCTCACGCCGACGCTGTCGATCCCGGTTCCCGGCGCGGATGTCGTCGAGGTCGAGATCCGGGGTGCGCTGACGCTGCACACGTTTCCGTTCAACGCGCTCGGCTGGCCGGCGTTGGCTCTGCCGTATCGAGGAGGATCGCTCCAGGTCGTCGGGCGGCAGGGGGCCGACGGGCTGGTGCTGGCGGCCGGGCTTGCGCTCGAGAAAGCGCTCGGTTGAGCTTCGACCGCGACCTGCAGTTCGCACACCAGCTCGCGGATGCCGCAGACGCGATCACGCTGGCGCGCTTCCGGTCGCGCGATCTGCGGGTCGACACGAAGCCCGACCTGACGCCGGTGTCGGAGGCTGACCGAGCGGCCGAGGAGGAGCTGCGGCGGCTGGTCGCTGCCTCGGGCCGCGGGGAGAGTGTCTACGGGGAGGAGTTCGGCGACGACGGTGGCGACGTCAGGTGGATCGTCGACCCGATCGACGGTACGACGTCATACGTGCGGGGCGTGCCGATCTGGGCGACGTTGGTCGCGCTCGAGCGGGAGGGTCTGGTGGACGTCGGTCTTGTCTCGGCGCCGGCGCTGAGGCGTCGGTGGTGGGCGGTGCGGGGCGGCGGCGCGTTCGCCGACGGCGAATGGTGCCGCGTCTCCGCGGTTCGCGAGCTGAGCGACGCGGCCGTGTCGACGACGTCGGCGAGGAGGATGCCACCCGGTTGGAGGGCGATCGTCGAGCGCGCGTGGTCGAACCGTGGGCTCGGTGACTTCTGGCAGCACTGCCTGGTGGCGGAGGGAGCGGTTGATGTCGGCTGCGACGCCGTGCTGCAGCTGTGGGATTACGCCGGCGTGAAGCTGGTCGTCGAGGAGGCGGGCGGCCGTGCGACGACGTTCTACGGGGGTGAACCGACGCCGGGCGCGTCCTTCGTCGCAACGAACGGCCTCCTGCACGACGAGGTCGTCGCGCTTCTCAGCGGCGAGCAGTGAGCGCGCGTGCGGAGCGCTGAGACCTGGCACGTACCTGGCCCCGCCGTACGCGTGGGTCTAGCTCCTCGACGAACCGGCGGTAGCCGTTCTGTGAGCCGCCGACCGGCGCGAGCGCGGCCTTCAAATCGATGATCGGGTCCTTCGGGTACAGCCCTACCGTCGCCCCGTACGACGACCATCCGTAGTCCTCCGGCAGCCGGCACATGTTTGCGCGCGTCGGATTCAGTGCGATGTACCTCGCGGTCTCGAGCTCATCTCCGGTTCCTTCGATCACCCGCGTCTGAAAGCGTCGGTCGAAGACGTGCCCGCGCAGCTCGTAGCGCTGGTTGTAGTAGCGGGCATAGCGAAGGTTCATACGCATGAAACCGCTGCTCAGCGTGGCTTTCTTCAGCCGGATCAGGACGTGGTAATGGGTGGACATCACCACGTAAGCGAGGCACGTCCAGTCGCTTAGCGTCGCCTCTTCGCGAAGCAGCCGCACCGCCATGTCCTTGTCGATCGCATCACGGAAGAGAACGCAACCGGAGATTGCGTGCGCCCACGCGTGATACGTCAGATCGGGGAGGTCGACTCGCAACGAACGCGCCATACGCACCGAAGGTGCCTCGACTCAACAGGCAGCGCAAGCGTCACCGCCCGGTTCTTACGCAATCGTTTCGATCTCTTTTGTGTCCAGACACGTGCCTGGCACGTGCCTGGCCCCAGCGCTACGCGTTCGCCGCGCGCACGGCCGCTTCGTAGACGAGGTCGCGCGTGAAGCGGTCGAGCTCCGCGGAGAGGACGTCGCTGGGGTTCGGCGGGTCGCCGGGCGGAAACGGAGCAGCCTCGTCGTCGACGTCGATGCCCTCGAGGCGCTCGCGCTCGTCGATCTCGAGCGCCACCGCGTGTGCGAGCCGCGAACGCAGCCACCCCGCAAGCAGGTACGCCTGCGCACGAGTGCCGTGCACGCGGATCGTCTGCACCCCGCCCACACCCGGCCAGAGCGACGCGAGCAGCGAACGCCACCGCTCCGTCCGCGCCCACGCGATGTCCGACACCGCAGTCCGTTCGAACAGCTCCGCCACCGACGCGTACGCGTCCGGGAGCGACTCCCACTCGGTCGAATCGACGATCAATCTGTCGACGATGCGGACGAGCTGATCGAGCTCGACTGACTCGAACGGCGGCTCGCCCCGCCAGCGACAGAACACCGGCAGGTCGGAGATCAGCAACGGCTGCACGATCGACGCGGGAGCGTGCGCCCGCCGGCCCCGCAGCACGAGCTCGATCACCTCGCCGCACACGGCCCGGTCACCGACCGGGAAGCAGCGAACAGACAGCTGCGCGTCGATCCCGTCCGCCTCGGACGGCCGCGGGACGAGGATGATCGTCCGCGACGGGTGCCGCTCCGCCATCCCGAGCAACGTCGACTCCGCCATGTGTAACCACTCCGGCGGCACCCACGCGATGTGAGTCATCACCGACGTGCGCAGGTTCGGCTGCGAGTCGTCGGACGACGTCGCATCCCGCAGCCGGGCCAGCTCCCGCTCGATCTGCGCGATCGAGACGTCGTCGCCCGTCCAGGTGTCTTCGATCAGTGACGGCGCCACGAACGACCGTCCCGATGCAACAGCTCGTCGGACGCGGCCGGCCCCCAGGTGCCCGCCGCGTAATTCGGGAACGAGGGACGATCGCGCTTCCAGAACGCGACGATCGCGTCGACCAGCGCCCACTGCTCCTCGATCTCGTCCGACCGCGTGAACAGCGTCGCATCGCCGAGCATCGCATCCAGGATCAGGCGCTCGTACGCGTCCGGCAACCCTTCGCGGAACGCGCCGCCGTACAGGAAATCCATGTGCACCGTGCGGATCGTCATCCCTGCACCCGGCACCTTGGCACCGATCGCGAGCGATACGCCTTCGTTGGGCTGCACGTGGATCAGCAGCACGTTCGGCCGCAAGCCGACCCCGCCGTCCTCGAACGGCGGATGCGGGGCGCGCTTGAACTGGATCGCGATCGTCGTCTCGCGCCGCGCGAGCCGCTTGCCCATCCGCACGTAGAACGGCGTGTCCGCCCAGCGCCAGTTGTCGACGAAGAGCTTCGCTGCTACGAACGTCTCCGTCAGCGAGTCCGGCGCGACGCCCTCCTCCTCGCGATAGCCGACGACCTCCTCACCCTCGACGAAGCCGGTGCCGTACTGACCGCGGACGACGTGCTTCGGGCCCGGGGTATGCATCGACTTGAGCACCTTGACCTTCTCGTTCCGCACCGAGTCGGCGGTGAAGTCGATCGGCGGCTCCATCGCCGTGACCGCGACGAGCTGGAGGAGGTGGTTCTGGAAGATGTCGCGGATCGCGCCCGCCTGCTCGTAGTAGCCCGCCCGCTGTTCGATCCCGATCGACTCCGCGACCGTGATCTGGACGTGGTCGATGAACTGGCGGTTCCAGATCGGCTCGAAGATCCCGTTCGCGAACCGGAGCGCCAGCATGTTCTGCACGGTCTCCTTGCCGAGGTAGTGGTCGATGCGAAAGACCTCGTTCTCAGCGAAGTGCTCCTGGATCTCCGCGTTCAGCTCGCGCGCCGACTCGAGGTCGTGCCCGAACGGCTTCTCGATCACCAGCCGGATCCAGCCCTCGGTCGACCGCCGCTTGCCGATCTCGCGCACGAGCGTCCCGATCGCGCTCGGAGGCACCGCGAAGTAGTAGAGACGGTTGCCGAGCGTCCCGCGCTGCTTGTCGAGCTCGGTCAGCGTCTCGCGCAGCGCGTCCTCCGCGTGCTCGTCGGCGAAGTCGAGCGTCGTGTAGCGCATGCCGGCGGCGAGCTCCTCCCAGATCTCGTCCCGGAACGGATCGCGCGC
>Ga0070731_10001855_pt1 | contig 21159 bp, 17 predicted proteins | sample Coa_R1_2_FD_66448 | JGI IMG/M metagenome (GOLD analysis project Ga0070731, IMG submission 66448) | Surface soil microbial communities from Centralia Pennsylvania, which are recovering from an underground coalmine fire - Coalmine... | ecosystem: Environmental > Terrestrial > Soil > Unclassified ... | reverse complement strand
ATGGACGGGATCGCCCTGATCGAGCAGCTCCGCCGGGAGCCCGACTACAGCGACCGGCCGATCATCGTGTACACGGCGCGCGAGCTCGCGCAGCCGGACGAGGAGCGCCTGAAGCGCCTCGCGCAGGGCGTCATCGTCAAGGACGCGACCGCGCCCGAGCGCCTGTTCGACGAGACCGCGCTCTTCCTCCATCGCGCCACGGCGCGGATGCCCGACGACAAGCGACGCCTGCTCGAGCGGCTGCACGACACGAACGCGGCGCTGCGCGGCAAGAAGGTGCTCCTGGTCGACGACGACATCCGCAACATCTTCGCGATGACGAGCATCCTCGAGGGCCAGGGCATGGGGGTCGTGTCGGCGGAGAACGGCCGCGACGCGATCACCCGTCTGCACGGCACGCCCGGCATCGACGTCGTGCTGATGGACATCATGCTGCCCGAGATGGACGGCTACGAGACGATCCGGGCCGTGCGCGGCACGGCAGGGTTCAAGAACCTGCCCATCATCGCCGTCACGGCGAAGGCGATGAAGGGCGACCGCGAGAAGTGCATCGAGGCGGGGGCGTCGGACTACATCGCGAAGCCGATCGACACGGACCACCTGCTGTCGCTGCTCCGTGTCTGGCTCTGCCGTTGAGGCGCGCATGACGGACGAGACCGCGAGCGTTCTGATCGTCGACGACACCCCGGAGAAGCTCGTCGCGCTCGAGTCCGTGCTGATCGGCCTGCCGGTCCGGATCGTGAAGGCGGGCTCGGGTCGCGAAGCGCTTCGCCGGCTTCTCGCGGAGGACTTCGCCGTCATCCTGCTCGACGTGCGGATGCCGGGCATGGACGGGTTCGAGACCGCGGCGCTGATCCGCCAGCGGCCGCGCTCCGCCAACACGCCGATCATCTTCGTCACCGCGTTCGGCGACGAGACGCACGTCGCGCGCGGCTACTCGCTGCGCGCGGTCGACTACATCACGACGCCGATCGTGCCCGAGGTGCTGCGCACGAAGGTCTCCGTCCTCGTCGAGCTGTTCCAGACGGCGGCGCACGTCCGCCGGCAGGCGGACTCGCTCCGGCAGCAGGCGAGCCAGCTGCACCGACTGACGCTCGCCTCCCTCGCCATCCACTCGGCACCCGGCGTGGACGCGATGCTCGAGGTCGTGACGCGCAGCGCCTGCGACATCCTCGGCGCCGCGCGCGCGCACGCGAGCGCCCGGCTCGACGACCGCCGGACGATCGCCGCGATCGCGGGCGAGCCGGGCCGCGAGGAGCTCGACATTGCGGTGGCGGCCGTCGTCGCGCGCACGAACCGCGTCTATCGCGGCACCCGGGATCTGCACCCGGCGGGCGACGGCGACCAGCCCGCAGACGCGACCGCCGAGACCGTGGACGTCCTCGCCGTACCGCTCGTCACGCGCGACGGACGCAACATGGGCGCGATCCAGGTCGCGCGCGCCGGCGCCGCTCCGCACTTCGCGGACGAAGACGAGGATCTGCTCCTCCAGCTGGCCCGCATGACCTCGATCGCGATCGAGAACACGCTCGTCGGCGAGATGCGCGAGGCGAACCGCCTGAAGGACGAGTTCATCGCGACCGTGTCGCACGAGCTGCGCACGCCGCTGAATGCCCTCCGCTCGTGGGCCTACGTCCTCCGCGCGCCCACCCTCGCCCCGGACAAGATGCGCCGTGCGGTCGAAGCCATCGAGCGCAACGTCATCGCCCAGGCGCGGATCGTCGACGACCTCCTCGACGTGTCCCGCATCGTCACCGGCAAGCTCCGACTGAACACGCGCCTCGTCGATCTGGCGCCGATCATCGACGCGGCCATCGAGTCGATCGCCGCGACGGCGGAGGCGAAGGGCGTCCGGATCGTGCGCTCGCTGGATACGCCGACCGCGCTCGTGCTCGGCGATGCCGACCGGCTCCAGCAGGTCGTGTGGAACCTCCTCTCGAACGCCGTCAAGTTCACGCCCGCGGCGGGACGCGTCGACGTCGGCCTCGCGGCGGTCGGGACCGACGTCACGGTCCGCGTCGCAGACACGGGCCAGGGCATCCGGCCGGACTTCGTGCCCCACGTCTTCGAGCGCTTCCGGCAGGCGGACGCATCGTCGACGCGCGCGACCGGCGGCCTCGGCCTCGGCCTCGCCATCGTCCGCCATCTCGTCGAGCTGCACGGCGGCTCGGTCGGCGTCGAGAGCGCCGGCGAAGGCCTGGGCGCGACGTTCACGTTCACAGTCCCCGCGGCCGCCGAGACGACCGGGGTGACGCCGACCGCCGACGACCGCGTCCCCGACACGCACGTCGATCTCTCCGGCCTCCGCGTCTTGGTCGTCGAGGACGAGCCCGACACCCGCGACGCCCTCGCCACGGTCATAACCGGCGCCGGCGGCCACGCCACCGCGGTCGGCACGGTCGCCGAGGCCATCGCGGCACTTTCCACGACGGGCGCCGACGTCATCGTGTGCGACATCGGCCTCCCCGGCGAGGACGGCTACAGCCTGATACGCAAGCTGCGGACGGTGGGCGGGACGACAATCCCGGCGATCGCGCTCACGGCCTACGCGCAGGAGAGCGATCGCCGTCGGGCACTCGCCGCCGGCTTCCAGGCCCACCTGGCGAAGCCGGTGCAACCGGGCCGACTGCTCCACGCGCTCGCGACCGGCGTCCCGGCGCGGCTGCCGGCGCTACCGGTGGTGAAGGCCGGGAACGGCGCGAGCGCGGGTTCGCTGCAGGCACACTAGGTTCCGCGGCGTCGCGACGCGGGCACCTCGTCGACGTCGATGAGGCTGTGTCGGCGCCAGCCGACGGCGGCGAGCCAGGTACGTGGGGCGCGCACCGGCGACGGCTCTGATGGGAGCCACGAGCGTCGTCGCCAACCCCTGAACCAGCGGGCGGACGAAACGCGGATCGATGCCGCGAACATCGGGGACGTGCTTCCGCCAGTTCTGTAGCACGTAGACGAGCGCGTGTCGGACTTCGCGCGGCGTACGCAGAATCCTCGCGTGGTATCTGTCGCCCCACATTCGCCCACGACGTCCGAGAATCCGGTTCACCGCCTTGGCGATGCGGATTGCGAGACCCTGAATGCCGCGGCGGATGGTGACGTCTTCGGACTCGACTACGATATGGACGTGATCCGATTGCACGCTGTAGTGAACCACTCTGAACCGCTCGTCCGACGCGGACCCAAACGCCCTCCGAATAACTCCGAAGATGTCCTCGCGGCGAAGCGATGGGAGACCGCCTCGGGCACGGAGCGTGACGTGAACAGGACAATGCCGCTCGTGCACCGGCCGACGTCGGTGAGGGACACATCGGCGCCCCGGGGACGGCTTCCGCCCGGCTCCTGCTCTACGACCACCCCACGTCGGCGGCGACGGGAGCTCAAGCTGTCGCGTCGTCGATGCCACTTGAGACGGGCAGATATTACACCATGCTAGCTTGCTTGTCAAGCGTCATTCAACCTCGCCCCGAAGGCCCCGACGTCCGAATTTGCGAGGAGTGCGTAGCGCTCTGCGTCGACATCCTTACGGAAAAGAGCATCTGGCCATCACCGCTCGCTTGGTGGTTTCGTTCGATCCGCCACACCGTGCGGCTGCTCGGTCGGGCAGCCGTAAACCTCGTCGCTCCTTCTCGGAAATAGACTGAAGATCACCTGGACGTTTCCGCCGTAAACTAGGACGCGTCGCTTCCGCTACCCCTTCCGCTCCAGCCTTCGCAGCTGCTTCCGCGCCGATTCGAGCTGCCCCCGCAGCGACTCCGCCCGGCGCGCGAGGTCCGCGAATTCCGCGGTCTCCGCCGCGCGTACGAGCTCGTCGGCGTCGGTAGCCAGGCGGGCGAGGCGGGCGTCCACTTCGGTCACCGTGTCGGCGACCTCGGGCTTCTCGCCACCGTTGCCCTCGCCGCGGGCGGCGGACTGCTGGACGAGGCGGTTCACCTCGCCGGCGTCGCGGCCGAGGGCTTCCCAGCGGACGAGGAGTGCGCTGAGCGTTTCCGACCGCTCGCGGATGCGCTCGGCGCGGGCACGTACCGTGTCGGCGAGCGCCTGCTGTCGGTCGCGGGCCGCGCCGATCGCGGCAACGAGCGCCTGGACGAGCTCCCCCAGGCGACCGTCGCTCGTGCGGAGCGCGTTCAGCGCCTGCGCGGCACGGCGCAGGTCCTTCTCGGAGACGAGCTTCGCGCCTTGCAACGACGTCGCGAGCTCCTCGTAGCGACGTAGCTCGACCTCGAGCGCCTCGGCGGCTGCGGCGAGCCCGGACGCGATCTCGCGGGTCACGCGCGCAGCACTCCGCCGAGGTCCGATGGTGTAAAGCGGATCCCGACGTAGAACGGGCCGAAGAGCGCGTAGCGCGAGCTCGCCGGGTCGAAGCGCATCTCGTAGATCAGCTTCTTGAAGACGAGCGGGTCGTCGGCGAAGAGCGTGACGCCCCACTCCCAGTCGTCGAGGCCCACGGAGCCGGCGATCACCTGCGTCACCTGCCCGGCCCAGCGGCGTCCGATCTCGCCGTGCCCGCGCATGAGCGCGGCGCGCTCTTCGGCGGGCAGGTCGAACCAGTTGACCGTCTCGCCGCGCCGCTTCGACATCGGGTAGAAGCACAGGTACCGGCGCGCGGGAATCTTCGGGTAGAGCCGCGGCGCCGCGAGCCGTTTCATCTCCTCCTCGAGCGCAGCGTCCCACCCGGGGGTCCCGGGCTCGGTGCCACGCGCGCGGAGGCGGCTCGAGGCGTGGCCGGTCAGCTCGTACGTCCCGAGCTCGATGACGGACACGTAGGAGTAGGTCGGGACGAGATAGGCACGCAGACGCGTCCGCGACCACGCGAGCTGCTCGGCGCGGAGCGACTCGAGGTCGCGCCGCCAGTGCACCAGGCACACGTCCGCCTTGTGACCCACGATCGCCCAGCACCCGCTGTCGCCGTCTGCCGGCGCGGCCTGCGCGCCGAGCAGCGCGGTCGCCTCCTCGACCGTCGCGGCCCGCTCGGCCGCCGCCGCCGCGTTCCACCGCGGCCAGTCGACGGCGAACATCTCGTGCAGGACGTACCAGCCCTCCAGCGTGACGGGGGCGCCGCTCATGGCCGCGAAAATAGCGTGGGCTTCAGGGGTTTAGAAGCGCCCCTACCGTCCTGGATGGGACCTTCATGTCCGATGCGATTCGGGATAGATCCCGATCATGACCGTCGCGGAGCGGATCCTCCGGCGCGTCTTCGCTACGGTCCGTACCCCGCTCCGCTTCCGCCTCTGGGACGGGACCGTCGTCCGTGTTGGCCCCGGCGAGAGCGGCTTCGTGATCGTCTTCCACTCCCCCGAAGTGTTCCGCCGCATCCTGCGGAGCCCGACGCCGCTCCACTTCGGCGAGGCGTACATCGCCGGCGAGATCGAGATCGAGGGCGACATCCTGGATGCGATGCGTGCCGCCGACGACATCGAGCACCTGAGCGTCCCGCTCGGGACACGCGTCGCGGCCTTCGCCGACCTGCTACGCGTATGAGCCCCCGACCGGACATCGTCGTCGTCGGCGGCGGGCCCGCCGGCAGCACGGTCGCGTGGCGACTCGCGCGCGCCGGCTGTCGCGTCGAGCTCGTCGACGCCGCGACGTTCCCGCGCGTCAAGCTGTGTGCGGGCTGGATCACGCCGACGGTCCTGCGCGACGTGGAGCTCGACCCCCGCGACTATCCGCACACGATGCAGCCGTTCAGAACGGTGTCCGTCGCGGTCGGCGATGCGGAGTACGAGACGCGCTGGGACCACGTCGCGAGCTGGGGCATCGTCCGCGCCGAGTTCGACACGTTCCTTCTCCGGCGCGCCGAGGCGGCAGGTGTCCGTGTCCGCGAGGGTGCGCGCGTCCAAGCGGTCGGCGTCGACGCCGAGGGTGTCGAGGTCGCGACCACGGACGGTCGCGTGCGCACCGATCTCGTGGTCGGCGCCGGCGGCCACGGCTGCCCGGTCGCGCGCGCGCTCGGCGCGACGGCCGACGACGAGGACGTGGTCGTGACGCAGGAGAGCGAGACCGCCGTCGGGGCGGACCGCCTGCGCGGGCTCACGGCGCGGCACGGGTGTCCCGAGCTGTTCGCCGAGCCCGATTTTCACGGCTACGGCTGGTACTTCACGAAGGGCGACTTCCTGAACGTCGGCGTCGGCGCGCTCGGCGGTGCACCCGTTCGCCGGCGGCTCGGGGGGCTGCTCGACCGCTTGCGCGCGACGGGCCGGCTGCCCGCGGACATCGCCCTGACGCCGTTCCGCGGCCACGCGTACGCGATCCGGCGGCGGCGCACGCGGCGGCTCGCGGGCGCGCGCTTCGCGCTGGTCGGCGACGCAGCCGGCCTCGCGCGCGACGTTTCCGGGGAGGGCATCGGCCCGGCCGTGCGGAGCGGGGTATTGGCGGCGGACGCGATCGCGCGCGGCGATATCGGGTCCTACCCAGCCCGTATCGCTGCCGCGTTCGGCGCGCCCGATCGCCTCGTCGCTCGTCTCCTCGCCCGACTGACGCGCCACCTGCCGGAGTCGGTCCTGTTCGCCGCCGCACGCCAGGCCTGCACGCGCCCCGGCCTGCGTCGCCGCCTCGTCCTCGAGGGCGCCTTCGGAATCGGGTGAAGCGATGAGACGCAGGACGAAGGGTCACGACGCGCGCGCGATCGCGTTCCACTACGACGTCTCGAACGACTTCTACGCGCTCTTCCTCGACCGGCGCATGGTCTACACGTGCGCCTACTACCGTCGGCCGGACGGCGACCTCGATCAGGCGCAGGAGGACAAGCTCGACCTCGTCTGCCGCAAGCTCCGGCTCGAGCCCGGCGAGCGCCTGCTCGACATCGGCTGCGGCTGGGGCTCGCTCGTCATGTGGGCCGCGGAGCGGTACGGCGTCGAGGCGCACGGCGTGACGCTGTCGCGGGCGCAGGCCGAATGGGCGCAGTCGGCGATCCGGCGCGCCGGGCTCGAGCGCCGCGCGCGCGTCGATCATCTCGACTATCGCGACCTGCCAACCGACGCCCGCTTCGACAAGGTCGCGGCGGTCGGCGTGATCGAGCACGTCGGCATCCGGAACTACCCGGCGTACTTCGCGCGCGTGCACGACCTTCTCCAACCGGGCGGCCTCTTCCTGAACCACGGCATCACGCACGAGAAGCACTGGAAGCGGAGCTCGCAGACCGACTTCTTCGAGCGCTACGTCTTCCCGAACGGCGAGCTCGACAACGTGAGCCACATCCTCGACGTCCTCGAGCGCGCGCACTTCGAGATCCGCGACGTCGAGAGCCTGCGCGAGCACTACGCGCGTACGACCCGGCAGTGGGTCGAGCGGCTCCAGGCGAACGCGGCGGCCGCGCGTTCGCTCGTGAGCGAGCGCGTCTACCGGACCTGGCTCGCGTACCTCGCGAGCTCGTCGGTGGGCTTCACGCGCGGCTGGATCAGCCTCTACCAGGTGGTCGCCGAGCGCTTGGCCCCGGCCCGCGAGATCGCCGTCCCCACGACCCGCGAGGCGCTCTACGCGCCGGCGGCTCCGATCCGTTCCCGCGCGCGCGCATCCTGAGCGACGGTCGTTCCGGGATTGACGGCAGCCCGGGACGGTGCGGAACATCGTACGCTCGAGGCGGCGCACGTCGTGAACTCGATCCCGGGGGAGCCCGAGGCCGAGGTGGACCTTCATCTCGCGATCCTCGATCGGCTGGACGCACCGCGCGAGGCGGCCCCGGCTCGCAAGCTCGCCCGCCCGCGCCCGCTGCGCGCCATGGGCACCGTCGTGGTGCTGGTCCTCATCGCCACGGCGGGGCACACGGAACGCGCGACGGTCGCACGGGGCCCGATCACGATCGCCGCACCCGAGGCGGCGCCGGTCGCGGAGCCGCCGCGCCCGGTCGCGGAGCCGCCGCGGTCGGAGGAGGACCGCCTGGCGGCCGTCGACGAGCTGACACATGACGCGAGCGACCGAGCGACCGACGCGCTCGTCGCCGCCGCCGACGATCCGTCGCTGCTGGTCGCGATGGCGGGCGTGCGCGCGCTCCGGGGGCGCCCGTGCGCGCGGGTCGCGGGACCGCTCGGCCGCGCGCTCGGGCACACGGACTGGCAGCGCCGCGCGTGGGCAGCCAAGGTGCTCGGCGACAACGGCTGCCGCACCGCTGCCGCGACGCTGCGCGCTCGCCTCGCGCGCGAGCCCGACCCCCGCGTCCGCCGCCAGCTTTCGGGCGCGCTCGCGACGTTGCGCACGGCGGGATGACGGCCCGCCCGCTCGTCCTCGCGATCGCGCTCCTCGGCGCGTGCGCCTCCGAACGCACTCCCACGCCGCCGCCGCTGCAGCACACGCCAGCCGCGCACACGACCCAAGCCTCACGGCACACGGCACGACGCGCGAAACCGCCGTCGCCCGCACCGACAGCCACCGCGCGCCAGACCCTCGAGTGCCCCATCGACCCCGACCGCGCCGACTGCCGCGCGCTGTGCACGGCGGGCGCGACGCACGAGTGGTGCCGCTGAGAGGGGTGGGCGCGCTCGACGCGCCCGCAGAAGACCTAGCCGGCTTTGGCGTCTTCCACCGCGAGCGGCAGCTCGACGACGAACGTGGCGCCCCGCCCGGGTCCGCCGCTCTCGGCGCGCACCTCGCCGCCGTGGAGACGGACGAGCTCGCGCACGATCGTCAGGCCGAGGCCGAGCCCGCCGTGACTACGCGTGCTCGTGCTGTCCGCCTGCCGGAAGCGCTCGAAGACGTGCGGTAGGAGATCGGCGGGTATCCCCTCGCCCGTGTCGGTCACGCGGATGCGCGCGCCGCGCGGATCGCCCTCGAGGCTGACCTCGACGCGCCCGCCCACGGGCGTGTACTCGATCGCGTTCTGGAGCAGGTTGACGACGACCTGCTCCAGCCGCTGCGGGTCCCCGAGCACAGGCGCGGTGATCGGCGCCGTCGCCATGCCTAGCGCGACGCCCTTCTCCTCCGCGACGGGCCGCACCTGGTCGGCCGCGGCAATCACGACGGCGACGAGGTCGACGGGGCGGCGGTCGAGCCGAAGGCCGCCGGTCACGATGCGCGAGACATCGAGGAGGTCCTCCACCAAGCGCACCTGCCGCTGCATGCTGCGCTCGATGGCGCCGGCGGCCTGCTTGATGCGGCCGACCGCAACGTCGTCACGCGCCAGCAGCCGCGTCCAGATGAGCGCGGCCGCGAGCGGCGTCCGGAGCTCGTGCGAGACGACGGCGAGGAAGTCGTCCTTCGCGCGGCTCGCCGCCTCCGCCTCCGCGCGCGCCTGCTGCGCCGAGCGGAACAGCCGGGCATTGTCGATCGCGAGCGCGGCGCGGTGCGCGAGGTCCTCGGCGAGGCCGAGGTCCGCGGGACCGTAGCGGCGGCCGGATTCCGCGGTCGCGAACGTCATCGCGCCCAGAATCTGCCCGTGCGCAACGAGCGCGACGATCATCGCCGAGCGGTAGCCGACCGCCTGCATCACCCGCAGCTGCTCGGGGTCGGTCGCCATCGCGACGACCTCGGTCGGACGCACCACCGGGAAGAGCTCCGAGCGGCCCGTCCGGAGCACACGCGTGCGCGGGTGACGGCCGTCGGGATCTGGCGGATAGATCGTAGCGCCGCGGACGAGTTCAGCGTCGCTGGGGTCGCCGTACGCGAGCGCCACCCGGCGCACGCCCGCATCCTCGAGCAGATCGACGGTGCACCAGTCGGCGAGGAACGGCACCGCCATGCGCGCGACGGTCGCGAGCGTGACGTCGTAATCGAGCGACGCGGTGAGCGCGGCGCTCGCGTCGGCGAGGAACGCGAACCGGCGCTCGGCGTCGCGCGCCGCCGTCCGGAGCTTCTCTCCCTCCGCGCGCCGGCGCAGCGCGCGCTCACCGGCGAGGCCGACGAGGAGCGACAGGACCGCGAACGCCACGAGTCGCCACTCCGCCTGCCACCCCGCCGGCCCGAGCAGCGCCGCCGCCGTCGCAGCGCAGATGATCGCCGGCCCCAGCCCACCCAGCGCCGCGACGGCGAGCAGCGCGACGAACGGCACGACGAACGGCGATCGCCGACCCAGCGGCGGGACCAGCGCGTCGATGGCGACGGCGAGCGCCGCGAGCGCCGGCGCCGCGGCGTACTGCAGCTCGCGCGCGCGTCGCACGGCCCGCAACTCTGCGCGACCCGTTGGAAGGCGTCAAGCCCATTCGGAACCGACTCGCGATCGACGCGGCGCGCCGAGAAGAAAAACTCGTCAAAGATCTTGACGCCCGTCGCAAACCGCGTGCATAGAAACGCGCGATGATGGTCGGTGGACGCGGAGAGCGCGCACTCACCTGGCTGATCATCCTCTTCGCCGCCGTCGTCCTCGCGATCTCCGCGACGGGTTGATCGGCGTCCGCTCCGCGCGGCGCCGACCGGCGTTTGACCTCGCGCGTCACGCTCGCCAGGATGCGCGGCTTGTGTCCGCCGGCGCGCTCCCTCGCCGCAGCGACGTTCGCAACGTCGCCATCATCGCCCACGTCGACCACGGCAAGACGACGCTGGTCGACGCGATGCTGCGTCAGACCGGTGTGTTCCGCGCCAACGAGCAGGTCGCCGATCGCGTGATGGACTCCTTCGCGCTCGAGCGCGAGCGCGGCATCACGATCCTCGCGAAGAACACGACGGTCACGTGGGAGGAGACGCGGATCAACATCGTCGACACGCCCGGGCACGCCGACTTCGGGGGCGAGGTCGAGCGCACGCTCGCCATGGTCGACGGCGTGCTCCTCCTGGTCGACGCCTCGGAGGGGCCGCTCCCGCAGACGCGCTTCGTGCTCGGCAAGGCGCTCGCCGCCGGGCTTCCGCCGGTCGTCTGCCTCAACAAGATCGACCGCGCCGATGCACGGCCGGCGGAGGTGCTCGACGAGATCTACGGCCTCTTCATCGACCTGGGTGCGAGCGAGAGCCAGCTCGAGTTCCCGGTGATCTATACGAACGCACGGCTCGGCACGGCGACCCGCGACCTCGCCGAGCCGGGCGAGGACCTGCGACCCCTCTTCGCGGCGATCGTGGGCGTGCTGCCCGGGCCGACGCACGAGCCGGACGCGCCAGCGCGCTTCCAGGCGAACAACCTCGGCTACGACGACTACGTCGGGCGGCTCGCGATCGGCCGGATCGTGTCCGGGGAGCTCGTCGCCGGTGCGCAGTACGCGCTCTGCCGGCTCGAGGGCACGGTGGCTCCGTGCAAGGTGACGCGCCTCTACGGCTGGCGCGGGTTGAAGCGCATCGAGCTCGAGCGCGCGCTCGCCGGCGACATCGTCGCGGTCGCCGGCATCGAGGACATCCGCATCGGCGAGACGATCGCCGACCGGGAGCGGCCGGCGGCCCTGCCGCCGATCCGTATTGACGAGCCGACCATCGCCATGGTGTTCGGCGTGAACTCGAGCCCGTGGGCCGGCCGCTCGGGGAGCCAGGTGACGTCGCGCAAGCTGCGCGAGCGCCTCTTCCAGGAGAGCCGGCGCAACGTGAGCCTGCGCGTCGAGGAGACGGCGACGACGGACGCATTCCGCGTCCTCGGGCGCGGCGAGCTCCAGCTCGCGATCGTCATCGAGACGATGCGGCGCGAGGGCTTCGAGCTGCAGGCGTCGAAGCCGACGCCGGTCGTGCGCGAGCGCGACGGCGTCCTCGAGGAGCCGATGGAGCTCCTCCTCGTCGACGTGCCGGAGGACTACGTCGGCATCGTGACCCAGCTGCTCGGCGTCCGCCGCGCGGTGATGACCCGGATGGACCACATCGGCGGCGGCCGCGTCCGGATCGAGTACAGCGTGCCGTCGCGCGGGCTCATCGGCTTCCGCTCGCACTTCCTCACCGACACGCGCGGGACCGGCACGCTGAACACGCTCTTCAACGGCTACCAGCCGTGGCAGGGCGCGATCCCCGCGCGCACGAACGGCGCGATGGTCGCCGACCGGGAAGGCGTCGCGACGCCGTACGCGCTCTTCCATCTCCAGGAGCGCGGCGTGCTGTTCGTGCCGGCGGGCACACCCGTCTACGAGGGGATGATCGTCGGCGAGTACTCGCGCGACATCGACCTCGACGTGAACGTCTGCCGAGAGAAGAAGCTCACCAACATGCGCGCCTCCGGGCACGACGAGGCGATCCGGCTCGTCCCCTACCAGACGATGGACCTCGAGGACGGCCTCGAGTGGATCGACGAGGACGAGCTCGTCGAGGTGACGCCCGACGCCATCCGGCTCCGCAAGCGCGAGCTGCGCCAGGCCTTCCGTCCGCGCGGCCCGCGGGCCGGGCGCGTCGGCGGCCCGCCGGCTGTCGCCGGTTAGGGAGGCCGCGCGCGGGAGCGCGCGTCTTGGCCGACGGGGTCTGGGGGCATCGGGAGCGCGCAGGCGCGTAGCGCCGAGCACTGGACGGGCCCCCAGCTGTGTTTGACCGTAGAAACGCGGCGTTTGTACCGGCGTCCGGCGCGTGTGATTCCTGGCCGGCGATGGAGACCAGGCCGGCGAGCGAGCGGACGACCATCCGGCGGCTGCCGAAGCGTGCGGCGTACGATCGCGCGATGATCGACGCGATCCTCGACGAGGCGCTCCATTGCCACCTCGGCTTCGCGGTCGACGGCCAGCCCTACGTCATCCCGACAATCCACGCCCGCGTCGCCGATCGCGTCTACGTCCACGGCTCGGCGGCGAGCCGGATGCTGCGCACGCTCGCCGGCGCGGTTCCCGCGTGCCTCACCGTGACGCTGGTGGACGGTCTCGTCCTCGCCCGCTCGGCGTTCCACCACTCGATGAACTACCGCTCCGTCGTCGTCCTCGGGACGGCGCAGGCCGTCGTCGAGCCGGCGGAGAAGGTCGCCGCGTTGCACGCGATCGTCGAGCACGTCGTCCCGGGCCGGTGGGACGACGTGCGCCCGCCGAACGAGCGCGAGCTGAAGGCGACGTCGGTGCTGTGCCTCCCCCTCACCGAGGCGTCCGCGAAGGTCCGCACGGGCGGCCCGCTCGACGACGAGGAGGACCTCGGCTTGCCGTGCTGGGCGGGCGTGCTGCCGTTCAGCGCGGTGCCCGGCGCGCCGGTCCCGGACGAGCACGTCGCGCCCGGGACGCCGGCGCCGGCCTGCGTGACCGGCTACCGGCGTCCACGCTATACGGCATAGTCGCATGCCGCGCGGTTGGCCCATCGTCGGTTGGGCGGCGCTCGCCGTCGCGACGATGATCGCGGTCATCGTCGGCGTCGTCGGGATCGGTGAGGACGGCATCCGGATGGTCGTCCGGGCGACGGCACGCACGTCGGTCGTGCTGTTCGGCGCGGCGTTCGTGGCGTCCGCGCTGCGCCGCGCCTGGCCGGGCGGAACGAGCCGGTGGCTCGTCGCGAATCGTCGCTACGTCGGCGTCTCGTTCGCCGTCTCGCACTTCGCGCATCTTCTTGCGTTGCTCGCGCTCGCGCACTGGTCGCTCCGTGAAATGGAGACCGCGGCCAACCCGGCCACCGCCATCCTCGGGGGTATCGCATACGTCTTCATCGCCGCGATGGTCGCCACCTCGTTCGACCGGACCGCGGCATGGCTCGGGCCCCGTCGCTGGAGCGCCCTGCACACGGCAGGGATGTACTGGCTCTGGTTCATCTTCTTCGCGACCTTCGCGCCGAAGTCGCCGAACTCGCCGCTCTACGCCGTGCTCGCGTTCGGTCTCGTCGCCGCCCTCGCGCTCCGTCTCCGCTACCGCCCGGCCGCCGTTCCGACGCTTGCCGCTCGCGCCACCGCCGGCTAAGCACGGGCGCCATGGCGGAGCAGAAGGCGACGAACATCGTCTGGCACCCGGGTGCGGTGACGCGTGCCGACCGCGAGACGCTGAACGGGCACCGCGGCTGCATCGTGTGGCTCACGGGGCTCTCGGGGTCCGGGAAGTCGACCATCGCCGTGGAGCTCGAGAAGCGGCTCTGGGACCGGGGCATCCGCGCATTCATCCTCGACGGCGACAACATCCGCCACGGACTGAACAAGAATCTCGGCTTCTCCCCCGCCGACCGGACCGAGAACATCCGCCGGATCGGCGAGGTCGCGAAGCTCTTCACCGAGGCCGGGATGGTCGCGATCACCGCGTTCATCTCGCCCTACCGCGCCGATCGCGACCAGGTCCGGACCCTCGTCCCGCAGGGCGACTTCATCGAGGTGCTCGTCGACTGCCCGCTCGAGGTCTGCGAGCAGCGCGACGTGAAAGGCCTCTACGAGAAGGCCCGGGCGGGGAAGATCCCCGAGTTCACGGGCATCTCCGCGCCCTACGAGCCTCCGCTCGAGCCCGAGCTCACGCTCCGGACGCACGAGCTCAGCGTCGCGGACAGCGCGGCCCGGGTGATCGGGTTCCTCGAGGCGCGGGGCGTCGCCCCCCGCGCCTGACGGCATTCACTTCGACGCGACGTCCCATCCCACGGGCGCGGAATCGCCTGCTTTAACAATCCCTTGACACGGGGCGCCGTACCCGACTAATTATTCTGTCAAACACCCCTCGAACCTTATGAGATTAGGTGAACATCCCGCGGCAGCGGAGCTCGACGATATCGACCTCCACCTCCTCGATTTGATCCAGGAAGACTGCCGGACGTCGCTCGTTCGGCTCGGAGAGCAGGTCGGCCTCAGCGCGCCTGCGGTGCTCGAGCGCGTGAAGAAGCTCGAGGCGGCGGGCGTCGTCACGGGCTACCGCGCACTCGTCGACGGGCGCCGCGTCGGGCTCGACATCACCGCCTTCATCGGCGTGATCGTCAGCCATCCCACGCTGATCGGCGGCTTCGAGCGCCAGATCGTCGCGCTGCCCGACGTCCTCGAGTGCCACCACGTCACGGGCGAGTACACGCTGCTGCTCAAGATCAAGACGCGGAACACGTCGTCGCTCGAGCAGCTGATCAGCCAGATCCGCTCGCTCGACGGCGTCGCGCGCACGGAGACGATGGTCGTTTTGTCCACGCACACGGAGCGCGTGCAGCTGGCGCTGCGCCCGTCGCCGTCGGCGCCCGCGGCGCCGGCGCGCCGCGCGCGACGGAACGGCGAGCGTGCCCAGGCGGGGAGGGCGTAGCATGCACAGGGGCCTTCTCGATCCGCGGACCGAGCGCGACGCCTGTGGCGTCGGCTTCGTGGTCAACGTCAAGGGCGAACGCTCGCACGACATCATCGAGAAGGGGCTCACGGTGCTGCAGAACCTGACGCACCGGGGGGCCTGCGGCTGCGACCCGCTCACCGGTGACGGCGCCGGCATCCTCGTCCAGGTACCGGACGCGTTCCTCCGCCGCGAGTGCGGCGCGGAGCGGATCACGCTCCCCGCGCCCGGGCGCTACGGCGTCGGCATGGTGTTCCTGCCGGTCGAAGCGGACGACCAGCGGGCCTGCGTGGCGATCGTCGAGAAGGTGATCGCCGAGGAGGGCCAGACGCTCCTCGGCTGGCGGCGCGTACCGGTCGACGAGCGCGGGCCCGGCCCGCTCGCACGCACGGTGATGCCCGCGGTTCGGCAGGTGTTCGTCGGCGCCGGTCGCGACGCCGACGACGCGGACGCGCTCGAACGCAAGCTCTACGTGATCCGGAAGCGCATCGAGCAGCTCGTCCGCGCCTCCGGCCTCGCGCACGCCGACCGTTTCTACGTGCCGAGCCTCTCGGCGCGGACGATCGTCTACAAGGGGCTCCTTCTCCCCGAGCAGATCCCGGTCTTCTACCACGACCTCTCCGACTCGCTGTTCGTCTCGGCGCTGGCGCTGGTCCACCAGCGCTTCTCGACCAACACCTTCCCGTCCTGGGACCGCGCGCATCCGTACCGCTTCATCGCGCACAACGGCGAGATCAACACGCTGCGCGGCAACGTGAACTGGATGTTCGCGCGTCAGGCGATGTTCCGGACGCCGCTCTTCGACGACGTGCGCAAGCTCTTCCCCATCATCGATCCGACCACCAGCGACTCGGGCCAGTTCGACAACGCGCTCGAGCTGCTGCAGCGCACCGGCCGCTCGATCGCCCACGCCGTCATGATGATGATCCCCGAGGCGTGGCAGAACCACGAGGGCATGAGCGCCGCGAAGCGCGCCTTCTACGAGTACCACTCGTGCCTGCAGGAGCCGTGGGACGGCCCCGCCTCGATCGCATTCACCGATGGCCGCGTGATCGGCGCGGTCCTCGACCGGAACGGTCTCCGGCCGTCGCGCTACGTGGTCACGAAGGACGGCTTCGTCGTCATGGCGTCCGAGGTCGGCGTGCTCGACATCGCGCCCGAGAACGTCCTCCACAAGGACCGCCTTCAGCCCGGCCGCATGTTCCTGATCGACACCGAGCAGGGCCGTATCGTCGGCGACGAGGAGCTGAAGGAGGGCATGGCGGCGCGGCAGCCGTACCGGAAGTGGCTCGACCAGAACCTGAAGCGCCTGTCCGCCCTGCCCAGGCCGAAGCACGTGCCGCCGGCGCACGACGTCGAGACCGTTCTCGAGCGCCAGCAGGCCTTCGGCTACACGATCGAGGACCTCCGTCTCCTGATGACGCCGATGGCGCTCAACGGGCAGGAGGCGGTCGGCTCGATGGGCACCGACACGCCGCTCGCGTGCCTCTCCGACCGCCCGCAGCTGCTCTTCAACTATTTCAAGCAGCTCTTCGCGCAGGTGACGAACCCGCCGATCGACCCGATCCGGGAAGAGCTCGTCATGTCGGTCATGACGGCGATCGGGCCGGAGCAGAACCTCTTCGAGGAGACGCCGCTCCACTGCCGCCAGCTCGAGGTGAAGAGCCCGGTGCTGTCGAACGAGGAGCTGGCACAGCTGAAGGAGCTCGACGACGGTCATCTACGCGCCGTGACGCTGCCGACCGTCTTCCCGGCCGGGAGCGGCGGCGAGGGACTCCGCGTCGCGCTCGACGAGCTCTGCGCGGCGGCCTCGAAGGCGGTCGCCGACGGCGCTTCGATCCTCATCCTCTCCGACCGCGGCGTCGACGCGACCCGGGTGCCGATCCCGAGCCTCCTCGCGACGGCCGCGGTCCATCACCACCTCATCCGCGAGGGGACGCGGATGCGCTGCGGGATCATCGTGGAATCAGGGGAGCCCAGAGAAGTCCAGCACTTCTGCCTCCTGCTCGGCTACGGCGCGGGCGCGGTGAACCCGTACCTCGCCTACGAGACGCTGCGCGACATGGTGGCCGAGGACATCCTGAAGGGCGTCACCGCCGACGAGGCGGTGAAGAACTACCGCAAGGCCCTCGACAAGGGCGTCCTCAAGGTCATGACCAAGATGGGTATCTCGACGCTGCAGAGCTACCACGGCGCGCAGATCTTCGAGGCGATCGGGCTCAACTCCGAGGTCGTCGATCGCTACTTCACCTGGACCGCGTCGCGCATCGAAGGCGTCGGGCTCGACGTGCTCGCGCGCGAGGCGCAGCTCCGTCACGACCACGCCTACAAGATCTCGCCGTCGCTCGATGGCGACCTCGAGGTCGGCGGGCAATACCAGTGGCGTCGCCGCGGCGAGCACCACATGTACAACCCGAACTCGGTGGCGCTGCTCCAGCACGCCGTCCGCTCCGGGAGCTACAAGAAGTTCAAGGAGTACTCGGCGGTCGTAAACGACGAGAGCCGCCGCCTGTGCACGATCCGCGGTCTCCTGCGCTTCAGGAAGCCGAAGACCCCGATACCCATCGATGATGTCGAGCCGGCCTCCGAGATCGTGAAGCGCTTCAAGACGGGCGCCATGTCACTCGGGTCGATCAGCCGCGAGGCGCACGAGAACCTCGCCATCGCGATGAACCGGATCGGCGGCAAATCGAACACCGGCGAGGGCGGCGAGGATCCGGTGCGCTACGTGCCGGACGACAACGGCGACCTTCGCCGGAGCGCCATCAAGCAGGTCGCGTCGGGCCGCTTCGGCGTGACCAGCTACTACCTGGTCAACTGTGACGAGCTGCAGATCAAGATGGCGCAGGGCGCGAAGCCTGGCGAGGGCGGGCAGCTGCCCGGCCACAAGGTCGACCAGTACATCGCGAAGATCCGCTACTCGACGCCCGGCGTGGGGCTCATCTCCCCGCCGCCGCACCACGACATCTATTCGATCGAGGACCTGGCGCAGCTGATCCACGATCTCAAGAACTCGAACGACCGCGCCCGCATCAGCGTAAAGCTCGTCGCCGAGGTCGGGGTCGGGACCGTCGCCGCGGGCGTGTCCAAGGCGAAGGCCGACGTCGTCCTCATCAGCGGCGATTCCGGCGGTACCGGCGCCTCACCGCTCACCTCGATCAAGCACGCCGGCATCCCATGGGAGCTCGGCCTCGCCGAGACGCAGCAGGTGCTGGTCGCCAACGACCTCCGCGGCCGCATCCGAGTCGAGACCGACGGACAGCTGAAGACCGGGCGCGACGTCGCGATTGCGGCGCTCCTCGGCGCCGAGGAGTACGGCTTCGCGTCGGCGGCGCTCGTCGCGTCGGGCTGCATCATGATGCGCGTCTGCCATCTCAACACCTGCCCGGTTGGCATCGCGACGCAGGACCCGGTGCTGCGGAAGAAGTTCGAGGGGAAGCCCGAGCACGTCGTCAACTTCATGCTCTTCATCGCCGAGGAGCTGCGCGAGATCATGGCCGATCTCGGGTTCCGCACGCTCGACGAGATGGTGGGGCGCGTCGACATGCTCCACGTGCGCGACGTCTCGGGCCACTGGAAGGCGCGCGGCGTAAATCTGAAACAGATCCTCGCGACGCCCGAGGTCGACGCCCGTATCCCGCGCCGCTGCGTGCAGCCGCAGGACCACGGGCTCGAGAAGGCACTCGACAACCGCATCATCGAACTCGCCCGGCCGGCCCTCGAGCGGCGCGAGCCGGTCGAGTTCGCCCTCCCGATCACGAACCGGAACCGGACGGCGTGTACGATGCTCTCCGCCGAGATCTCCCGGCGCTGGGGCGCAGACGGCCTGCCGCCGGACACGATCCGCATCAAGTTCACGGGCTCCGCCGGGCAGAGCTTCTGCGCGTGGCTCGCGAACGGCGTGTCCGTCGAGGTCGAGGGCGACGCGAACGACTACTTCGCGAAGGGCCTCTCCGGCGGGCGCATCGTCGTCTACCCCCCGAAGAGTGCGACCTTCGTGCCCGAGGAGAACATCATCGTCGGGAACGTCTCCCTCTACGGCGCGACCGGCGGCGAGGTCTTCCTGCGCGGACTCGCGGGCGAGCGCTTCTGCGTCCGCAATTCCGGCGTCACCGCGGTCGTCGAGGGCGTCGGCGACCACGGCTGCGAGTACATGACGAAAGGGCTCGTCGTCGTGCTCGGCAAGACGGGCCGCAACTTCGCGGCCGGCATGTCGGGCGGCGTCGCGTACGTGCTCGACGAGGACGGCACGTTCGAGCGCCATCTCAACAAGGGCATGGTCGAGCTCGAGCCGCTCGGCGAGGACGACCGGAAGACCGTGCGCGACCTCGTCCAGCGCCACTTCGACTACACGCACTCGGCCGTCGCGTGGCGCCTCCTCTCCGGCTGGCGCGACACCGTGAAGCACCTCGTCAAGGTGATGCCCGTCGAGTATCGCAATATCCTCGCGAAGCAGCACCTCGACACCGACGCCGCGCGACTCGCCTCGGTTTAACCATGGGCACGAAGCATGGGTAAGATCACCGGGTTCCTCGAGTTCGAGCGCGAGAAGGTCCACAAGGAGCCGGTCGCCGACCGCCTGAAGCACTGGCGCGAGTTCGAGGAGCGCACGCCCGACGAGGTGCTGAAGCGCCAGGGCGCGCGCTGCATGGATTGTGGCATCCCCTTCTGTCACAAGGGCTGCCCGCTCGGGAACATCATCCCCGACTGGAACGACCTCGTGTACCGCGGGCGCTGGCGCGAGGCGATCGATCGGCTGCACTCGACGAACAACTTCCCCGAGTTCACCGGCCGCATCTGCCCCGCCCCGTGCGAGGAGGCGTGCGTCCTCAACATCAACAACGACCCGGTCACGATCAAGAACATCGAGAAGCACATCATCGACCACGCGTGGGACGCGGGTTTCATCGCACCGACGCCGGCGGGCCGGCGGAGTGGCAAGCGCGTCGCGGTCATCGGCTCCGGTCCCGCCGGGATGGCGTGCGCGCAGCAGCTCGGCCGCGCCGGCCACGACGTCGTGCTGTTCGAGCGTGCCGACCGGATCGGCGGCCTCCTCCGCTACGGCATCCCGGACTTCAAGATGGAGAAGTGGCTCATCGACCGCCGCATGGAGCAGATGGCGGCCGAGGGCGTGACCTTCCGGACCTCCGTCAACGTCGGCGTCGACGTGAAGGGCGACGAGCTCCGGCGCGAGTTCGACGCGGTCGTCCTCTCCTGCGGCGCGACGAAGCCGCGTGATCTCCCGGTGCCGGGCCGCGACCTGCAGGGCATCCACTTCGCGATGGAGTTCCTGCCGCAGCAGAACAAGGTGAACGCCGGTGATCGCGTGCACCCGCAGCTCCGCGCGACGGGCAAGCGCGTCGTCATCCTCGGCGGTGGCGACACAGGCTCCGACTGCCTCGGCACATCGAACCGCCAGGGTGCCGTCTCCGTGCATCAGTTCGAGCTGCTACCGGAGCCGCCGAAGGACCGCCCGCCGCTCGTGTGGCCCAACTGGCCGATGATCCTGCGCACGTCCTCGTCGCACGAGGAGGGCGTCGTCCGCGACTTCTCGATCAACACGAAAGCGTTCCTCGCCGACGACCGCGGCCGCGTGCGCGCGCTGCGCGGCATCCGGCTCGACTGGCAGCAGGACAACGGCCGGCCCGTGATGAAGGAGATTCCGGGCAGCGACTTCGAGCTGCCCTGCGAACTCGTCCTCCTCGCGCTCGGCTTCCTCGGACCGGAGACGGACACCGTCATCGAGCAGCTCGGCTGCGAGCTCACCGACCGCGGCAACGTGAAGGCCGCGCCCGATTACCAGACGACCGTACCGGGCGTGTTCGCATGCGGTGACGCGCGCCGCGGGCAGTCGCTCGTCGTCTGGGCGATCTGGGAGGGACGCGAAGCGGCGCGCGGCGTCGACGCCTACCTCATGGGCGAGACGTTCCTCCCCGCGAGTCCCGAGCTGTAACTGGGATCACGGCGTCGCGTCCGCACAGCCCGACGCCGGCGCGGTGAACGTGCCGAAGAAGCTGTAGGCGCCGCCGCGCGCCGTCGACGGCATCTCGTGCGCGAACCAGGAGAGGAACGCCTCGTCCTGGAGATGGAATCCGTCCTGCACCATCGTGACGCCGACCAGCGGGTCACCGACCTCGAGCTGGTCGTTGCACGGATAGAA
>Ga0070731_10001854_pt1 | contig 21166 bp, 16 predicted proteins | sample Coa_R1_2_FD_66448 | JGI IMG/M metagenome (GOLD analysis project Ga0070731, IMG submission 66448) | Surface soil microbial communities from Centralia Pennsylvania, which are recovering from an underground coalmine fire - Coalmine... | ecosystem: Environmental > Terrestrial > Soil > Unclassified ... | reverse complement strand
GACTGGCCGCGGCCGCGGTCGATGAGGTGCGGATAGACAGCGGCTCCGTGAAAGGCGTCGTTTACAAAGGCGTGGTGGCGTTCAAAGGCATTCCCTTTGCCGCGCCTCCCACGCGCCAGAATCGATGGCGCGCGCCGCAGCCCGTGGCGCCGTGGAAGGACGTGCGGCCGGCCGCCGAGTACGGTTCCGATTGCATGCAGCTTCCCTTTCCAGGCGATGCTGCGCCGCTGGGCGTCAAGCCCGCCGAAGATTGCCTGTACATGAACGTGTGGGCGCCCGTCGAGCGGACCTCCGGCGAGCTGCCGGTGATGGTGTGGATCTATGGCGGCGGTTTCGTGAATGGCGGAAGTTCGCCGGCCGTGTACGATGGCTCGCACTTCGCCCAGCGCGGCATCGTGTTCGTCAGCTTCAATTATCGCGTGGGCCGGTTTGGATTCTTCGCGCATCCGGCGCTCACGAAGGAAGACCCCAATGCGCTGCTGGGCAACTATACGTTCCTCGATCAAATCGCCGCGCTGAAGTGGGTGCGCAGCAACATCGCGCGCTTCGGCGGCGACCCGCGCAACGTGACGCTGTTCGGTGAGTCCGCCGGCGGCGCCTCAGTGCTGACCATGATGACCTCGCCTCTCTCGCGCGGCCTCTTCCACAAGGCCATCATCGAATCCGGCGGCGGGCGCAACCTGCTCGGACCTATGCGCCGCATCCATGAATCGGCGCCTAAGCTGCCATCAGGCGAAGCCGCCGGCATATCGTTCGCCGAGAAGGCCGGCATCAAGGGCGAGGACGCCGCCGCGCTGGCCGCTTTGCGCGCCTTGCCGGCGGAGCGCGTTGTGGACGGCCTCAATATGGCGAGCATGGGAAACCCCACGTATTCCGGCCCCATGCTCGACGGCAAGATCGTCGTGGAGAGCACCGAGCAGTCCATGCTGGCTGGGCACTTCATGAAGATCCCGGTGATCGCGGGCGCCAACAGCAGCGATATCGGATTCTCCTTCGCCAAGAATATGGACGAAGTGTTTGCCGGGTTTGGCGGCAACCACGAGAAGGCAGAGGCCGCCTACAACCCGCGGAAATCGACTGAATTCCGCAAGATCGGCATGCTGGTGGCGATGGACCGCATGATGATCGAGCCGGCCCGTTTCGTGCTCCGCACCGTCGCCGCCGCCGGCCTGCCGGCGTACGAGTACCGGTTCTCCTACGTGGCCGAATCCATGCGCGAGCGGTGGCAGGGGGCGCCGCACGCTACCGAGATTCCCTTCGTGTTCGACACCGTGGCGGCGCGTTACGGCGAAAACCTGGGGTCCCAGGACGAGGCTACCGCCAAAGCGGCCATTGCCTATTGGGCAGCTTTCGCCAAGACGGGCAATCCCGATGTGGAAGGCCATCCCCACTGGCCGCGGCACACCGCCAAAGACGACGAGTTGCTGAACTTCACTATGTCCGGCCCGGTAGCGGAGCAGGACGCCTGGAAAGAGCGGCTGGATCTGACCGAGGCTGCCGCTCAAGCGCACTGACACGACGGGGAGAAATTCGGGCTCGCCGGACCACTAACCTGGTGTTCCTATGCGAGACCCGCTGCTTCCGCCGCTTGCCGCCATAGCCACGGGCATTCTCGTTTCACGTCTCGTCTCGTTCAATATTCGCGAGCTGCTCATCGTCATTGCGGGGTTTGCCGTGCTCGGTACGATGGCGCTGTGGCGCAAGGCACGGGTGCTCGCCGGCGCCTGCTGCCTGCTGGGATTCCTCTTCGCCGGCGCCCTGACCGATCTGGCCCACCGTCCGGCCCCCCGCCCCGAACTGGATGCCGAAGGGCGCGAACCGGTGATTCTGAGCGGCTGCGTGGTCCAGCCGCCCGCGCTTTCGGGCGATCGTGAGCGCTTCGTTATGGAGCTTGAGCCGGGCGCCCGCGTGCAGGTGACCGCATATGCGCGCGAGGGCCAGCCACCGCCCGCCCTGCGCTACGGACAGCGTGTGGAATTCGAGGCGCGCGTGCGGCGTCCGCGCAACTTCGGCAATCCTGGCTCGTTCGATTACGCGCGCTACCTGGCGCGCCGCGACATCTACTGGACCGCCGCAACCAGCACCGGAGCTCCCGTGACCGTGCTGCCCGGAGTATGCGGATCGCGTTTCGCGGCTGCCGTCATGAGGCTGCGCGTGATGGCGCTCGATCGGCTGGCGCAGCTCTACAGCGGCAAGCCCTACGAAACCGGCATGATGCAGGCGGTCATGATCGGCGAAACATATCAAGTGCAGCGGGTGTGGACCGAGCAGTTCCGCAATACCGGAACGTTCCACGCGCTGGTGATCTCAGGCACGCACACCGCGGCGCTGGCCGCATTTCTGATGCTGATCCTGCGGCTGTGCTTCCTCCGGCGCGAGGCCACCCTGCTGATCACGTCGGGGCTTCTCTGGCTGTATGCCCTGGTCACCGGCTGGGGATCGCCCTGCGTGCGGTGCGCGGCCGGATTCACGCTGTTCGCCATCGCCACCTATTTCGCGCGGCAGCGGCGCGTGCTGAACATTCTGGCAGCCGTAGCTCTCGGCTTCCTGCTGATCGATCCCGAACAGATGTTCGAAGCCAGCTTTCAGCTCACGTTCCTGGCGGTGGGATTCATCGGCGCGTTTGCCACCCCGCTGCTGGAACGCACGTCGTACCCGCGCGCCCGCGCGCTGGCGGACTTGCCGGACACCGGCCGCGACCTGCATCTGGCGCCTGCCGCCGCGCAGTTCCGCGTCGAGATGCGGCTGCTCGCCCAAACCTTGCGGCTTTGGACCAGGCTGCCCGAACGCGCCTGTTGCCTGGCAGTCGGCATTCCCGCGCGCGTGCTGTTTTACGCTTTTCAACTCGCGGTAGTGTCGGCCATCGTGCAAATCGGATTGGCGCTGCCCATGGTCGGGTATTTCCATCGCATCGGGTTTTCGGGTGTGTCGGCCAACACCATCGTGGTGCCGCTGATGTGCGCGGTGATCCCCGTGGGCTTCATCGCCATCTTCACCGGCTGGGCATGGGTCGCCAGGGCTGCCGGCTGGCTGCTGGCGGCATCGCACTCGGCTGTAGACTGGCACATGCGAATCGAACCCGGCTGGCGCATCCCCACGCCGCCCCTGTGGCTGGCGATCGCCATTGGCGTGGCACTCGTAGCGGCGGCGCTCGTCCCAATTGCGCGCCGCGTGTGGTCGATCATCGTGGGCGTCGCAGTGGCGGTGCTGGTCGCGTTGCTGGTCTGGCATCCGTTCGCACCCCAGATCGCGCTCCACAAGCTGGAGATGACCGTGGTGGATGTCGGCCAGGGTGACAGCATCCTGCTCACTTTCCCCGATGGCAAGTTGATGCTGGTGGATGGCGGCGGCATTCCCACGTTCGGCCACCATACGCCCTCCCAGATGGACATCGGCGAGGACGTGGTGTCGCCTTACCTTTGGGACCGCTCCATCAGCCACATCGATGTGATGGCCGCGACGCACGCCCACGCCGATCACATCGGCGGGCTGCCCTCGCTGCTTGCCAACTTCCACGTCAAACAGCTCTGGACGGGCGCGAATTCCGATAACCCCGCGTGGTGCGCTCTGCGGGACAAGGCTCTGGCGGACGGAGTGCGTATCGTGCCGTTGCATCGCGGGCAGCGGTTCCAATATGGCGGCGCCCAACTCGAGGTGCTGGCGCCCGCGGTGGATTACCTGCCGAAGGACGCGCCGCACAACAACGATTCACTGGCCTTCCGTCTCACCTTCGGGCGCCATTCGTTCCTGTTGTGCGGCGACATCGAACGGCAGATCGAAGCGGAACTGGTGGCGGAGGGCCTGGTGCACCGGACCGATGTGCTCAAGGTGGCGCACCACGGCAGCCGGACATCCAGCACCCCCGCCTTCCTGGATCTCGCGCTGCCCACCTTCGCCGTGATTTCCGCTGGGTTCGAGAACTCCTACGGGCATCCGCACCCCGATGTGATCGAGCGGATCGAGGACCGGCATGCTGGGCTGCTCCGCACCGATCTGGACGGCCTGATCACCGTTCGCAGCGATGGCCGCCGCCTGGAACTGGAGGTGGCGCGCTGGTCGGGAGCGTTAGGCAGCGCCGATGGCGCGCTCCTTCCCCGCGTGTTCTGATCGCCAGCACTACTCCGATTCCGGCTCCGTCTCCTCCACCAGCTTCTCAACGTGAATCCGGTAGATGGCCGGCTTACCGTCGCGATCGCTTTGGAAGTAGATATGCTGACTGTCGGGCGAGAAGATCGGCGCCACCATCTCCGGATGGCTGGCGCGATGCTCGCACAACGAGAGCTCCCGCCGGGTCACTCGCAGCAGGATCAGAATGTAGGGCGCCGCCCGGTTCTGGCTGGCGCCCACGAACACCGATGTATTGGCGTTGCATCCGAAGTGGGCGAACTGGCTGGTGCGCGCCACCAGCTTGTCGCTGTTCTGGTCCGGCGAGCATTCCCGGATGCCGTGCAGTTGCGTGGGATCGTTCGGGAAGTTGAGATAGAGCACGGTGCGCCCATCGGGCGACCACCGGGCAGGACCGACGCGCCCATCGCCCAGCGGCAGCTTGCGGTTCTGCGAGCCATCGAAGTTGATCAGCCACAGTGCCTCGTCCGCCTGGCGATATAGGATCTGCGCGCGCCTGGGCCGCGCCTGCGGGTGTGACAGCACGAAGGGCGCCTCGGTCACGGTGCGCGCCGCGCCCTTCTGCAACCCGATAACGCGTAGCCGCGAGGCGGCGCCGCGCTTCTCGCCGAGCAGCGCCGAACCGTCGTCGGCCACGCTCGCGCCCGGACAGCGCTCCCAACCCTGTTCTACTTCGTAGACCTTGCGCGCGCGCAGGTTGCTCAACATCACTTGATGGAGCGCTGGGCCATCGCAGTAACAAAAGCTCCGCTCGTCGGCCAGCATGGCGATCGACTCGCCGTCCAGGTGCGCTGCATCAGTGAGCCGATGCGATTCGCCATTATGCAGGTCCATACGACAGGCCTGAAGGGCGCCGGAGCCGTCGCTGGCATACAGGAGAAAGCTCCCGTGCTTGGACAGGGCGCGGTTATAATAGGCCGGCAACGAGCTGGAGTGCGCGGGTTCGGTGAGCCGCAGCACTTCGAATTCGGTGGATGGATCGGTATAGCGATGCCAGGCGGACGGAATCAGCCCGCCCTTCTGTTCACAGAATGCGCAGGGCGCCAAGCCGGTGACCAGGAATGCGCGGCGCGTCCAGCGGCCCGGAGAGGCCGCCACTGCCCTCATACTCAAATGGTAGCATCCGCCGGTTCGCGCGCTAGCGATGGCTGGTCTGGTAGTGCAGTTTTAACAGGTCCACGCCGAAGTCGCCCTGGAAGTCGCGCCAGACGGAGTGAATGTGGTTGGCGTTATTCTGCGTGTCGTCGTATTCGATCAGAAACGAAGCGGTCTGCACGCGATAGTAGTGCGGTTCGCCCTTCTCCGTGCCGCCAGCCCATGCAAAGTAAATGTCCTTGCCGGCTTTTTTGATCTGCTCTTCACGAGCTTGTGCGATCTGTTCCGGCATGTTGTGCGCGTATTCTTCGAGCAGCGCCATCAGGAGATCGAACTGCTTGGCGTTCATCCTGGAGGCCTGCAGTCCCGATGCCTGGCCCTTGAGCGCGGCCTGCCGGCTATCGAACGTCAGGATGTCTTTGTACGCCTGCGGGTCCACCACGGCGATCTTGCGCTGTTCCGCATCGAGCGACTGAATGACGGCTCTTCCCAGGTCCTCCTCGGCGCCCAACGTACGCAGTCCCTTGCGCGGGCCGTCCCGGACCTCGGCGGGATTCGATCCGAAGAAGCTGGGCGCACCAACCGCGCGTCCGCCGACTACCGTGTAATTCTGACTGAGATGGTGTCCTTCCACGCGATAGCCCCACGTTCCGTCGGCGGATGGCTGACCGAAGATGGAAAAGTAATATTTCTCGGGGTCGCGTTCCGGACCGGTTCCGTGCTCGATGGCTTTCAGCACGTCTTCCAGGCTCATGATGGTCTCGGCCTTGAAGTAGCCCTGCTGGCTCAGCCCTGCGTTCAGCAGCGCGGACGCCAGATGCTTCTGCGCCGGCGTCATCTCGCGCAGCGCCAGTCCCTTGCGCTCGATAGGAACAAAGTGCCAGTTCTGCCGCTCGTCTTCTTCAAAAGCGAAAGTGGCCTTGGCGCGCTGCTCGGGTGTCAGAGAGGCCAGGAACCGGTTGGCCGCTTCGGCCATGATCGAAGAAGAGTTCAGCCGATGGTAAGTCGAGGTCAGCAAGATGACACCCAATGTGCCCGCGAGAAGCCGCGGAAAGGCGGAGTTCATAGCATCCACAGACTGAGAGGAAGAGTTAGAACGGGAAATCCTTCTTGACCAGCTCCACCACCCCTGCCCTTGCCAGATAAGGATGAGGGTTCACCGGGTTTCCACCCAACCGGACTTCGTAGTGCAAATGGGGAGCCGTGACCCGGCCCGTGCTGCCCACTGCGCCGATCTGCTCGCCGCGCCGCACTCCTTGACCCTCTACTACGCCGAAACGGGAAAGATGCGCGTACCACGTCTCGATTCCGTTCCCATGGTCCACCACGATCAACTGGCCGTAACCGCTGTACGAGCCGGCAAAAGTCACCACGCCATCCGCCGTGGTGCAAACGGAGGTGCCTGTGGGCGCGGAAATGTCCACCCCGGTATGCATGGCGCCCTCACCGCTGAACGGATCGGTCCGCTCGCCGTAACCGCCCATCAGCCGGCCCTCCACGGGCCAGATACTGGGTTGCACGTTGGTGTGCCAGCGGCGCGCGAAGTTGTTTTCCGCACCATGATAGCTGCGCAGGAAGCGGTACGCGTCCACGGATTCCGGGTAGGTCGGCGCCAGCCGGCCCTCCGCCGCGATCCCGGCCGGCCCTTCCAGCTTCTGCTTGATGCCATAGGCTACCGAAATCTCGCTGGCGAACATTTCCAGGCTGGCCATCTGCTGGTTGGTCTGGTTAGAGACTTTTTGCAGCCGCTGATAGCGCGTGCGCAGCGCTTCCACTTCATGGCGCAGCGCGTTGTAATTTGCAACCTTCCACGCCATCCGCGCGTAGCTGGTAACGAAGCCGAATATCGAGAAGCAGCCGAGCAGGGCCAAAGCCATCACCGCATATACGACGGTCAATGGGACGCGGATGCGGCGCAGCTTGCCGCGCAGGGAATGAGCCAACACCAGAATGAAATAGTTTTGCTGCATGTAGTCTTCTCCAACGAGTGGAACCTTCCGGTGTTCTCCGGGTACCCGTGGGGCTATTACGATTGGCGAAAAGTGAATGTAACAGGACCTTCACATCCATGTCAAGCAAAGGTTTCGCTTGCAAGTTATTGAAAAAATTGGTAGTGTCTTCCTTGGAACATGTCTTTTCGGCCGCCCGGCTTGCTTTTTCTGCAAAATTTGGTCCAAAGGCGCAGCCTTCTGTTCCAGTTGGTGCGCCGGGATTTTGAGCAGCGCTTCGTAGGATCGGCGGTCGGGTGGGTGTGGGGTGTCATCCATCCACTCGTTTTGCTGGCCAGCTGGACCTTCGTGTTCAGCGTCTGCCTGCATCAGAAGATGCCGGCCGGACAAGTGACCGACAGCTATCCGTTATTCCTTTTTGCCGGTATGCTGCCGTGGCTGCTGTTCAGTGAAACGGTGCAGCGCTCGGCATCCAGCCTCCTCGAGCAGGCCAATCTGATCACCAAGACAGTGTTTCCCGCCGAGATGGTGCCGGTTTCCATCTTCCTGTCTTCTCTGGTGAGCCACCTTATCGCGCTGGCCCTGGCTGTGGCGGCCATCGGCATCTGGTTGAACCAGATCAGCCCCGGCCTGATGCTGCTGCCCGTTTACATGCTGCTGCTGGGCCTGTTCGCGGTGGGCTTCGGATGGATACTGGCCAGCCTGCAAGTCTATCTGCGCGATACCGCCCAGGTGCTCACCGTGATCCTGACCTTCTGGTTCTGGCTGACGCCGATTTTCATTACCGAGCAGCAATTCCCGGCGCGGCTGCGTTTCCTCCTGCTGGGCAATCCGCTGGCCTACCTGGTTCGCGCATATCGCGAACTACTGCTTTCCGGGCAATGGCCGAGGTTGGACGAGGTGGGCATCATGGCGTTGTTCGCGGTAGCCACCTTCCTGGCGGGGGGCCTGTTCTTCCGCCATATGAAGCGCGGCTTCGCGGATGTGTTGTGAGCGGGCTATTGCGACGGCGGACGTTCGTAGGGGTTTAGCGCGCGGATTGCCCCGTCGGGCAGTCCGGCCGCCGCACACACCCACGAGCCCGGGCCGCCGTCCACCAGCGGCGTGGGCATGTAGTTTCCACCGCGCCCTTCCGTCCAGGCGATGGCGGTCTGGTTGTCTGTGCTGTCGGCCGAATCGCCGGTGCGAATCGCATAAATGCGCCGCCCCTTGCCATGCGCAATGGTGATGACCACCAGACCGTCCGCATGCACTGGCGTGGGCACCGGAATCGCCGCCGCCTTTCGGGCTCCACAGTTCCTTTCCCGGTGTCCAGTGCCGCCAGAACCGGATGCCGGCCGGCCGGATCGCGGAGTATGCTGTATTGAGATGTTCATCAAAGTCTCCAAGTGGTTTTTGATCTTCGCCGTCGTGATTCAGTTTGTTCCCTTCGGTCATAGCCACACCAACCCGCCGTCCGTTAAGGAACCCGCCTGGAACTCACCGGGCACCAGGGAGTTGGTGCGCCGCGCCTGTTTCGATTGCCATAGCAACGCAACCGTGTGGCCCTGGTATTCCTACGTGGCGCCGATGTCCTGGCTGGTCCAGCGAGACGTGAGTGGGGGCCGCCAGCACTTGAACTTCAGCGAGTGGGACAAGCCGCAGCGTCACGCCAGGGATGTCGCCAACCAGGTGAAGCAGGGCGAAATGCCGCTCTGGTTCTATCTCCCGATGCATCCGGCCGCCAAGCTCTCCGCCGCCGAAAAAGATGCGCTGATGGATGGCGCTGAAAAGTCCCTGGGACCGCAGAAAACCTCCGAGGAGCACTAGCCCTACTCGATCCGCAGCGCCACCATGGGATCGATTCTGGCCGCGCGCCGCGCCGGCAGATAGCTGGCGAGCAGCGCTACACATGCCAGCAGTATCGGTACCCCGCCGAACACCATTGGGTCAAGCGGTTGCACGCCGTAGAGCAGGCCGCTGAGCAGGCGTGTAAGCCCCGCCGCGCCGGCCAGGCCGGCCGTGAGTCCTGCCAGCACCCAGGCCATGTTGCCGCTCACCACCAGCCGCAGCACATCCAGTGTGCCCGCGCCGAGCGCCATGCGCAGCCCGATTTCATGTGTTCGCTGTGTCACCGAATGGCCCACTACCCCCACGATGCCCACTGCCGCCAGCGCCAGCGCCACCACCGAAAACACGCTGAGCAGCAGCATCGGAAAGCGCCGCGAGCCGGTGGATTCGTGCACTACGTTCTCCATGGTTTGGAAGCCCGCCACGGGCCAGTCCGGCAGCACGTCCGCCACCGCTTTCTTCACGGATTTTGCGAACGTGGCGGGCGCGTGAGTGGTGCGCACGACCACGGCCATCACCGGCCAGCCGGCTTGCATGTACGGCCGGAAGAACTGCCGCCGCACGGCTACGTCCAGGCCCAAATGATGCACATCTCCGGCCACCCCTACCACCGTGAGGCGCGGCCCCGAGGAATCGCCCAACCGGACAGCCCTGCCGATGGGGTCCTGTTTCGGCCAAAAGGCGCGCGCCATCGTCTCGTTGATCACGATCACTCCCGGCGCGCTCACGGTATCGCGGGCGGTGAACTCCCGCCCCTTCAGGATCGGGATTCCCATGGTGCGGAAGTAGCTCGGGCAAGCCACGGAGTAGTTTGCGTTCGGCATGTCTCCCGGCGCCGCGGGCGGCTGTCCTTCTACCTGGAAGCTTCGGCCGGCGTTCCCCTGAAACGGCAGGTGACCGACCGCGCCCACCGACACCACGCCCGGGATAGCGCCGACATGCTCTTCCAGATCGTCGCAGTAGCGGGGCAATCCTGGAGGACCCACATATATCTCTTCCTGAGGGACCGACATGTTAACGGTCAGGACGTTCTTCGGATTCAGACCGGGATCCACGCCCAACAGCCGCGTCATGCTCTTGATCATGAGCCCGGCGCCGGAAAGCACCACCACGGCCAGCGCCACCTCGGATGCCACCAGTACATGCCGCAGACGATTGCTTCCGCCTGCGGAGGTGCCGCGGCCGCCTTCTTTCAGGGTGTCGTGCATGTCCGTACGGAGCACGCTCAGAGCCGGCGCGACGCCGAAGAGCATGCCGGTCGCGCAGGAAATCAACAGCGCGAAGGCGAACACGCGGGCGTCCATGGAGATCGATTCGACGGCCCGCAGCGGCAGGTAAAGCGAACCCAGCCGGAAGGCGTAAAACAGAATCCGGTTGCTCCAGGCAGCCAGCAGCAGCCCCGCCACGCCGCCGGCGAACGCCAGCATGACGCTCTCGGTCAGCAACTGGCGCGTTATGCGGGATCCAGCGGCCCCCAACGCGCGGCGGATGGCGAACTCCTTCTGCCGCGCAGCCCCGCGCGCCAGCAGCAGGTTGGCGACGTTCACGCAGGCAATCAGCAGAATGAAGGCCACCGCCGCCAGCAGCGTCAGCAAGGTTGTGCGCAGTCCTTCCATTCCGAATTCGCCCAGCGCCGACACCGTCGCGCTCATGTTCGCATCATCGTCGGGATACCGCCTGGCGATGTTTGTTCCTACGGACTCCATCTCGCTCCGCGCCTGCGCCTGGCTCACGCCGGGCTTCAGGCGGGCGATGGCGATGAAGCTGTTGTCGCCGCGGCCGTAGTCAGTCTTGGTATAGCCGACTGGCACCCAAAGCTCGCGCGGTCCGCTCCAGAATTGCCACGAGAATTCACGCGGCATGATACCGATCACGTTGAAGTCGGCGCCGTCGATCCGGACAGTTTTGCCCAGCAGCGAGGGATCGCCGCCATATCGCCGCTTCCACAGCCCATAGCTGAGCACCACCTCGTGATCCTTGCCCAGGATCTCTTCCTCGGGCAGAAACGTGCGGCCCATGAGCGGCTTGACACCCAGGACAGGGAAGAAGCCGGCGGACACTCGCAGCCCCGATACCTGCTCCGCCTCCTGCCGCGTGCCGGCCGCCGAGAGGTTGTAGCCCCTGCCTGCGGAATCGAAGATGGCCATATTCTGGAACGAGCGGGTCTGGCGCTGGAAGTCCCAGAAGTTCGGAGCCGAAACGATATTCCAGTTATCTTGACCCTTGCCGAACGTTTCCCACAGCAGCACCAGGCGATCCGCGCCGGGGAAAGCCACCGGCTTGAGCAGCGTATTGTTGATCACGCTGAAGACCGTGGTATTGGCGCCGATGCCCAATGCGAGAGTCAGCATGGCCACCAGCACGAAGCCCGGGTTCCGCGCCAGGTTTCGCAAGCCGTAGCGCACATCCGGCAGAAGGGTTCCCATCTGAATCACCTCAAAGTTACTACTGGCTTCGGGCAAAAAGGTAACGGCATCGCGGCCACTTTGATATTCTGTTCGCGGAGGGACCGCATCATTGAAACGTTTCGCCCTGGCGGTGGTTAGCCTGGCTCTGGTAAAAGCGGCTCAGTTCATCCCCGATAAGCCGGTCGTGATTCATCCCGCGGTGGAGAGCCCGCCCGTGCGGCAAGGCTCGATCAAAGGACCGGGCGCCGGTTTGGGTGTGACTCCGCCGGCAGCGCTTCCGGCGCGGCGGCCGCCTGGCGCCGGCCGGCCTCGCGGTTCCGCGCCAATTCCGCCACAACCACCGGCGCCCGAGATCTCCGCAGCCGGCGCCGCTGTGGAGCAGACCACACAGGGGACGCGCGCCGCGATCGAACCGCTGGTCAGCTTCGACGGGCTGGGCGAGGGATTCACCGGCCGCGCGTTTCCCGGCGCGGACAACGCCGCCGAGACTGACACGGGCCGCGCCGGCGCGCGGCGCGGCGGCATCGACGTCAGCCTGGCGGTGGGACCGAACCATATCTTTGAGATCCTGGGCGGCTATATGGCCGTCTTCACCAAGAAGGGCAAGAAGTATCACGTCACCGGCAAGCTGCTCTATGGCGCCGTACCGAACAACACCGTATTCGCCGGCTTCGGCGTGCGCTGCCCAGTCAGCAATAGTGGCGACTCGGTAGTGCGCTACGACCAGTTGGCCGACCGCTGGCTCATCGTGGTTCCGGTCTTCAGCCGCCCGCCGGACAATCCCCAAGCACCGTACGCCATGTGTTACGCCGTGAGCGCCACGCCCGATCCACTGGGACCGTATTATCGCTACGAGTTCCAGCGGCCGCTCTTTCCGGATTATCCGCGCCCCGCGGTTTGGCCCGACGGCTACTACAATCCGACCAGCACCAGCGACGATCCGCTTCCCGGCGTGGTCACCCAAAAGCACGACTGCATCGCCGACCGGAATAAGATGCTCAAGGGTCTGCCGGCCACCGAGCAGTGCGTGGTGATCGATGGCGGCGTCTTCATGCTGAATTCCGACGTGGTTGGCAAGCAGCGGCCGCCGGCGGACGCGCCCAACATCATGATGTCCACGGGCGGCACGCAACTGAAGAAGATCTTCCAGGACGATGGCATTTATTTCTACAAGGTGCATGTCGATTGGACCGACCTCTCAAGGACGAATGTTTCCGCGCCTCAAAAAATCACGGTGGCGCCGTATCATTATCTTTGCGACGGCCAGTTGAGCAGTTGCGTCACGCAGCCGGGCACGGAACGGCGCCTCGATTCACAGGGCGACAAGCTGATTGAGCGGCTGGTGTACCGGAAGATCGGCCGGCAGGAGTCCATCCTGGCGGAGCATTCCATCGCCACCGCCGCGCACGGTGGGGGCGTGCGCTGGTACGAGTTCCGCCTGAATCCACAGCGCGATCCGGTCCTGTACCAGCAGGGCACCTATGCTCCCGGCGGAAATTATCGCTGGCTGGGCAGCATGGCGATGGATCGCCGGGGCGGCATCGGCATCGGCTACGCGTTCGGCGGCGATCCCAACTTTCCCGGCCAGCGCTTTGCAGCGCGTTTGGCGAAAGACCCCAAGGGGCAACTGACCTTTCACGAATCGGTGCTGGCCGAAGGACAGGCGTCCCAAACGGGTGGCCTGCGTTGGGAAGACTACACCAATATCACGGTGGATCCCGCTGACGACTGTACCTTCTGGTTCGTGGGGAATTACCTCAAGAGCGGTGCGGCATCCCCTGGCACCCGCATCGGAGCGTTTGTGCTGCCCGGCTGCAAGTGATAATTCTTATGGCTTCCATTTGATGTTGCAGCCCACGCTGGGCCTCTGCAGCGCACTCACCGGCTGGCCGGAAAGCGTGGCGTCGATGGCCGCGCGCAGGTCGGCTCCGCTGACCGGCAAATCGTTTTTCGGACGGCTGCCGTCCAACTGGCCGCGGTAGACCAGCCGCCTGTGCTCGTCGTACAGGAAGAAATCGGGCGTGCAGGCGGCGTCGAACGCTTTGGCAACCTTCTGCGTTTCGTCGTAGCAGAGCGGGTAGGTAAGATCGAGCTCCGCCGCCATCTCGCGCAAGCGCTCCGGCGCGTCGTCCGGATAATCGACCACATAGTTCGGCGAAATGGCCGCAATGCCCAGCGATTGGGCTTGGTAGTCCCGGCCCAGACGCGCGAGCTCCTGCTTGACATGCTGCACATAGGGGCAGTGGCGCGAAATGAACATCACCAGCATCGCCTTCTTTCCGGCGAAGTCCGCCAGGTTGACAGTCCGGCCGGACACCACATCCGGCAGTTGAAAATCCGGCGCCGGCGTTCCCAGCCCGACCATGGTGGATTCGGTTTGTGCCATAACTGCTCCGCTATGCCCTGTAGTTATCCGCCTTCCAGTTCTTGATGGCGCGCTTGATGTCATCCGGCTTCATATTACTTTCCGCGGCTTTTTTGGACAGCTCCAGGAACTCGTCGTCGGGAGCAAAGCGCAGCGCCACCACCTGGCGCGTGTCCAGGCGCGCGTCCAGCAGCTTGCCTGTGAGCGCAAAGTGGCGCAGGTTCTCCTCGGCGCGGATGGCGCGGTCCTGCGCCTTGAGCGGGAAGGCGCGGCAATAGTTGAAGAGCATGCCGCAGCACACGGTCAGCACCACGATCAGCGCGGCGCTGTACAGCCGTTCGTGATCGCCCCAGGATTTCCAGAGATTGATCAGCGATCCGATCAAGGTGAAGAACAGGATGCCTCCCAGGACAAAGTGGAAGCCCCGCACGATGCGCACGTGGTTCGAGTAATTCTGCGTGGTCATGTGGCGATTGTACTAAACCGCCAGCCGAAAAGCGGGTTGGCCTGGCGGCGCACGCACCCTGGCGCGTGCGCCACCGCTGTGTTACTGTCCTGTGCCGCTGAGCTTCAACACTTGCGGGCTGCCGGGACTATTGTCGTACACCACGTAATTCGCGGATTCGGCTCCCACGATGGAAGGCCTAAAGTAGATGTTGAAAGTGCAGGCGGCGCCGGCAGCCACTGTACCGTGGCACGGCGGATCGGTGTTGTTGGTTGAGAAATCCGCGCTGTTAGTGCCATTGATGGTGGCGGCGGTGAAGGTGATCGGTGCGCCGCTAGTGTTGGTGATGGTGACCGCGGAGAGTACCTGGACGCCCACTGTGGACGTGCCAAAGCTAACTGGATTGGGCGTAAATTCCACGCCTGTGCCGGTCCCCGCCAGCGCCACAATCTGCGGACTGCTGGCATCGCTGTCGGTGACGCTCATTGTCCCCGTGACGTACCCCAGCGCCGTCGGCGTGAAGGTAACGAAGACGGAGCAGGTGCCGCCGGCGGCGATCAGCCCACCGTTGGTACAGGTGCTGGCCTTGGCACTGGCGAACGGACCGGTGAACGATAGCGCCGGGTTGCCCAGGGTCAGCGTGGCGCCCGTGCTGTTGGTCAGCGTGATCTTGGTGTTGACGCTGGTAGTGCCGATCGCCTGCGTGGCAAACGTGAGCGAACCCGGAGTAAATCCGACTGTGGCGGTGCCTGTTCCGGTCATACCCACTACCTGCGGACTTCCAGGATCGCTGTCGTTGATGACCAGGGCGCCTTTCTTCGCGCCGGTGGCTTGGGGATGAAACTCCACGCTCACGGTGCACTTCGCGCCGCCCGCCAGCGTGCTGCCCGAAGCTGGGCAGGTATTGGCGGAAATAATGAAGTCGGTGCTCTCGTCAAGCGTGATGGTACCCATCGTGACGCTGGTGGCGCCCTTGTTGGTGATGGTGATCGTCTTTGCGGCGCTGGTGGTTTTTACGGCCACGCTACCGAACGGCAGCGGGCCGCCCGTGACGGTGATCGCGGTTCCGGTACCTTCCAGGCTGACTGTGGAGACCGAGTCGAAGAATCCGTTATGTAGGATGGTCAGGGTGCCGGTTTGATTACCGGAACTGGTAGGTTTGAAGACGATATAAACCTTGCAGGCGGTCTCGTTCGGCAAGCTTGGCCCGCAATTATCGGACTCGGCGAACGGCCCGGTGATGGAAATGCTGCCGAGGGCCAACGGTCCCAGAGCACTCAGGGTTACGACTTGCGCTGCGCTGGTAGTCTTCACGACGACCTGACCAAAGTTCACATTCGTGGAGGAAGTATTCAGCGCGGCGAATGCCGTGACTTCGCGGATGCGGAGGTTGTTATAATCCGCGACCAGGAAGTTGCCCGCGGCATCCCGCGCGATCCCGGTCGGAGTATACAGATAGGCGTCCGTGGCTGGCCCGCCATCGCCGTACAGTCCGGCGGTCCCGGTTCCCGCGAAGGTAGTCATATTACCGTTTGTATCCACCCAACGCAGGCGGTGGTTGTTGGAGTCGGCGATGAAGAGGTTGCCGAACGCATCGGACGCCACACCGTCGGGGTTGGATAATCTATGATCGATCGCCGTGCCATCGCCGCTGAAACCGCAAAGGTCGGGGATTCCCACGACGGTCTGCAGGAAGCCTGTAGAGGCCACCAGCTCGCGGATGATGCAATTACCTTCCTCGGCAATGTAGAGATTTCCGGCGCCATCGAAAGCCAGCCCCACGGGATCGTTTAGCTCACCTACCGTGGCCGGATCGCCATCTCCCAGAAAACCTCGGATCCCATTGCCCGCCACTGTCGTAATGGTGCCCCCGCTAACCTTCCGGATCGCTTGATTGTAGTAATCAGCGATATACAAATTGTTCTGGCTGTCTACGGCGAGACCGAAGACCTGGTTCACGTTCGCGCTGGTGGCTGGCCCGCCATCCCCCGAGTATCCGCAGTGGCCTGCCACGCCCGCGAAAGTACTGATGATGCCCGCGTTGTTCACCATCCGCACGATGCAGTTCAAGGTATCGGCGATGTAGATGTTGCCGTTGCTGTCCCGGGCTGTCGCGTAGTTCTTCTGCAACTCGGCGCTGGTGGCCGCGCCGCCACTGCCGGTATCCCCACAAACTCCGGTGCCCGCGAAGAAGTTCACCAGGTTCGTGGAGTGCACCAGTTCGCGCACCAGACAATTGTTGGAATCGTTTACGAAGATATTGTTCGCTGGATCGATCAGCAGATCATACGGGAAGTTCAGCACCACGCCTTGCGGGGGAACGCCGGCGCTGAGGGTCGGTGTGCTGTTGCTGCCGTTGCCTGTGACGGTGTTGATGTTGCCGCCAACGGTGAACTCGCGCACGCGATTGTTGTTTTGGTCGGTCACAAAGATATTTCCGCCGGCGGTAACCGCCACGCCTTGCGGGCTGTTGAAACAGGCGCTGAGGGCCGGTCCGGTGTCGCCAGAGAATCCGATGCAGCCGGTCGAATCCCCAATTGTGGTGATGTTTCCCCCCACTGTGAATTGTCGTATGCGGGTATTGCCGGTGTCCGCTATGGTCACAGTGGTGCCGGCGCCGTTCACCGCGACACCCTCGTAGACCTGTCTGATTTCAGCGCTGGTGGCCGGGCCCGCGTCGCCGGAGTATCCGGCGGTCCCGTTGCCGGCGACGGTGGTGATGGTGCCGGTAGCCTTGGTCACCATGCGTATGCGGTAATTGTTGGTGTCGGAGAAGTACAAATTCCCGGCGGTATCCACGGCGACACCCGTGGGGTTATTCACCAGCGCACTGGTGGCCGGTCCTCCATCGCCGCCATAGTTGCACGCCACGGTAACTCCCGTGCCGACGTAAGTCGTGATGACTCCCGTCGTCAGGACTAGCTTTCGGATACGGCAATTGGCTTGATCGGCGATAAATAGATTCCCGGAACCATCCAGGGCCAGGGTCGACGGGTGGTAGAGGAGGGCGCTGGCGGCGGGGCCCCCGTCGCCGCCGTAGCCGCACTGATTCGGTTTGCCGGCGATGGTTGTAATGGTATTGGTCGTATCCACTTTGCGCACGATGCAATTGTTAACGTCGGCGATGTAGATGTTACCGCTTCCGTCCACCGCAATGCCGTCCGGAAAGGCGAGCTGGGCTTCCCCTGCTCCACCGGGGAGGCCGTCCCCGTAATACCCGGAAACACCCATTCCAGCCACCACGGTCAATGTACCGGAGGTGGAGACCTTGAACGTACGGTTCTGCTGAATTGTGGAGAAATAGTAGTTCCCGGCGGAATCGACGATGATCGCCTTGGGCTGATTGAGGTCGGATTGAAGCGCGGGTATTCCGTTGGGACCACCGCCGATCAGGGTTGTGATGACGTCCTGCTGAGCCAGCGCGGGCATGCCCAGTACTATGGCCGTCCCCAGAATGATTGAAAAGTTTAGATAGTGGCGCATTGATTTTCTCCTGAAGGTGGACTTCACGGGTTCAGCCCGTTACTGCGCTTCGTTCTGCGGCGCGGCGATCGGGTGCGGGCTGACTTGCGCGGTTTTCTGGAACTCGTGGCCGTTATCGTCCTTGTAGATGACGAAGACGGCGGGCTGGCAATGCTGGCTCCATTGCTCGAATTCCTGCCGTGAAATACTGATCTGCTGTTCCATCACGATATCGGTCCCATCCGCCCAGGTGGAGACGGGCCGGAAGCTGGCCAGTGTGCGCAGGCCCGGAGGCGACTCGCGTACGCTTACCGCGGCTTGCTTCAGATCCAGGCCGCTGTAATTGAAAAGGCGAACAACGAAGGTGGCTTGCACCTCGGCGCCCTTGTCCGTTACATTGACGAGATTATAAAAGCCTGAGAAATCCCGCCCATTCTTGGCAGTGATCGTGCTGGTTACCGCGAAGAGAAGCAACACACCTGCCGCCCGTAAGAAATTCCGAGAAATCATTAAAACCCCTCCTGGCACCCTGAAGTATCCTCTGAAGTATTTTGGCGCACGTCGATACTACTACCGACACCGCCTCCTTGTAAAGGTATAGAACTCCTACGCCGGTGGAAAGATCCCGGCTATGATTTCTTTGATGGGTCAATCAGAGGCCTGCTCGAGATTTCTTTTCACTAGGCCCTCGCGGCATTACATTCAAGCCTTTCTCGAGGCGCAACGCGGACACCCGTTTTCTTACGCCGGGCAAGGGGCCACCAGGGAGCAGGCTCCCGCCGGTTATACGGTAGATCGCAATCGCATCCAGTTAGGAACCGGTACCGCGCTGTTTGCTCGCGCCGTGGAGGCCATGCGGCGGTGGAAAATGTTCGACATCGGCTGGATAGAGCTTTGCTGGACGGATACTCCCATAAAGGTGGGGTCCACAGTCGCGGTGCTGGCGCATCACTTCGGCTTCTGGTCGCTGAACGCCAGCCGCATTGTATACATCGTGGATGAAGGCGGCGATCACCCGGAATTCGGCTTCGCGTACGGCACTCTGGAGGCCCACGCGGAGATCGGAGAGGAACGTTTCACCGTGGAATGGCGGCCCGAAGACCAAACCGTTTGGTACAACATCTATGCCTTCTCGCGGCCGAAAGGCCTGGCGAAGGTTGGGTACCCGCTATCGAGAAGCCTGCAAAAAAGCTTCGCCCGGGAATCGCTGGAAGCCATGCGTAGGGCCGCACGGACTCCGCTCAGTGGGACTGGCTGAGCAGCGCCTGATCGTACGGCTCGTGCCGGTGAAACAGCGCATGCTTCACGTCCGGCCAGAATTCTTTCATCACCTGCGAGAAGGCGTCCGTCGCGCAGGCAATCCCCAGCCGCTGGATATTGTCGGACGCCGTGCGGGTGTCCGGATAATAGGCATTCGAGATGGCCACCGCCGAAGCGTTTCCCAGCCATTCGGAGAAATTAAACCGCCGTCCGCCGCTGTCTGTGCGGGTGACGAAGATGCGGGATGCCGCATATCCCGCACGGTGCAGGACGCTGCCGCGGCTGCGGCCGATCCGGAAGTAGCGCGGGTCTTCGTGCAGCAGGGCGGGGAAGAGGCTCTCCGTCATCATGTTGCCGATAATCTGGTCGCCTAGGGCGGTTCCGTAACGGCGTGCGTAGCCCTTCATGCCCTGCCCGAATGACGGGTTCTGATTCTCAAGCTGGTAGAGAGCCGCGAACGCGCCGCCGGTGAGGTAGACCGGCCAGTCGAACGAGTCTTTTAAGCCGATGAGGAACTTCTGCCGGCTGGTGACCGGCTGAAACGGCACGTTTCCATCCGTGGTCCGGTAATTGGGGAAGACGCCGAAAACCCGCTTGTCCTGCTGCTCGGGTGTCTGGGCTGGAGCGGTGTCCTGGTTCTGTGGGACCGGCCGCGCGGGCGCGCTCTCGGGCCCCCCTGGCTTGGTGGGATCCGACCCGCTCTGAGCGTGTGCGCGCGCGGGTATTAGCGCGCTAAACAAAAGAATACAAAAGGCCAAGGGTATATGCCTGGATAAGCGAAAGCACCAAGTCATGAATAAGGATTCCCGCTCCGGATAGGATTGCCGTTTCTACAACTTACTTCATTATCTGATGCCCGGAGACACCCGGTGGTTACGAGTACTGATCGAAGTTGCCCTTGGTGGCCAACACGGCATCCAGCGGCGTCCCAGTCCGGCGGCCCTCCACGTTTGCATAACCCGCACCGCGCAACAGTTCTGCATACTCGGTCAGCGTACGCTCACGGCCCTCGGTGCAGACCAGCATGTTCAGCGATTGCATGTGTACCGGTGTGGGCCCCGCGCGGTCCTCGTCCAGCAGCTTTTCCGCCAGCAGCAGCGCGCCGGTCGCCGGCAGCGCGTAAAGAATCTTCGACAGCAGCATCCGAATCTTGTCCTCCGGCCAGTCGTGCAGGACGCGCCCTAGCGAATATAGGCCCGCGGGCGGCAAATTGTCGAGGAAAAAGTCGCCGGCAGCTACTTCGATGCGGTCCTTCGCGGGCGACGCAGCCACGAATTCGCGCGCTATCTCGGTAACCGCGGGTAGATCGAAGACCGTGGCCCGTAAGGTGGGATACCGTTCACAAGCGGCTACGGCCAGGTGACCGGTGGCCCCCCCGAGATCCACTAAATGTTCGAACCGGGACAAATCGAAAGCCGCCACCACGGCCGGAGAGCTCAACTGTCCGAAGCCGTGCATGCCGCGCAAAAAATGGCGTTGCTGCTCCGGCGTTTTAAAGAAATGATCGAACAGAGATCCTTGCCAGCCGAAGGTCTGCGTCCATCTGTGCGTGCCCTGGCGGACCGCGTCTTCCAGATGGGCCCACATCGGGAAGAGGGCCGCGTCCGAATAATGCACATACCCGGTGAGTGAGAGCGGGCTTTGGTCGCAGAGGTAAGCTTCCGCGACGGGTTGGTTGGTGTAAGCCCCGTCCTGCCGGCGCAGCAGCCCCATGCCCGCGCACGCGTCCAGCAGGCGTGCCAGCGGTTCCGCCTGTCCGCCGAGGCGCGCCGCGAGCGCCGCCGCAGTGGCCGGGCCCTCATGCAGTGCTTCGAACACACCGAGCGAGACGGCCGTGAACATGGTCTTCGAGCGGCGGAAGGCGTCGATTAATTCCAGCACCGGCGCGGGATCGGGCGTGCTCACGTGGCGCTCCGGAAGTGATCGTAACCGAGCGGCGCGAGCCGCGCGCCGTCGAGATACACGGCGCCCGGGCGGCCGCGGCGCATGCTCCCGATGCGAGTAAGCGGCAGGTCCTGGTATTGCGGTGGAACATCCGTGCGCGGCCGGACTGTAAACAACAACTCGTAATCTTCCCCGCCGTTTAGTGCCTGCTCCAAACTTGCACCTCGAAAGCGGGGCGGCGCCTCGATGGCCGCCTCCAGGCCGGACGCCACAGCCAGCCGGCGCAGGTCCAGCGAAAGCCCGTCGCTCAGATCCATGGCGGCGGTTGCGCGCAGGCGATCAC
>Ga0070731_10001853_pt1 | contig 21174 bp, 22 predicted proteins | sample Coa_R1_2_FD_66448 | JGI IMG/M metagenome (GOLD analysis project Ga0070731, IMG submission 66448) | Surface soil microbial communities from Centralia Pennsylvania, which are recovering from an underground coalmine fire - Coalmine... | ecosystem: Environmental > Terrestrial > Soil > Unclassified ... | reverse complement strand
TCAACAGACAGGAAAGATGTAAAATTCATGCCGAAAGCTCCCCGTGGTTTCCTCCTGGTAAAGCATCGGCAAGTTGCGCTCGAAAAATGAGTTAGAGTTTTGGGAACTGGTTCAATTCATCCATGGACTAAATGAGAATTTTCCGTTATTATTTACCTTCAATTCCCATTTGTCGTTTTCATTGGTTACACCTACATGATATTGTGCTTCCTCAAGCAGACGCGTCATGCTGCCTCCAGGCTCGTATCCTTTGACATTGCTCTCCTGCATTTCGACCAACTCAACCATTTTATTGACATTGTCAATTAACAATGAATATTTGGCTCCTGGGCACCGGACTAAGAAAAACAGTCCTTTCTCGGTTCGAATTGGAAACACAGTTGATATTCCGGCCATCGCTGATTTAAACGCGTTAAAACGCAAAAGGCGGTTTACGTCAGCGAATACAATAAGCATTGCTGTTACGTCTTTATTGCCATCTACTTCGGCTTCTGAAAACTGACATTCCTTTGTTTCGACTCGTCGAATCTGTCGAATGCGAATGAACGGAGCGCTTGGCTGAGCCGAACTGCCCGTGCCGTTTGGTTTGTCGATTATTGGGGCTTGGCCTTGCGAGGACTGCGATGCTTCGTTGCGTACAATCAAATGAATAAGCGCAAGAACGACGACAATGGCGACCAATAATGGAAGCGCCCATTTTCTCATGTTTGAATTCATGATGCCATCCTTCGTTATTCATACACTTCATTGCCCCCTTCGTTCCCAAGGCCGTGGATTGTGGCGATTTGGCTGCGGGCGATGTCCGGAATGCTGCGGCGCTCGCTGCGGGGGAACGCCTTGCGCGATTTGTTCCGCGGGTGCTGCTGCGGCCGCATGGTTCTGCGGCGCTTGAGCGTGCGGTTCGCGCGGCGGGTTTTGGCTGTGGCGCTGATGTCCGCCGCGGTGTTGCTGGCCGCGATGTCCCTGTCCGCCGCCGCCCCGATGACCTTGCCCACGACCGCGTTGATGCTGTCCGCCGCCGCGGTGCTGTTCGCGCGGCGTGTCGGGCGCGCTTGAATATTCGAATCCGTCGAGCTTTTTGCGTTCAATTGTTCGGCCAATGAATCTCTCGATCGCGGCAACGTGCTTCAGATCGTCGGCGCTGAAGAGCGAAAGCGCGTCGCCGCTCGCCGCCGCGCGCCCCGTGCGGCCGATGCGGTGCACGTAATCTTCGGGATGCTGCGGGATGTCGTAGTTGACCACGTGCGTGATCGTGTCCACGTCCAGCCCGCGCGCGGCGATGTCGGTGGCGACAAGCACGTCGAAGCGGCCGTCGCGAAATCCGCGCAGCGCGCTTTCGCGTTCGCGCTGCGTGCGGTTGGAATGCAGCACCGCGACGGCGTGGCCGTTCTGTTTCAGCAGACGCGCAATGCGGTCGGCTTTGTGTTTCGTGCGCGTGAAGACAAGCATCGAATCGAAATGAAGCTGCTCCATCAGCGCCAGCAGCAGCTTGCTTTTCTGATCGTTGGAAACCGGATAGAGCGCGTGGGTGATCGTTTCAGCGGGCGAGCGGCGGTGGCCGATCTCGATGATCTTCGGCGTGCGCATGGCCCAGCGCACGAGGGCTTCGATTTCGGGGGGCATGGTCGCGGAGAAGACAAAGGTCTGGCGATTTTTCGGGCAGCGTTCGACGATACGGCGCACGTCCGGTAGAAAACCCATGTCCAACATGCGGTCGGCTTCGTCGAGCACGAGATTTTGAATCGTGTCGAGGCGCAGAGTGCCGCGCGTGAGGTGGTCGAGCAGGCGGCCGGGCGTGGCGACGAGCACATCGACGCCGTTGCGCAGTTCGCGCGCCTGCGGGCCGAAGCTCGCGCCGCCGTAGACGGCGATGGCGCGCAGATCGGTGAAGCGCGCATAATCGCGCAGCGCGGTCTCGACTTGACCGGCGAGTTCGCGCGTCGGCTCGAGAATCAGTGCGCGCAACGCGCCGTGATGGTCGAGCTTCGAGAGAATCGGCAGCGCGAACGCGGCGGTCTTGCCGGTGCCGGTCTGGGCGCTGCCGATGAGGTCGTGGCCTTCGAGGGCCAGCGGGATCGCACGCAATTGAATCGGCGTGGGATCGACGTAGCCCATGGCCTTGACGGCCTTGACGATGTTGGGAGCGAGATTGATTTGGGAGAATGGCATTTGGGGACGATAGCAGTTTGGAGGGCGGCGGCAAATAGGTTTTTGACAACTGTTAAGTGACAAATGCTGTCCTCGTCCTAAAATCCCGCCATGAATTCCCAACCCCACGACCTCAAACGCATCGCGAGCAACGCCATGCTCGCGCGCGGATTGGTTCCCGATTTTTCGCTGGCGGAACTTGCCGAAACCAACGCGCTGCACACTCCGGCACCCGCCAGCGGCGCGATGCGTGACATGCGCGCGCTGCTTTGGTGCTCGATCGACAACGACACCTCGCGCGATCTGGATCAGCTCTCCGCTTCCGAGACGCTGCCCAACGGCGCGGTGAAAATCTTCGTCGCCATCGCCGATGTCGATGCGCTCGTCCACCGAGGCGACGCGCTCGACAAACACGCACAGCTCAACACGACCTCCGTCTACACGCCCGCGGTTATTTTTCCGATGCTGCCGGAGAAACTCTCGACCGATTTGACCTCGCTGGGCGAAAACGCCGACCGCGTCTCGATCGTCGTCGAAATGACCGTCAACGGGGACGGCTCGCTGGCCGACTCCGACGTGTACCAGGCTCTCGTGCGCAACCGCGCGAAGCTCGCCTACAATTCTGTCGCCGCGTGGCTGCGCGGCGAAACGCCGCCGCCAGCACCCGTCGCGGCGGTGCCAGGCATGGACGAGCAAATTCGCGTGCAGGACCGCGTCGCGCAGCAATTGAAGAGCGTGCGCCACGAACGCGGCGCTCTGAGTTTGGAAACGATCGAAGCAAGCGCCGTATTCAGCGGCGATCGGATTTCGGATCTGCGCGTGGAAGAAAAAAATCGCGCCAAGGAACTGATCGAGGATTTCATGATCGCGGCCAACGGCGTCACTGCGGAATTCTTGAAAGCGAAAGGCCTCGCCTCTTTCCGCCGCATCGTTCGCTCGCCCGAACGCTGGCAGCGTATTGTCGATGTGGCCGCGAAGCTCGGCGAAAAACTCCCCGGGCAGCCCGACGCCGCGGCGCTTGAAGCGTTTCTTGAAAAACGCAAACAAGCCGACCCGCTGCGCTTTCCCGATTTGTCGCTGACGATTGTAAAATTGATGGGCAAAGGCGAATACGTCGTCGATCTCCCCGGCGACGAAGTGCCCGGCCACTTCGGTTTGGCCGTGCGCGCGTACACGCATTCGACCGCGCCCAATCGCCGCTATCCCGATTTGCTCACGCAGCGCTTGATCAAATGCGCTCTCGCAGGCGCGCCGCCGGTTTACGGCGGCGACGAATTGCGCAAGCTCGCGGAACACTGCACGGCTCAGGAAGACGCCGCGTCGAAAGTCGAACGCCAAGTGCGCAAATCGGCCGCCGCACTGCTGCTCGAACATTCGATCGGCCAGCAATTCGACGCAATAGTCACCGGCGTCACGGACAAAGGCACGTGGGTGCGCGCGATCAAGCCGCCGGTCGAAGGCCGCCTGGAGCGCGGCTATCAGGGATTGGATGTCGGCGAGCGTGTACGCGTGAAACTTGATAGCGTGGACGTGGAACGCGGCTTCATTGATTTTTCGCGCGCGTGAGCGGGGGGAGGATGAAGGGGGGAAGGGGGAGGGGACTAATGGCGTCAGACTTTTCTCCTCCCTCCTTCCCCCTCCTCCCTACGCCGTTCTCGCCCTCGCCCGCATTTCCCAAATGACCGCCACCAACAGCGCCGCCGCCAGCGCGATGCCGCCGTCGATCAGCGCGTTGCGCGTGTCCGTTTTGCCAGCGCCCGCATAACCCGTCTCGCCGAAAATTAAATCGCGAATACCCGGCGGATGCGGATCGATCTCCGGAATCGGCGCGCCGCTTTCAATCGACACTTCCTTCCCCGAACTGTCGTGATAGCTGATCTGCCCCCGCTGTCCCGCGTCTTTTTTGCGCGAATAACACGGCACTGGCCACCCCAGCACATAATCGTACGCGTAGCTCGGTGGCGGACCCTCCGAGATGACGACGCGCTTGGCGTCGGCGATGCGCAGATTCAAAAACGCAAACACGCCCAGCACCGCGAGGAACGCAAGGAACGTACTGAAATGCAGCCAGGCTTTTTGAGGCATGAGTCACTCCATGGAAACCATGCAGTGAGGACTTGCGGAGGATGGCGATTCCTAACGCGCAATAGGGGCATCACGCCGCGCGCGTCTTCTTGGGGCTGAGCGTGATTTTTACAGCGACTCCCGCGCGGATGAGCATTTCGCAAAGATTATCCAGCGTCAGGCGCTCGATGTGCCCTTTTTTGAGATCGTCGACGCGGGACGTTTTCACGCCAAATAATTTGGCCGCTTGAGCCTTGTCGAGCCGGCGGCGCGTAACGATGCTCAGAAGCGAATCCATCAACTCCGAACGCAGCGCCAGATTTGCGGCCTGCGCGGGAGGGAATCCTAAATCTTGAAAAACGTTGCCTGTGGATTTTGTGATTTTAATCAGTGTCGATTCCTTGCGCGTCATGGGGTAAATTCGCGCGTCCCTGCAGCATTTGTTTATAGCTCTGCGCGCTAAATCAAGAGCTTTAGGATTTGTTTTCTGCGTTTTCTTTTCAAACGCGTGAAGCACGTACACTTTCATTGGAAACTTCGCGACGTAGATCACGCGGTATTCGTTTGCCGTATGAATGCGAATTTCACAGGCGCCCGGTCCGATCGACGGCATCGGCTTCCAATCGTCGGGCTCGTATTCATGTTGAACTTTGTTCAATTGCCGCCCCGCTCGCTGCATGGCATCGATTGGAAAGCGCCGAAGATCGTCCAAGGAAGAACCAAGTCGCTCGACTTCTTTCAAGTGATCCTCCTCCCACGCAATATCCTCCGATCCCGAAGAATACTCCACCCCACTCCGCACGCCAACAGAATCATCGGCCAGAATTCCCACAAACACGCGAAGCCCCACCACGCCTCCGGATAGTGCCGCTCCCAGCGGCAGATCGACACCGGCTGGACCGCCTTCCAATCCAGCGGCTCGGGGCGGTATTCCTCAGTCACGATGGTGTTGTCGTCGAGGAACCGCGCGTCCTTCACGTTTCCAAAATTCATGATCAGCAAATGCGAGGGAAAGCTGTGCAGCAAACCGTGACTGGTCAGCACGCGCCCGCAGGAAGGGGAAAAACTCGCGCGACAAGCCCCCCACGAAGTTTTGAAAGACTGTGGGTTCTTAAAGTCGAAAACGATATATCCGGTCCCGTCGCCCCACACCAGATACCGCCCATCCGGTGAGAAACTCTCCGCATCCGCATCGATCACCACATCGATTTTGCCTTTGTCGCTGAACGTCGCCGTATCGACGATTCGCGTGTAATACGGCTCGTTCGCCCCGACAAAACTCGCTGTTCCTGCGCGCCCCAGCAGCAGAAAATCGTCGTGCGGCGAAAACAGAATGGGATCGGTGCCGGGAAAATCTGGCAGCGGGAATTCGCGCTTTTCGCCGGTGTCGATGTTCCACAAGACAACGCGCTCCCCGTGCGGATCGCCCTTCGCCGAACGCGTGCCGTGGGCCAGCCATTTGCCGTCGTTGGAAAAAGTCATCGACATCGGCTCAATCTCCTCGCCCAACTCGAGATGTCGCACGAGAGATTTCGACCGCGTATTCAATACATCGATAAAATTGTGAATATCCCAAAGACGCTCTACTTCGCTTTCCTCAAATGCGACCCTTGCGCCATCGCCGGAAATGGCGCAGGGATCGTTCCAATAGCTTTCTATGAAAGAGATGCCGGTGCCTCTGGATAAATCCCAAAACTCATTTCCAGACGGCGCTTTCGACATCAGGATAGTTTCATCAGCGGAAAAATAGACGCTGATGGCACGGGACGGAAGAATGCGCGTTGTCCCATCGCGGACATTCAGCACCGTTAACGCGCCGACATAGTGGGATGACGGTGGATACGCAACCCACGCTCCGCGCGGAGATAAATACACGTCCCCACTAAAATCCTTCAACAAAACCGTGCGCTTCCAGGGCCCGCCCCGATAGCGCAGCACAAATAACCAAACGCCTCCCGCCAGCAGCGAAAACAGCAGCAGCGTCAGCAGCGAAAAGCGAAAGCGTCTGCGCGGAATCGGTTCCATGGCGCTGATTATTCTCTAAATCGCGCGCGTCCGCAATCTCCTCATCCCCTTCGTGTAGATTCGTGCGATTCGTTGTTCTCCGATTTGGCTATTCCCGCCCGCTGTTCCCGCCGATAAATCCAGAACGGCTATCCGTGTCGTCGGGGGATGTCACGTGGGGACGATAACTGATTCAACGCGCAACACGTGCCTGCGCCTCGCGGGCGTGGCGCTGGCAGCAATGCTCGGCGCGGCAATCTGCGCGGCCGATACCGACCCGCCCAAACCCGCCCGCGAAGCGCTCGTGGACGACGTCGAGAAGCCGGTGGCCAGGGGTCAGGAGACAGGCGTCAGGGGTCAGGACTCAGGAGTCAGGAAGCAGGACGACGCCGATCATACTGACGAGGATCGTGCCGCGGATGTGGTGGACGTTCCCGCCGAGGTCACGCCGAGAATTACCCCGCGCAGTGCGCCCAACGCGAGCGTGGAAACGAACATCGACGAAGATTTGATCCACGAAAAATCCAAAGCCGTCAAAGAAAAAGCGAAAGACCCGGAGAAGCAGAACAACTCAGCGCCGAATGCCGCGCCGCCCTCAGAAAAAACCGCGCCCGAAAAATCGCCGCCAAAACCGGAGAAGTCCGCCCTCAAGCCGCTCGAAACAGCCCCTCCGCCGTCGCGAGCGGTGGACACGCAGCTTGCCTTGCCGTCGAAGATTACCGAGCCGGGTTACGCCACCGTCTTGAGCGGCACGCTGCAAGCCAACACCGAACTCAGCCCCGATTCACTGCCGCATTTGATTCGCGGCATGCTGGTCGTGCCGGCAAAGATCACGCTGAAGATCAACGCGGGCACAATCGTCCACCTGCGCGCCGATCCTTCTGCGAACAAGCCGCTTCTGGCCAGCTCGCCCGACCCCTGCAAAAGCGCCGTGATCTGGGTCTACGGCACGCTGCTGGTCTGCGGCGACGGCTCGCGGCCCGTCGAATTCGCCGGCCAGGAAAAAGATAACGCGCAGGTGCTGCTCTACGGCGGCGAACAAAGCAAACTCGAAGGCGCGCGTTTCCGCGGCGCCGACATCGCGCAGAACGGCGGCGTGTGCCACTGGACCAACTGCGAATTCAACGACGCGAAATTCTACGCGCTCGCCGCCGGCGCGGGATTGTTCACGCACTGCTCATTTAAAAAATGTGGCGGCGTGTTCGCGGCCTATGACGAAGGCCCCTGGGCGCTGCTGGTGCGGCGCTGTCTCTTTGAAAATTGCCGCGACGGATTGCTGATCAACCGCGATCCAGGTCCGGCGTGTTTGCTGGTGGAGAAAAACAATTTTATCGGCACGCGCGGCGCCAACCTGCGGGCGATGCCGCGCGGGGGCGCCGCGAATTCGAAGAACGCCGAAGAGGTGCTGATCGGCGAGAACTGGTACGGCACCACCGTCGAAGAGGAAATCGACCGCCGCATCGTGGACCGCCGCACGGACGCCGGCATCAAAGCGCACCTGAACACACGTTCGCCTGCGGAGAAGGCCTACACCAACGTAGGCGCGGGCGCGCCGGCCAGCGTGATCGCCACATCGCTGAGCGATCAGCAGGCGGCGACAGCAAAGATGCTGCAAACGCTCGCCGCGAAGCAAAAGCCCGCGGCGGAGAAATCGAAAGTGGCGCTGGAGAAGGCGGGGCTGACAAGAGAAAATACAAAGAAGGAAACGCAGGCGTCCCGATGAACGAGCTTGTTTTTCGATGCTCTTTCGATATATGTAATTTAGAGAGTTGGACGCGCCCATTATGGCCCTTTTCGATCGAATCACCGTCAACCCCGCGCGCATGAACGGGCAGCCGTGCATTCGCAACATGCGGCTGACTGTCCGGCGCGTGGTTGAACTCTCCGCGCTTTATCCCGACCGCGACGAACTGAAGCCGAGTTCCCGGAACTCGAAGACGAAGATATTAAACAGGCGTTGATGTATACTTCTCGCCAATGAGATTCTCGCTGGGAACTTTCGTGCTGTTCATTCTGCTTATCTCGTCCGTGTATGCGGTCGTGATGCTGAATGAGCCTTGGCATTGGGCGGAGACGATTGAGAATATCCCTGAGGCAGAAGTTGATGCCCGATTTCGGGTTATGGGTAAGCTGGTGTCGCCTGACGGCACGCAAAAACTGAGTAGGATGTTCCCTGTTTACCCCGGATTCGGTGTTTACGATGCGTCGTTACAAACACGGATTTACTCGGTAGAAGGTCTCCTTGCTGGTTTCTACTCGGATTCAGAAATTCACACTCTTGATCGCATCGATCGCATCGACAAGGGAACCATCCAATTTAATATTCGCGTGTACAAAAGGCGCTACGCGTACTCTTTTTTAGGCTACATGACGCGCCCCGAAGTATTGCTCACACTGCTATTTTCTTGCTTGTTGGCATGGCTGCTTTTACGGCACCACCTAAAAATCCGCGCGAAAAAATTTTCAGAGTAAATAACCGTGCCATTTGCAAATGCCCTTCTCTTTTCGTCGTATACAATGCCCGCGCCATGACCTCCGCTCAAACCCACCCCAAAGCCCTCTACGTCCACCTCCCCTTCTGTGCAGCACTCTGCACCTACTGCGACTTCGCGTCCGAAGTCTACGCCGCCGCCCGCGCGCAACGCTATCTAAATGCGCTGGAAAAGGAACTGAGCGCGCGCGTGCGAACACTCTGCGGCGAAAAACCGTTTTTGCCGCGCACCATTTTCCTCGGCGGCGGCACGCCCAGCGCGCTTAACATCCCCGAACTGCGGCGTTTCTTCGAGATTCTCGATGCGCACGTCGGGCGCGCGAATCTGGAAGAGTTCACCATCGAAGCCAATCCGGGCTCGACCGAACCGGCGAAGCTCGAATTTCTGCTTGAACGTGGCGTCAATCGGATCAGTTTCGGCGTGCAAAGTTTTCAGCCGCATCTGCTCAAATTGCTCGGCCGCGTGCATGGCGCGGTGCAGGGGCGCGAGGCCGTGCGCATGGCTCGCGCGGCCGGTTTCAAAAATGTCTCGATCGATTTGATGCACGGATTGCCCACGCAATCGCTGGACGATCTGCGCCGCGATCTGGACGAAGCGCTTGCGCTGGGCACCGATCATCTTTCGGCGTACGGCTTGATTTACGAAGACGGCACGCCGCTGAAAAGTGCGGTCGAGCGCGGGATGATCGAGCCGCTTTCGCCCGAAGACGAAAGCGCGCAATACCGCTGCGTGATGGAGACGCTCGAAAAAGGCGGCTTGCCGCAGTACGAGATCAGCAACTACGCGCGCCCCGGTATGGAAGCGAAACATAATCTCGTGTACTGGCGCGACGAAGCGTATCTTGGCGTGGGCGTGTCGGCGGCGAGCTTTTTAGATTTCGAACGAAGCGTAAATTTTCTTGAAATGGATCGCTACATGAACGCCGCGGAAAAAAATGGCGATGCGATCGACACGCGCGAAACACTCGAGGCCGACAGGCGCGCGCGCGAAGCGCTGATTCTCGAATTGCGTCTGCGCCGCGGCGTCGATCCGCTGGAATTTCGCGAGCGCTGGGGCGTGTATCCGATCAGCGCGTCGGAGGCGCTGGAGCGGTTCTTGCGCGAAGGCCTGATGGAGCGGCTGCCGAGCGGGCGGATTCGGATTACCAGTGCCGGGATGCCGGTGGCGGATGGGATTTTGGCGGAATTTGTTTAGCTCCAGAGCCGCGCACGCCGGCAAGGGGCACTCGCCAGCGGCGGCGGAATGAATTTGGCTCGGCCTTTGAATCCAGTTAAAAGCGGCACGTCTATTGAAATGAGCCGTGAAAAATGCTTTAATCACGGATGTTTGGGCGTGAACTACCGGGGAAACGCACGTGGCCGATGTAAGTGAACCTCGCCGCGACTTGTTTGGCGATATCGCCGTTGCCAAATGCCTGCTCACGTGGTCGCAGGTGCGGGATATTTTGAAGAAGCAGGTTCGCTATCGCGACAAAGGCATTTTGATTCGTGTCGGCGAATTGGCGGTGGAGATGGGGTACCTGTCCACCGCGCAGGTGAACGAGATCATCGCCGAGCAGCGTACGCGACGCAAGGCCTACGAAGTCAAAGCACCCAAACCGACGGCCGACATCGGCGAATGGCAGGACGCCGATGAACGGCCGTTCTCGCTGGGGCGCTACAAATTGGAGAAGCGTCTGGGCGGCGTGATGGGCGTGGTGTTCAAAGGCATCGACACGCAAACCAACCGCGTGGTCGCCGTCAAAGTGCTGCCCAAATCACTGGCGCACGATCCGTCCTTTGTGGAGCGCTTTAAGCGCGAAGTGAAGGCCACCTGCCAGCTTACGCACCCGAATATCATTTCCGTGTGGGATTCGGGCGTGATCAACAGCACGTTTTATCTGGCGATGGAATACATCGAAGGCGAGACGCTGATCAAGCGCTTGCACCGCGAGAAAATGCTGCCGGAAAAAGAAGCGCTGCAAATCGGCTTGGGCGTTGCGCGTGCGCTTGAACATGCGCATGGCCAGGGCGTGCTGCACCGCGACGTGAAACCTGAAAACATCATGATCTCGACCAGCGGCCAGGTGAAGCTCGCCGATTTGGGCCTGGCGCTGTTCCTGCACGATTCGCTGCGCATCACGTCGGAAGGCATTGCCGTCGGCACGCCGCATTACATTTCACCGGAGCAGGCCCGCGCGCTGCGCAACACCGATCATCGCTCGGACCTGTACAGCCTCGGCGCGACGCTGTTTCATGTGGTGACGGGACGATTGCCGTATGAAGGCGAAAACGGCGGCGAAGTGATGAAGCGGCACGTCTTCGAGCCGGCGCCGAATGCGCAGGACGTGAACCCGGCGGTCAGCAACGACGTGGCGGGGATGATTCTAAAATTAATGGCGAAAAACCCGGACGCGCGATACCAGACGGCGACCGAGCTGGCGGCGGTGCTTGAAATGCTGCTGGGAAAAGCCGCAAAATAAATTGCAGTGCGGGCGTCGAGACTGAACTGCGGTCTGGATGCCGGCGCCACAAATATAGAGGTTCGCGGAGAGTGTTGAGCTCTCCGCGTCCCTTGCGTTGACAATGAAGGTTACTGCGCGGCCGCCTGGACGTTTTGCGCCTTCGGCCCTTTTGCGTCCTCGATGATCTCGAATTGGACGAGCTGCCCTTCCTGCAGAGTGCGGAAACCATTCATGTTGATGGCGGTGTGATGGACGAACACGTCCTTGCCGCCGTCATCGCGCTGAATAAATCCGAAACCCTTTTGGTCGTTAAACCACTTGACCTTGCCTGTGGCCATACTGACTACTCCTTGTACACCTCAACGTGTTCATGCGGCGCGAAGTGTGCGCGCGGCATTCCCGGTTCCAGAAATGAAAAAAGCCCCTGCGCCGGAACCGGCAGCGCCTGGATCTTTGCTTGTAAGGGGAAAGGTGTGAAATGTGTGGGACGGAACATGAACAACCACTGACTCTCGCATGATGACTGCATTACTTTACCAGCGGAGTTACACCAAAGCAAGGGTGTTTTGCGCAAAAATCGCGCAATTTTATGTGACTTCCGCATGAAATGGGTTCACTTTGCCATTCCCGATTTTCCATGTGTCGCCGTGTAGAGCATGTTCCGCGACGCTTTCGACGCCGCGCCGTTGAAGACCAACTCAAAGGCCACTGGGCGCGAAACTCTTTTGAATGTGCCATTCGTCATCTGCGCCGTTGCGGCAAGCATGGCGGCGAAATCTACCTTGCTAAACGTCACGCTGAATTTCGCGGCGGGAGCGGCCTGAACAACCTTGCGGAATTCCCCGATTTTCCCGGAATTACTTCGCAGTTCCCGACACGACCACCTTTTTTTTTGCCGTCGTTGTATAATGCAAGTTGGCCGTGCCGGTAAATACAGTAGAATCCACGAAGAGGTAAACTGGAACGGTTACTGCTTTTTTTTTCGCAGCCACGTTTGACAGATTCAACTTCGCCAGCGCGCCCAACGACGCCGCGTCATTGCCGAGCATCGTCACCGCGCAACTGCCGTTCGAATTCTTGAGCCCGACGCCACCAAATTTGTCGCCTGTTTGCCAGACTACGCCGCCGACATTCGCCGTTATCACCGCTTTCGCGGGATCGAATCCGGCTGGCGCGGGGAAAACAGCGGAAAACGTGATTATGTAGGACGGCGCGGGCGGCGTCGCTTTGCCCGCAAACGTGAGCGTGATCTTCGGTTTGTACAGCAACGAGAGCGCCGGCGCCGCGTTGACTGTAACCGTGGTCGTGCCGGTGACGGTCTGCGAGGTGACGGAGTCGGTGATCGTCACGCTTACATTGTACGTTCCGCCCGCAGAATAAAAATAAGTGACGCTGCCAGAACCAGGCACGCTGACCTTCGTGCCATCGCCAAAATTCCAATCATACGTTAGCGCGCCCACTGCATTGCTCGCGGCGACGAAGAAGTTCACGTCTTGCAACACATTCACGGTGTTGGGCGTGGCGAGCGGCCCGGAACTGATCGCAAGTTGCGGCGATCCGCTCGCAGCAACGCTGACGTTGACCGTTTTCGAATCGGATCCACCGGCATTCGCCGCCTTTATTCCGAATTGGTAATTGCCCTCCGTTGAAAACGAACCGGTGATGGTGTCTACGTTGTCGAACACAAAGCCCGACGGGATATTGCTAAACGAATAGGTAATCGGACCCGTTCCCGTCGCGGTGATTTTGTAGCTGTAGTTCGCGCCCACAGTCGTCGAGCCGGAAAGCGCGCTGGTGATGGCCGGCGCGACGATATTGCCCGGACCGAGATCGAGGATGTTCACGGTGGCGCTGCCGGGCGAGCCGACGGCGTATCCGCTTCCGCTCGCCAGCGTCGCGATGACAGTGGTGTTGATTGTGTAGTTGAGGTCCTGAATCGGCGCGACGGTAACTGTCGCCGAAGTTTGGTTGGCGGGGATTTGGACGGACGTGCCGATGGACGTGTAATCGGTGCCTGCCACGGCGCTGCCGCCGACGGTAAAATTAACGGTCGTGGCACTGGCCTGCGCGGCGCTAAGTGTGACGGTGAAGACGCCATTTGATGGCGTATCTTCACTGGCGGTAGGAGTCGTGGCGGCGATGCTGGCGGTGGGCGGCGGGGTGTTGGTCACAGTCAAGACCAATACTTTGGTATCGCTCTGCTGGTAGAGATCCTGAACGTGCAGTGTGATGTTATAGGTTGTCACAGTGTCAGGCACTCCGTAGACTTCCCCGTTATAATAATCGAAACTCATCCAATCTTGGCTAGGCGTTATATTAGGAAAATTGTAGCTCAGTGTTCCGCTTCCGGTGGCTTGGATTGTATAGGAGAACCCCGCGCCCACCGATGCGCTGGCAGTCAACGGACCAGTGATGACCGGTGGAAGTGGATTGCCGGTGCCTGAAACAGTTTGATTTGCAGAACCGGCGGAATTGGTGGCCACGAGTTTGAACGAAAACGCGCCAAAGTTGTTTGCGGTAGGCGTGGCCGTAATGACGCCTGTGCTTGTGTTCAGATTGACCCAACCGGGGACCGTCCCAGTCGTCGAAAACGTCAAAGGGGTCAAGCCAGTAACGACGGGCGTGTACGTGATCGTCTGCTGGTTTTGAATCGTGCCGAAACTGGGCTTTGTGGCAAACTCCGGAGCATTGCCGCCGATGTGAATCAGAATCTGCGCGGCCCCGATTGCGTTGCCGTTTGTCGCGCTCACTGTTGACGTGTAATCGCCCGGCGAAGTGGGCGTGCCGCTGATGGCGCCCGAGGACGTGTCGAAGCTCAAACCCGGCGGCAGATTCAAGATGCTGAAAGTGTTGGGCCCGTTCGTGGCGCTGAATTGGATCGTCGTCATCGCCACGCCGACGGTTCCGCCGTAGACCAGTGTCTGCGTGGTTACAGACGGCGCCGGAAGAGTCAGTGCCGACAGCGGCATGGCCCACAGGTCCGTGCTCACCCCGGCAGGGTCATTGCCGTAGCGTTGATCGGCGATAAAAAACAGGTTGCTTCCAGCCACGCAGAATTGCCGGGGAGAGCTGCTCGCGCTCCCGTAATTTATGTCCTGCACCATCACCGTGCCGGCATCGGTTCCATCCGAACGCCACAATTCCAAGCCAAATGTCTGGGCGGCAAAATAGTCTTGATAGGCAAAGACGAGCGTACCACTCGCGTTAAACAGATTCGACGGGAAATAGCCGCTATTTGCAAACGTATGCACCATGACGGTGCCGTTGGCGGTCAGGTCCGACTTGACGAGGCAGGGATTATTGCCCGTGGCCGTATTGCCGGGAATGTAGAGCGTGCCGTTGACATCGACGGGAGCGACCGGGTTGGAAAATCGGAACGCCTCCGTTCCGGTGGTTACAGCGGTCGCGGTGAGGCCGTTTGATTTCCAAAGCTGCCCGCCGGCGAGAAAACAGATATTCCCGTTCGACACGGCAATCTTTCCAGAGAATTGGCCGATCGAAGAGAAGTCCTTCACCACCTGCGGCGCGGCTATGCCGTCGGTGGAATACAGGACGGCGCCGATGAAAAACATCAGATGGTTTCCGGCCACGAACAACCTCTGGGACACGCCGAATTCATCCTGGCAAATTGATGGTATTTGCGAGAAAAAAGGTACCGGCGCGCTGCTCCCATTTACGGCCATGATCTGCTCGCCGGAATTGTCCGGCGCCGCGACGTAATACGCAAAACCATTGAGCACTTTCCCCGGATAAAGCGTGTAGCCGCCCAATTCAAAGCTGCTGGCCAGCAGTGTCGAGTTTCCCGCTGTGCCGTTGGTCACGTACAACCCTTTAGTCCCTGCCGAAGTGGATAGCGTCGCCGTAAACAGCAGGTGCGTGGAATCCAGCACCAGCAGATCGGAAACCGCTCCGCCGTTCTTGTCCAGCCCGGCAATCAGCGTGGCATCGGTATTCAAACTTCCCGCTGTCGCGTACAACGCGCATTGGTAGTCTTTGGGCGGGGGCAGGCCCAGTCCGTAGTAATTTCCTCCAAAGTACAAGGCATTCTTAAAACTCGCTCTCGAGCCGCCGACACTATAAATAATCGCACCGTCAGTCACATCCGTTCCGGCGGCGGTTCCGTCGCTGCGGCACAGCTTCTGCCCGGCCCCGCTGGTTACTTGCGCGTCGAAGAATGCCAGACCGTTCGCGCTGATAGGGTTCGCGGCCAAACTGCTGGGCGGCACGGTGTTGATGTCCTTGACCATGGTCGCGCCGGAGCCGGAGGATATAAAGGGTTCGATGCCGTGGTAACCGTCAAAGGCCGTGAAGAAGAGCTTGCCGTTGAAATTGAAAAAGTTCCCAGGATTGGAATCGTTGTTGTACGTGTTTCCGCCGACTGTAGTGGTCGTCGAATTAATATCTGCAACAAGATAGTTGTTGTTACTGGCGGCGCTCCTATCGTTGGCGTGCAATTCGTTGCCGTACCCGTCGCTGGACCCTCCCACGCCGGCGCAGGCGAAATAGACCAAATTGCCGATTGCGAGGCACGGTTTGGGGCTGTTGTCTTGGGCAATCCCTTGCGCGATTTTGACAATTCCAAGTCCCCCCGCGGGATCGAGTTCATAGACATTGTTGTCGGCGTAATACAATTTTGAGTTCGCCACGGACCACGTGGAAGGGTCGATGTAACTGTTGGCGGCGATGATCGACGTGCTGTTGCCGTCCGATTTATAAATATTTTGATTCGAACTGGCATCCTGGGCATAAAAGACCAGCGTCCCGCCCACGTCGATCAAACCGCCGCACCCCTGGCCGAAAAACGTCTGAATCTTCAGCGTTCCAGCCGCAGTGCCGTCGCTTCTCCAAAGTTCTCGCGGATAGTTACTGCTGTCGGAGGTGAAATAAACGTAGCTTCCAGAAACGGTCAAATGCCGCAGATTCAGGTTCGTGTTTCCGGAGGCGATATTTGTCACCATGGCCGTTCCGGCCGTGCTGCCATCACTGTGCCAAAGCTGGTAACCGTTCGTGCTGTCGTACCCGACGAAATAACCGATGCCGTTGAGATTGACGATGCCGCCGCCCCCAATGTAATGGGTGTTGCTGGGAACGACTGGCTGGGTTCCCGCCGGAGTTCCGTCGCTGACGTACAGCACATCGTTGTTGAAGAGCAATTTGCCGTTGCCCAGGGCGCACAACTGGGACAGGGGACTGTTGGCAAGCAGCCGCACGGTTCCGGCATCCGTTCCGTCGGTTTTCCACAACGAACCGGGGCCGCCCAGGTATTCAATGAAATACAGGGTCGAGCCGACGGGCGTGAGTTCGACGAAGCCGAGGGGCTGGTCTTCAAAATAATGTACCATCGACGTTCCGGCCGGCGTCCCATCGGTCTTAAAAAGCTGTATGCCGTGGACGCCATCGTCGGCATGGAAGTACCCCGTGTTGCCGATGTACGCAAACTCTGTGGCGCCCATCCCTCCCGGAATGGAGTCCGAGTTCACTTGCGTCGGGTTGGTTCTTTTCACAAGGTAGCACGGCCCGGCTTGGCCGGCCATCGACGCGCCGGAAAAAAGAAGGCTTAGGGAGATTACGATTGCAGCGGCAGAGCGAATAGAGCGCATAGTGAAGTCTCCATAAGGTCTTGTTTTGGCAAATGAAGGCGCAAAGTTACAGATTGTATGGTTTTTTAGCAATCTCTAAGTTTCCGATTTTAGATTAATATATCGTAATGATACGGACTCGATATCGGTGACTTTACAGCCAAGACTAGGCGCTTAGCAGTTTGCGCGAATGATTTCGCGCGTACCGGGATTTCGGCTATACTGAACGGAACCACAATTTCCGGAGGTCTCCGCTTATGGATGCATCGCCCACCGTTTCTCGCCCGCGCCCCGGCCGCGGGTTGCTGCTGATGGGGCTGGCCCTGTCGTTGCTCGGAGTGGCCGCGTACGCCGCTCAAGTTGCGTTGAAACATCTGACGACGCCCTGGTATTTGCCGGCGGTGGCCACTGCAGCCGTGCTCCTGGTCATCGCCGCGCTGGTGAAGGCGCGCGGGGTGTGGCGCGTGCTGTCGCTGCTGCTCGTGCTGGCCATCGCGGGCATTTCATGGGCGCTTATTTTTGTCACAAGTTTGCCCGCGTACAGCGGCCCGGTTGCCGTTGGCAAACCCATTCCGGCGTTCTCGACTCTGCGAGCCAACGGCGCGGCGTTTACCCAGCGCGATTTCGAAGGCCCTCAGACCAATGTCGTCGTCTTCTTCCGCGGAAGATGGTGACCGTACTGCATGCTTGAGCTGGGCCAGCTCAACAAGCGCCAAGCGGATTTCGCCCAACGCAAAGCCCGCGTGATCGTCGTCTCAATGGAAAACGTCGCCGACGCCGCACAAACGCAAGCGCAATTCCCGAACTTGCTGGTCCTGGCCGACGCCGGCCGCGGCATGTCCGAAGCGCTCGGAGTCATACACCCGCACCAAGCCCCCGACGGCAGCGACGTAGACGCGCCGACCACGCTGATCGTGGACGGCACCGGAACCGTGCGCTGGCTCTTCCGCCCATCGAAAGCAATCGAGCGGCTTTCGCCGGATGAGGTGTTGGGGGAGTTGGATAAGGTGGCGAAGTGAAGGGCTGAAACTCATCTGTTCCATTCACTTTCGAACGAATACAGACTTTGCCGACAGCACGATAGCCAGTTCCTTCTGTTTCGCTTTTTGAAGTTCAGGATCGTTGTCTACTGGCCATCCGCGAATGACCGCGTGTCGCACCGGTGGCTCATCAGAAACAATCTCGAGCTTGGATTCACGAATAACCGCTGCTTTGAAAATTGCCGCGCCGTAAAGATTGCGACCGTTGGCCGCTTCCGTTCCGAGCTGCCACAATCGCTCCAATGGATCCCGGCCGTGGCGAGAAACGGAAGTCTCCCGCTCCTTGCTCGGCAGAAATGCCGCCGGCTTTGCCATGATCGCGTTGTAGTGATTGCTCTGAGTGATGAATCGGGCCAAGTCCTCATCATCGGCGATCTCTTCAGGCAACCCGGACGGAAGTGTTCCCATGATTCACAAATGACTCGATTGTGGAAAGCACTCGCGGCGGGACGGACGATCCGTCGAAATACGCGACTGCATGGCCTCTATCGGACCCGTCCAACCACGCGTATGCAAGTCGATCGCTGCTGCCCACGCTGAGCGAGAGCAGACGAGTTTTGGATTGAATCCAATCCAGCGAAATCGCCCCGTCCGGCTCTGGCGCAAATTCGGGCAGAGGAATAGCATCGGGCAACGCGCGCACAAAAGCCTCTGCGTTCAACAGCGCGGCAGGATCAATCGCGGAAGCCCCGTTGCCGTCCCAGCCATCCTTGGAGCAATTACCTGCGAGCGCGCCCAAATCCGAAATCGCCGCGGCCTTCCGGCCAAACGGCGCCCGTGAAGGCTCCGCCTGCTCCAGCGTCGCGACGACTTTCACTTTCCCGCCGCGCAGTTCATCGGGGACGGGAAGGTGGAGCGCGCCGTCAATGTCCGGCTCCAAAATCGCTGTGATCGTACTCATCAGAGTTGCTTCCTTCCGCTGCTGCGTTTATTCTATGGGTTGCGCCGGACGGGAGTCAACTTGGAATCCGTGGAAAAAGGGACACGCGCGAAATAGTTTCGTGCGCGTCCCCACATCTCGTTTACTGTGAAGTTTTTTGGGGATGGGAAGCGCGAGACGGAATGGTAGCGAATACGCAGTCGAATAACGGAGAGACGCATTGTAGTGTTTGCTTGTTACCCAACGCCAAAGGGAACATTCCAATGAGATACACGCTGCTGACTTGCCTGTGTATTTTCGCAGTCCAAAACCTGACAGGCGGCGAAGACCCTCCGCCCGTTCCCAACGCCGCGTTAAAATATTGGTTTGCGTTCGACGAAATGCCCAGGAAATTCAACAAAGCAAATGTGGAATTGATCAATCTCGGTTTTTCGGCTCCCGCTGGCCGCGACCGCGACGATCTCGTAGCTTTTGTCTCAACGCCAATTCGCGCCATGCAGCGTGGTGCGGCGATTGACCATTGCGATTGGGACGTTGACCTTGCCGCGGAGTTCGTTTACGGCGACGAGCCGCAAATCCAAAAGCTCCGGCTTCTGACCCGCGCGGCGTGTGTTACCGCGCGCGCGCACGTTGATGCCAATCGTCTCGAGTCCGCCGCGCAACTCCTCGTTGATATTCTGAAACTGGCGCGCCACTGCGGGTCGGGAAGCGCTATGTTGTCCCGCCTGAACGAAGCGTGGATTCGCGCAACGGCAATCAAGGCGCTCGCGGCCACGGCGCCGCGTCTTTCAGCGGAGCAACTGAAATCTCTCGCCGCCCGCATCGAGGCGTTTCCGCCGCCAAAACCGCTCGCAGATTACCTGCGAAAAGGCGAAAAAATGAGAACAACGTGGTTGCGCGAGCAGTTCAAGACGTGTGAACAGACCGGAACATTCCCGCCGGAGCTTGCAGACATGCTGCTGCTTCCCAGAACACCGGCTCCCGATATAAAATCGCTTCAATCCGATCTCGACAAAATGGAGTCGATTAACGAGGAAATCGCCAAAGCGAGCGAAACGCCGCTCGCGGGGCGTGCCGAAAACTTGCGTGAAATCAACGACCTCGTCGCGCAGGCTGGCCCACTCGTCAAGGTTCTCGTGCGGGATACATCTCTAAACCTGAACTTCGTTGAACGAGACCTCTGCTTGGCCGCGTTGCTGAGGGCCGGCGTGCGCGTTCTCATCGACGGCGAAGCCGCCGTTGCCGCTACTCACGATCGCTACAACGACGGCAAGCCGTTCACGTACATCAAAAAAGACCTCGGCTTCGAACTTCAATCGCGCTTGGAAGACGCGACGGCCGACGACCGCGGGCCCGTCAAACTTGTGTTCGGCTTCGACCCCAATGAAAAGCCGCCTGTCCGTGGCGCACCCGTAAAACCGCCAAAGCCGCCCGAAAACTTTGGCGAGTTTTAAACTGCAAAAAATCCGGGACGAAAAAATCGTGGACGCGCACGAAACTAATTCAACCGTTCCCGAATCTGTCCAATTTGGTTTTATGCAAAATGACCAGCAACACCCGCAATCGTTCATTCATACTCCCGCCAGCTCGCGCATGGGGCGGGTCGTGGCTTGCGGAAGTTCGTTGCCCGCCGCCCCAAGTTCTTCTATTTCCTCGCGCACCAGCTCGCACAACTGCCGGTACGTTTTCTCCTCATTCGAGCCGTGACAGACTCCGCCCCACGGAAAAAGATCGGGACAGAATCCGACGTAAGCGCCGTCTTCGTCGCTCCAGCGCACAAACTTAAGGTATCGGTCTTCCGTTTTCAACGCTTTGCCTCGCGGATGGCATTGGCCACTTGCTTCTTTTCCCGCGTTTCAAATCGCCCGATTGTAAAGCGCCTCCAAAACAACATCCGGCCGCAATTCAACGACCCGCAACAGCGCTCGTGCCGGTCCCACGGGCTTTCGTCGTCCCTGCTCCCAATTCTGAAGTGTGTCCACACTCACCCCAACCAGCGCCGCAAATCCGGATTGGGACATTTTAAGTTTGCCGCGCAACGACTTCACGTTTGGAACCGTGATCGTTGTTTCTCTCGCGGGCGCCAACGTTCCCTTCTTGATCGCTTTCATTTCACGAACGCTCTGCAGCAACAATTCAAAATCTTTCTTTCGCATGTTACGCCTCCAGTTCCTTCACCAGCTTCTCGATTTGTTTCGCCGTCAAATCGCCTTGCACAGACTTTTTATAGACGAACAGAAAAAAAAGCGCCGGGCATACCTCCGACTGGTCCCAGTGATAAATGATGCGCAATCCGCCGCTCTTGCCTTTGCCCGGAATGTTCCAGCGGACTTTTCGCATTCCTCTTGTTCCACGTATCACGCTGCCTTTTTCCGGATTATCGGCAAGTGATTCTTGCATCTCCCAACAATCCAAGGGTGAAAGATAGTCGTTGATCAGCTTATGAAATGAATTGAACCAGTTCCCAAAACTCTAACTCATTTTTCGAGCGCAACTTGCCGATGCTTTACCAGGAGGAAACCAC
>Ga0070731_10001852_pt1 | contig 21175 bp, 23 predicted proteins | sample Coa_R1_2_FD_66448 | JGI IMG/M metagenome (GOLD analysis project Ga0070731, IMG submission 66448) | Surface soil microbial communities from Centralia Pennsylvania, which are recovering from an underground coalmine fire - Coalmine... | ecosystem: Environmental > Terrestrial > Soil > Unclassified ... | reverse complement strand
GATCCGCGGCCGCTGCACATGGAGAAGATCGAGACGTTCCTCTCCCTCATGGTGCAGAACTACGGCGAGGACCTGCTGCGCTACAAGGGCGTGCTCAACATCCAGGGTGAGCCGCGCCGGATGATCTTCCAGGGCGTGCACATGCTGATGGGCGGCACGCCGGGCAAGGAATGGGCGCCGGGCGACAAGCGCGAGAGCGTGATGGTCTTCATCGGGCGCAAGCTCCCGCGGCGGCTCTTCGAGGAAGGCCTCGCCTATTGCATCGCCTAGGCGTTGCGATCGATGGCCCCCTCGCGAGTTATACTGATTTCCCAGTCGTAGAGAGAAACTGGCGCACATGGCGAGCCCCGCGGCCGGAACCACGCCGCCCAGCCCCATCCGCCCTGCGCGTCCCGCGGGACGCCTGGGCTCGGAGGAGTTCAACTCGAGCACGCTTCCCACCGCACAGGAAGCGGCCGTCCTCTTTGCGGCCAACCATCCCGAAGCCGCCGCCAGCGTCCTCAAGCACGAGATCAAGGATCCCGTCGGCCGCAACAACAAGCAGGCGTGGCTCATGCTCTTCGACCTCTACCAGGTCGCGCAGAACAAGCAGGAGTTCGAGTCGCTTTCGATGCTCTTCACGGTGAAGTTCGAGCAGTCGCCCCCCGGCTGGGCCGACGATGCCGACTCGCCGAGCGATCCGCGCCGCACGCAGAGCCGCGACCGCAAGGATTTCTTCGGGCTGAAGCCCAATGCGGCGGGCGAGCTCGCCGGCGAGATCGAGAAGTTCCGCGCGTTCGCGCAGTCCCAGGGCACCGTGCGCGTCGACGTGTCGAAGGTCGCCGCGATCTCGACCGGGGAGGCGTTGCTGCTCGCGAGCGCGCTCAACCAGCTTCGCAAGGCGAAGCTGCCCATGTGGTTCAACAGCATCGAGGTGCTCGAGAAGACGCTTCGCTCGGCGTTCAACGAGAAGCCCAGCGACGACCAGAAGTCCTACTGGATCCTGCTCTTCGAATTGCTGATCCTCCAGGGCAAGGCCATGGAGTTCGAGGAACTGGGCCTGGAGTTCGCGGTCGCATTCGAGATGTCGCCGCCCAACTGGGAGGTCTACGTGAACAGCGTCGCCGCGGAAGCGGCCAAGGCCGCCGGCGGCGGAAAGAGCGCCGGGCCGGCGCATCCGCCGGAGGCTGGATACGCCCTGAAGGGCGTGCTCTCGCCGGCGAGCGCGAACCAGATCGCGGAGCTGAACGCCTACGCGGCCACCAAGACCGAGGTGGCGGTGGACATGGGCAAGGTCCTGCGCGTGGATTTCCCGTTCACGTCGATCTTCTTCGACGCCGTGAAGGCGATCCAGCTCGCCGGCAAGCGCGTGATCCTCACGAACCTGAACGAGCTGAACGCGGCGCTCCTCGAGGCGATGGGCGTCAACCGCTACGCCATCCTGGTGCGGCGCCGCTAGCCTGAAATCCCTCCGGAGAATTCCGGATTTCCGCGGGCGCCTCCTCCCCCTCCCTGATATAGCGCCAGCATGAACCCAGACATTCCCCAGTTCCACGGCACCACGATCGTGAGCGTGCGCCGCGGCGATCGCGTCGCCATGGGCGGCGACGGCCAGGTGACGCTCGGCAACATCGTCGTGAAGGCTTCGGCCCGAAAGGTGCGGCGCATCTACCAGGACCGGATCCTCGCGGGTTTCGCGGGAGCCACCGCCGATGCCTTCACGCTCTTCGAACGCTTCGAGGCGAAGCTCGAGAAGCACCAGGGCAACCTGCTGCGCTCCGCGGTCGAGCTCGCGAAAGACTGGCGCACGGACCGGATGCTGCGCCGCCTCGAGGCGATGCTCGCCATCGCCGACCGCGAATCGTCGCTCGTGATCACGGGCACCGGCGACGTGCTGGAGCCCGAGCACGGGCTGCTCGCCATCGGCAGCGGCGGCGGCTACGCGCAGGCCGCCGCGCTCGCGCTGCTCAACGAGACCGCGCTCGAGCCCGCCGACATCGTGAAGAAGGCGCTCACGATCGCGGGCGAGCTCTGCATCTACACCAACCAGCAGCACGTGATCGAGACGCTGTGACCGAACAATTCGCGCCCGCCACCCCGGCCGCCGTCCCTCCGTCGATGATGACGCCGCAGGAGATCGTCTCCGAGCTGGACAAGTACATCGTCGGCCAGGGCGACGCCAAGCGCGCCGTGGCGATCGCGCTGCGCAACCGCTGGCGCCGCGCCCAGGTGGCCGAGCCGCTGCGTGCGGAGATCACGCCGAAGAACATCCTCATGATCGGTCCCACGGGCGTGGGCAAGACCGAGATCGCGCGGCGCCTCGCGCGCCTCGCCAACGCGCCCTTCCTCAAGGTCGAGGCCACGAAGTTCACCGAGGTGGGCTACGTGGGCCGCGACGTGGATACGATCATCCGCGACCTCGCCGAGATCGCCGTGAAGGCGACGCGCGAGCAGGAGATGAACAAGGTCCGCGCCCGCGCCGAGGATTCGGCCGAGGAGCGCGTCCTCGACGCGCTGCTGCCCGGCGTGCCCGCCGCGGAGGGCAACGACGCCAACTCCACGCGCCAGCGCTTCCGCAAGATGCTCCGCGAGGGCAAGCTCGACGACAAGGAGATCGAGATCGACGTGGCCCAGGCCCCGGCGAACATGGAGATCTTCGCGCCCCCCGGCATGGAAGAGCTCACCGGGCAGATCCAGGGCATGTTCGCGAACCTCGGCGCCGGCCGCCGCAAGCGCCGCACGCTGCGCATCCGCGAGGCGGTGCGCCTCATCACCGACGAGGAGGCGTTGAAGCTCGTGAACGAGGACGAGATCCGCTTCAAGGCGATGGACGGCGTGGAGCAGAACGGCATCGTCTTCATCGACGAGATCGACAAGGTCACGAGCCGCGGCGAGCTGCAGGGAGCCGACGTTTCGCGCCAGGGCGTTCAGCGCGATCTCCTTCCCCTCGTCGAGGGGACCGCCGTCACGACGAAGTACGGAATGGTCCGCACCGACCACATCCTCTTCATCGCGAGCGGCGCGTTCCATCTCTCCCGGCCCTCGGACCTCATTCCCGAGCTGCAGGGGCGCCTGCCGATCCGCGTGGAGCTCTCGAGCCTCTCGGTGGACGACTTCGAGCGCATCCTCACCTCGACCGACGCCTGCCTCACGAAGCAGTACCAGGCCCTGCTCGCCACGGAAGGCGTCGAGCTCGCGTTCACGCCCGAGGGCGTGCGCCGCCTCGCCGAGATCGCCTACTCGGTCAACGAGCACACCGAGAACATCGGCGCGCGGCGCCTCTACACGGTCATGGAGAAGCTGCTCGAGGAAGTCTCCTTCGACGCGGGTCAGAAGGTGAGCCGCGTGAGCGTGGATGCCGCTTACGTGGACGGCCGCCTCGGCGACCTCGCGAAGAGCGAGGACCTCGCCCGCTACGTTCTGTAACACCTCACTGCAAGGACGCCCCTAGAATCCCGCCATGCGAACCTGCCTCGTACTCGCCCTGCTCACCGCCGGCTGCGCCGCCCTTCCACCTCCGGGGACCGAGGATCCCGCGTCGCTTGCCGCCGCGGAGACCGCTTTCGCCGCGCAATCGGTGAAGGAAGACATGCGCACTGCGTTCCTCGCGAACTTCGCGCCCGACGGCATGTACGTGCGCAAGGAATGGACGAATGCGCGGCAGGATCTGGCCGGCCGCGCCGCGCCACCGGTCGTGCTCGACTGGCGCCCCGTGCATACCGAGGTCGCGGCTTCCGGCGAGATGGGACTGTCCACGGGACCCTGGAAGCTCACCAGCAAGACCGATCCCGCGCAGCCGCCGACCTACGGGCAATTCGTCTCGATCTGGAAGCGCGAAGCGGGCGGCCCGTGGAAAGTCGCCGTCGACATCGGCGTCTCGAACCCGAAGAACTCCCTCTGGGAAACCCCGCTCGACCTCACGCCGTCGGCGGCCCCGGGCGCGCTCGACCCGGTCGGGGGAGCGGAGGACGCGGATGGACTCTTCCAGCTCACGGCCAACTTCACCGGAATGGCGGCCGCCTACCGCATGAACGTGGGAACACGCATGCGCTTCTATCGCGAAGGCATCGACCCGCTGGTGACACGCGAGTCCGCCCTCGACTCTCCGGCTCTCGCGTCGCGCGACCTGTTCTTCTTCTACGTGGAGAAGGCCGAGGTGGCGAAATCCGGCGACTTCGGATACGTGCGCGGGCACTACGTGAAGTATTTCGATCCGGAGAAGGTGCTCGGCCAATTCCTGCGCGTCTGGCGCCTCGAGAACGGCCACTGGCGCATCGTGCTGGACGTCGCGACCTCGCAGTAGCCGCGCGCTACGGCGCGCGCTCGTAGAGACCCGCGACGCGCTCCATCGAATCGAGGATGTGATCGGCGGCTTTCGCGATGAACTCGATCGCGCGCGCCTCGGACTTGCGCTGCGCGAGATCGCGAGCCGCGTCTTCGAGGAACCGCAGCTGCCCTTCGGCGCCCGCGAGCTCCTCGGAAATTTCCGGCGTATTGGCGGGCGACTCGCGTAGCGTCGCGAGGATCCTCGGCAGGTTCTCGGAGGATTCGCGAAGGCTCCGCGCCAGGACCTCGTCGCGCATGCCCCACTGCATCCACAGGTGGATCTTGGCGACGCGCTGCGCGAGCACCGCGGCATTCTCCGCGCGCACCGCGGAAGCGTTCGAGCTCGCGCGGGCGCTCTCCTGCACGAGGCGCGCGCCCTTCGCGGCGATGAAGGCGAGCTCATCGGTCCGGTCGCGAAACTTGCGCGCCGTGTCGCGATTGGCCGGCTTCAACGCCAATGCGCGGTATTGCACCCAGAGCAGCGTGAGCACGCGATAGGTGTCGCGCGCCTCCGCGCCCGGCGCGCTTTCCATGACCGGCCCGAGCGTCTCGTCGAAATCCCTGATCGCTTCCTCGAGCGAACGGCGGCTTCGCCCGCCGAGCACACCCTGCCCTACCTGCGCGTTCAGCTTCGCGACACGCTCGGCGAGCATCTCGAGGCGGATCGCGGGGCGCGCGCGAACCGCGGCCTCCACCGCCTGCGCGGGCGCGGCCGGCACCAGCACGGCGAACGCGATCGCACCGAGAGCCGCCGCGCGGGTCACGCCGCGGCGACGGAGAAGCCCGCGATCACGCCGTCGCGCACGAGGCGCGCCAGGCCTCCGGCGAGGAATTTCGCGGCGAACGTTTCGTCCATCGCGGCGCTCGCTTCCTCGAGCGTCGCGTCCTTCGAGATCGCCCGGAGGAAATCCCATTCGTCGGGAGCGACGGCGCTCACGCGAACCACTCCGTCCTCGCGGCACACGACAACCGAGTCCGGCCCCGTGTCGCGATCGGGTGTGCCGTCGCGTGTCGGCTGGTTTGCGCTCCAGATCGACTCGATCGCGTGGGCAGAGCGCACGAGCCGCACCGCAGGATGCAGTGCGAAGCGGATCCGTCCGTACCCATCCGCGGGCACGGAGGCGAGCGACGCGAGATCGAACGGCGCCGCGTCGGCCGCCTGGTAGCTTTCGTGGCACGCCCATTCGAGCCTCGCCACATCCGCGAGGTAGGTGAGCGAGCGCGCGTGCGGATAGGCCTCGAGGAAATCGGCGAACGACTCGCCGTACTCGTTGAGATCGCCGCTGCGCGACGGATGCGCCAGCACGAACGCGCGCGCCGCCTCGCGGAAGAAGGCCTCGCCCACGAGGCGCTCCACGACGGGAAACGTCGCCGCGAGCGCGCCGCCCAGGTTCGCGAGCATGTTGCGACGATAGACCTCGACGCCCGGCTCGCAAGGCCGCTGCGAGTAGAGCGCCTCGATGAATTCGCGCTGGGCTGTTGCGAGCACGCTCACGCGGCCGCCTCCACGCCGAGGATCGCGTCGGCGCGGGCCGCCTCGGCGAGCAGCACGTCGAGCGCGGGAATGTCGGCGTCCCATTCGATGATCGTCGGGCGCGGGCCCAGGCGCTCGATCGCCGCGCGATAGAGCGTCCACACGTCGCCGGTGACGGGGCGCGAATGCGTGTCGATGAGGAGCGCGCCCTGCGACTCGAAGCCGGCGAGGTGGATCTCGCCCACGGCTTGCGGATCGATGGCGGCGAGGAACTCCGCGGGATCGAAGCCGTGGTTTCGCGAGTTCACCCAGATGTTGTTCACGTCGAGCAGGATGCCGCAGCCCGCGCGGCACGCGACCTCGCCCAGGAACTGCCACTCGGGAATCGTCGAGTGCGCGAATCGCATGTACGACGAAACGTTCTCCACGAGGATCCGCCGGCCCAGCCGCTCCTGGACGGCATCCACATGCGCGACGAAGCCGTCGAGCGCCTCCTCGGTATAGGGCAGCGGCAAGAGGTCGTTCGAATGGCGGCCGGACGCCGAGGACCAGCACACGTGCTCGGAAACGAGCGCGGGTTCGAACCGGCGCACGAGGGCGGAGAGCTTCGCGAGATGCACGGCATCCACCGTTTCGGAAGATCCCAGCGACAATCCCACTCCATGGAAGCTCAGGGGATAGAGCGCGCGAAAGCGCTCGAGCCAGGCAAGCGACGGGCCGCCGGCCGCGAAGAAATTCTCGCTATGGACTTCGAGGAGGGAAAGGCCGGGCCGCCGCTCGAGGATCTCCGCGTAGTGCGGTGCCCGCAAGCCGATGCCCGCCGAGGACTGCAGCGGCGAGGCCGGCGCCATCGCGCTCAGTACGCGTAGTACTTCGGGGCCCTGCCGGAATCGGGACCGCCGGGCGATGTCTTGCCGCCGGCCTTGCCGCACGTCCCCTTGGGCACGTACTTCCAGTCGTCGGGCGAGTTGTCGCGCGTCGCCTTGCCCGCGCACGTGTGGCGCGGGGTGCCGCAATCGTTCTGGCCGGCCTTCGCGATGCCGTAGCATTTTTCCCGGGCGGCGCCGTCCTCGGCGTTGGCGGCCTGGGCGAGCGTGAGCGCGAGAATGCCCGCGATTGCGGAATGCAAGATGGCGTTGCGGTTCGACATGATCCTCATCTCCTGCGAGCCCTGGGGCTCAGGTGTCGCTCGTGCGGAAACGTTCCGCGGCAGTGTGCAGGAATTTCAGCTGCGAGTCGAAATTGCGGCACATGAAGCAGATCTCGAGATGGTGCGTGAGGTCCTTCGATTCCTCCGGGGTGAGCTTGCGCTCGTAGGCGAGCGACATCAGCCGCGACGCCTCGCGGCAATACAGATCGCCGTCCTCATCGTACCTAGGCCTCTTTTCCAAACCAGCTCATTTCGAGACAGGCGCGCAGGCTCAACCGCGCGCGATGAAGGATCACCCAGCAATTGGACGCGGTGATGCCTTCTTCCTTACAAATCGTTTCCGTTTCTTCGCCCGCGATCTCGCGCTTGAAGAATACGCGCCCGCCGGCGGCGGGGAGCCTGTCGAGGCAGCGCTCGAAGGTCTCCCAGAAGCGACGCTGCTCGAGCGCGGCCTCGGGGTTGCTCCAGGCCTGGGGCGCGACGCTCCAGTGGCCCGTCTCGTCGAAGAGGTCGTCGAGCCAGGCGTCGTCGCCCGTCTCCGCGGCGAAATCCGTGGGCTCGAGGTGGGTGCGGTCGCTCACGGCGCGCCGCTGGAGATCGATCACCTTGAACCGCAAGATCGACGTAAGCCACGTCCGGAGCGACGACTTGCCCTCGAAGTTGGACAGGCTCTCCAGGGCGGAAAGCAGCGCCTCCTGCACCGCCTCTTCCGCAAGCTGGGAGTCCCGGAGCTGCGAAAGCGCGTAGCGCACGAGGTAGGGCCGGTGGCTCTCGATCTGCGCGAAACGCGGGTCCGTCATGGCGAAATCTTACCAATGTCTGGAAAGCCCGGGGGTCTGGAAAAGCCCGGGGTCTTGAAAGCCCCGTGGGCGGCCCTATCTGCTCAGCAGACACCCATATTCGGAGGCATCCAATGAACCTGTTGACCCGTAACGCCCTGTCCTTCTACGAACCCTTCGTGGGTACCGCGCTCGCGTGGGAAAGCCGCGCGGAGACGCCGCCCATCCGGTTCGACGTGCGCGAATCGCCCGAGGCCTACACCGTGAACGCGGAACTGCCCGGGGTGAAGAAGGAAGACATCCACGTCGAAGTCGAAGGCAACGAAGTGACGATCTCCGCCGAGACGCGCCGCGAGGCCGAGCAAAAAGACGGCGACAAGTGGCTGCGTACCGAGCGCCATGTCGGCAAGAGCGCGCGCCGCTTCGCGCTGCCGCAGGACCTCGACCATTCGAAGGCCGCGGCGAAGTTCATCGACGGCGTGCTGGAGCTCACGCTCCCGAAGAAAGCCGCCGTGGCGGGACGCAAGCTCGAGATCAACTGAACAACGTTCGGCGAACTCTCAAGATTTTGGTGAAGCCGTAGAGGCTGCGGGCTCCCGGGAGAGAATTCTCCCCGGAGCCCCTTTTGTTTGCCTAAAATAGGCGCCTTCGCTTTTTCCAGGCCCGCCTATATGCCTGCCCGGCTGTCGCCCGCCCAGAAGGCGGAGGTCCTCATCGAGGCCCTCCCGTACATCCAGCGGTTCTACGACCGCACCATCGTGATCAAGTATGGCGGCAACGCGATGACCGACGTCGCGCTGCAGGAGGATTTCGCCGAGGACGTGGTGCTGCTGAAGCTGATCGGCATGAACCCCGTGGTCGTGCACGGTGCGGGGCCCCAGATCGGTGCGCTGCTGCAGAAGCTCGGCAAGCAGAGCGAGTTCATCCAGGGCATGCGCGTCACCGACGAGGAAACCCTCGACGTGGTCGAGATGGTGCTGGGCGGCCTCATCAACCAGGACATCGTGACGCTCATCAACAAGGCCGGCGGCAAGGCCGTGGGCCTCACGGGCAAGGACGGCCACTTCATCCACGCGAAGAAGCTCAAGGTCGCAAGCAAGGAAGACAAGAAGAAGAAGATCGACGTGGGCCTGGTAGGCGAAGTGGTGAAGATCGACCCCGAGATCATCCAGCTCCTCGACCAGCGCGATTTCATCCCGGTCATCGCGCCCATCGGCTCCGACGAGAACGGCACCGCCTACAACATCAATGCCGACGTCGCCGCGGGCAAGCTCGCCGTCACGCTGCAGGCCGAGAAGCTGATCCTGCTCACCAACACGACGGGCGTGCTCGACAAGTCCGGCAAGGTGATCACGGGCCTCACCGCGCAGAAGGTGAAGGAGATGATCGACGACGGCACGATCTCGGGCGGCATGCTTCCCAAGGTCGAGTGCGCCCTGGACGCGGTGCGAAACGGCGTGAAGAGCGCGCACATCATCGATGGCCGCGTGGCGCACGCGCTGCTGCTCGAGGTGCTCACGAGCTCAGGCGTCGGCACCCTGATCCGCGGCGCTTCCGCGAACCGGGCCAACCACCGCTAGGAGTTCCTGGGTTCCCTGTGCGCCCCACGCCGGATCGGCGTAGGATTTACCCAAAATCACCAATAACAGGGAGCCTCCCATGTCTTGGCGCATCCGCTTCGCTGCGTTCGTGGTCGCTGTGTCCTCCTTGTGCGGCGCGTCCGCCATGGCCCAGGTTCTCTATGCGGCCACGGGATCCAACGGCCGCCCGGGAACGCTGTTCACGATCGACACGGCGACCGGCCGGATCCTCAGCTCGGCGCCGATCATGCTTGGTGCCACCCAGATCTGCATCACGGGACTGGCGGCGAATCCCTTCACCAACCTCCTCTACGGCATCGTGTCGAACAATTGCGCCACGAACAACGGCGCACTCGTCACGATCGATCCCACGAATGGCGCCGCGACTTTCATCGGGAACACCGGGGGAGGATCGGACCTCGCATTCAGTCCCGGCGGAATCCTGTACATGTGGCAGCAGTCAACGACGGCCCTCGCGACGGTGGATCTCACCACAGGTGTCGCCACCACGATCGGCGCCTCGGGACTTCCCGGAACAACCGGCGGAGGCGTGGCAGTGATCGGGAGCACCGTCTACGTCGCGCCCAATGGTGCCAGCGGACCGCTCGCGACGATCAACACGACTACGGGCGCCGGGACCGTCGTCGCCACGCTGAACGGCGCGCCCTTCACGGCGGCGATCAATGCCATGGCCTTCGGCGGCGGCGCGTTGTATGGCGTCGACTCCGATACCGGCGGACCGGCGAACACGAGGCTGGTGCGCATCGATCCGGCCGGGGGCGCAGTCACCCTCGTCGGTACGCTGCCGCTGGATATCGATGCCCTCGCCTTCGGCCCGGCGGCCGGAGTCCCGACGCTCGGCAACGGGATGATGATCGCGATGTTCGCCGCAATGTTCGCGCTCGGCCTGCTCGCCATCCGCCGCAATTCGCTGCGGGCCTGACCAAGCCCGCGCGCGCCCCTAGCGGGCGAGCCGCGCCGTGAGCGCCACGTGATCCGAAAGGCGTGACCAGGCGGCGCCCGAGTGGCGCTGCACGTCGAGCACGCGAAGCCCCCGTACGTAGATCCGGTCCAGCGCGAGCACCGGCATGCGCGCGGGAAAGCTGCGCGCGGGCTTGCCCTCGGCCACCTCGAACACCTCGCGCAGGCCCAGGTCGCGTTGCAGGAACGAGCTCGCACGCCGCTGCCAGTCGTTGAAATCGCCCGCCACGACGAGTGGCGCTCCGCGCGGCACGGCCGACTCGATGCGCTCGGAGAGCCACTGGAGCTGGAATCGCCGGCTGCGGCCCCACAATCCCAGGTGCACGTTGATGCAGTGGAGCGGCTCTTTCCACCCGTCGACCCGGATCTCGCAGTGCAGGAGCCCTCTGCCCTCGAGAGGGTGATGCGAGACGTCGATGTTCTCCCACGCGGGAATCGGGTGGCGGCTCACGACCGCGTTGCCGTGATGGCCTTCCTGGTACACCGCGTTCATGCCGTACACCGAGTGGCTGCCCTCGTGCGTGAGGAATTCGTGCTGCCCCGTCTCGGGCCACGCGCGATGCACGCGGGCGTACGTCGCATGCAATCCCTGCACTTCCTGCAGGAAGGCCACGTCCGCGTCGAGCGCCTTCAACCGCTCGCGGATGTCGTGCAGCACGAGGCGCCGGTTGAACTGCGACAGGCCCTTGTGGATGTTGTAGGTGACGACCGTGAATGACATTTGTGGGGGCGCTACTTTCGGTTCACCCGTTCGGGAAGCATCAGTATCGCCTTCCGGTTGCTCCAGGAGAAGACGCGTTCGGCGGCCTCGTTCCAGGGCACCCATTCGGCGGCGAGGTGCTCGCGGGGCGCGAGGCGCACCGGCACCCGCCCGGCCAGCTCGAGGCCGAATACATGCTCGGTATTCCGCGTGACGCCCGGCGCATAGCGATGCCGCCATTCAGGATAGATTTCGTAGACGTTCTGAAGTTTCCAGTCTTCGAGCATTTGACGGCCCGCGTCGATCCCGGTTTCCTCGGCGACTTCACGGATCGCGGTGTCGCGCAACGCTTCTCCCTCGTTCTGGCTTCCCGTGACCGATTGCCAGAATCCAGGGTGGTCGGCGCGCTCGAGCAGCAGCACCTCGAGCTCCCGGGTATGGATCACGACGAGCGTCGAGACCGGGATCTTGGGGGTCACGCGACCCGCATGCGCGAGGAGACCTCGCCCGTCCCGCTGAACCACGCATGCGGCATGTCGCGCGAGAGGTGCTTCGCGAGCGGAGTGCCCGCGCCGTCGACGGCGATGATGCCGATGTCGGCGGCGAAATCGCGATGCAGGCGATCGAGGATGTCGGTCATCGCGCGGTCGAGCGAAGCGCCGCGCTCCATCGCGTCGGAGATCGCGCGCGCGGCGAGCGTGCGGATCACGAACTCGCCCGTGCCCGTCGCCGACGCCGCGACGCTTCGCGACGCGTAGTTGCCCGCGCCGGCAAGCGGCGAATCGCCCACGCGCCCGACGAGCTTCAGCGTGACGCCGCCCGTGGAAGTCGCGGCGGCGAGAATGCCGTCCTTGTCGACGGCGACGCAACCAACCGTCCCGCCCGCGTATTCCGGGTGATCCTTGAGGAAGCGGCGCATCTTCAGGCTGTTCTTGCCGAGGACCTCGTCCAGGCGCTTTCGCTTGTCGGCCCAATCGGCCTGGCGCGCCGGCGTGACGGGATCGTGGTCGGCGAATCCCATGACCCGCGCGAAGCGCAACGCGCCATCGCCCGCGAGCATCACGTGGTCGGTCTCCTCCATGACCTTGCGCGCGACGAGGATGGGGTTCTTCACGCGCTGGAGCGCGGCCACGGCGCCGATGCGCGATTCGCGGCTTTCCATGACGCTCGCGTCGAGCTCGCAGAAGCCGTCGAAGTTGAGCACCGCGCCCGTGCCCGCGTTGAAGATCGGGTTGTCCTCGAGCTTCACCACGGTCGCGCACACCGCGTCGAGCGCCGATCCGCCGCCCATGAGAATCGCGCGCCCCGATTCGGCCGCGGCGCGCATTCCATTCACCGCGTCGTCTTCGGAGCCGGGGCGCCAGCTCCCCGCGCCACCATGCGCTATCAGTGCGATCGGCATTATGTAGCGGCGTTCCTGAGGCGAATGTGGAGCTCCCGAAGCTGCTTTTCGGTCACCGGGCTCGGCGTCTCCACCATGAGGTCCTGGCCGCGCTGCGTCTTCGGAAATGCGATCACGTCGCGGATCTGGTCGACGCCCGACATCAGCGTCACCATGCGGTCGAGGCCGAACGCGATGCCACCATGGGGCGGCGCGCCATAAGAAAGCGCATCGAGCAGGAAGCCGAACTTGGAGCGCTGTTCCTCGTCGCCGATGCCCAGCACCGCGAACTGCTTCTGCTGCACCTCCGCGCGGTGGATCCGCACCGAGCCGCCGCCGATCTCCCAGCCGTTCATGGCGATATCGTAGGCCTTCGCGAGGACGCTGCCCGGATCGCTATCCATTGCCGCCACGTGCTCGTCCTTCGGGCTCGTGAACGGATGGTGTGCCGCGGCCCAACGCTTGTTCTCTTCGTCGTACTCGTACGCGGGGAAGTCGAGCACCCACACGGGACGCCACCCGGCCTCGAAGTGGCCCTTCTCGTGGCCCACCTTGTTGCGCAGCGCGCCCAGGGCATCGTTCACGATCTTGCGGCGGTCGGCGCCGAAGAAGAGCAGGTCGCCCGCCCTGGCACCCGTGCGCTCGATGATCTTCCCGAGGATCTCCGGCGAGAGGAATTTCACGATCGGCGACTGCAGGCCCTCGTCGTTCAGCTTCGAAGGATCGTTCACGCGGATGTACGCGAGACCCTTGGCCCCGTAGATCGCGACGAAGGGCGCCAGGTCGTCGAGCTCCTTCCTCGTGAACTGGGCATTTCCTCCCGGAACGCGCAACGCCGCCACCCTGCCGTCCTTCATCTCCGCGGCGGACCTGAACACCTTGAAGCCCGCGTCCTTCGCCACGTCGGTAAGCTCCGTGAGCTCGAGCTTCACCCGCAGGTCGGGCTTGTCGCTGCCGTAGCGCGCCGTCGCCTCGGCATACGTGAGGCGCGGGAACGGGGCGAGGTCCACGTCAAGAACCTTCTTCCACACGTGGCGCACGAGCCCTTCCATGATGTCCTGGATCTCGCGCTCCGTGAGGAACGAGGTCTCGATGTCGATCTGCGTGAACTCCGGCTGGCGGTCAGCGCGCAGGTCCTCGTCGCGGAAGCACTTCACGATCTGGTAGTAGCGGTCGAAGCCCGAGACCATCAGCAGCTGCTTGAAGAGCTGCGGCGACTGGGGCAGCGCGTAGAACTGGCCGTCGTGGATGCGCGAGGGCACGAGGAACTCGCGCGCGCCTTCTGGCGTGGACTTGTAGAGGACCGGGGTCTCCACGTCGATGAAGCCGTGGCCGTCGAGGTACTCGCGCACCGAGCGCGACGCCGAGTGCCGCAGCCTGAGCGCCTTCTGCATGGGCTCGCGGCGCAGGTCGAGGTAGCGGTACTTGAGCCGCACCTCTTCCGAGACGTGCTCGTCGTCGATCATGAAGGGCGGCGTGACCGAAGGATTCAGGATCTCCAGCTCGTGGGCCAGCACCTCGATCTCCCCGCTTCGAAGGCCCGTGTTCACGGTGCCTTCCGGGCGGCGGCGCACGAGGCCGTGGACGCGAAGGACGAATTCGTTGCGCACGCGATCGGCCGCCGCGAAGGTCTCCGCGCGATCCGGGTCGCAGACGACCTGCACGAGCCCCTCGCGGTCGCGAAGGTCGATGAAGATCACGCCCCCGTGATCGCGCCGCCGGTGGGCCCAGCCATAGAGCGTGACTGTCTTGCCGAGGAAACGGGTGTCGGTATTGCCGCAGTATTCGGTTCTCATGCGCATCACCCCGGCAGGCGCCGGGGCCCAGTGATCAGCGGGTTTCAGGGTCTCTGTGCTTTGCTTCCGGAGCCGTCGCTTACTTTTTCAGCGACGGCCACGGATTGGGGTCGGTCCCGGAGGGGTGCCTCTCGGGCCGGCCGTTGCGGGGCGCGGGTTCGGCCACGCCCATCGAGATGATGTACTTGAGCGCATCGTCCACGGACATGTCGAGCGCGATCGTGTCGGCGCGCGGCACGACGAGGAAGAATCCCGCGGTGATGTTCGGCGTCGTGGGGACGAAGACGGAGATGTGGTCCCCACCCAGGACCTGGGCCACCTCGTGCTGCGGCGAACCCGTCATGAGCGCGACGGTCCACGTGCCGGGGTGCGGATAGCGGACGAGCACCGCGTGCCGGAAGGCTTTCCCCTCGGGGGAAAAGAGCGTGTCGCTGATCTGCTTCACGCCGCCGTAGATCGACCGCACGATCGGGATGTGCGACATGATCCAGTCGCCGAGCGCGAGGAGCGTGCGGCCGAAGAAGCTCGCCGCGAGCGCGCCCGTGCCGAGCACGATGATCCCCGTGAGGAAGATGCCCATGCCGGGAACGTGGAATCCGAAGAGCGCGTCGGTGCGCAGGTTCTCGGGCAGCAGGCGCAGCGATTCGTCCATCAGCGCCACGAGCAGGTTGAGCACCCACAGCGTGATGCCGAGCGGGATCCACACCAGCAGTCCGGCGATGAAATATCGCCTGAGCGTCGACATCATCGCTCAGCCCGCCTTGTCCGTGGTGGGAGTGGGCTTCGTGTCGGAAGCGGGTTTCGTCTCCGAGGCAGCCTTCGATTCGGTCGAAGACTTTTCCGCATTCGGCTTGTCGGAAGGCTTCGCCGCGGGCTTCGAACCGCTGTTGCGAAAATCAGTGGCGTACCAGCCGCTGCCTTTCAGTTGGAAACCGGCGGCGCTCAGCATCTTCGAGAACGTGGCCTTGCCGCACTGGGGACACACGGTGAGCGGCGCGTCGCTCACCTTCTGCAGGAATTCCTGCTGGTGGCCGCAGTTCGAGCAGCGGTACTCGTAGATCGGCATTGTGCGATGCAGTATGAAAATCGCATTTTAACACAAGCACTTGGCGCACCTATCGACGCCGGGACAGGAATCCCCCACCCGCCATGATCACCGACATCGCGATGAACACGGGAGCGACCCCGACGACCGATCCCAGGGCGCCGAAGAAGATCGGAAAAACGGTCGTGCTCGTATTGAGCGCGACCGTGCGAAGCCCCACGGCTTCCGCCGCGCGTCCCGCCGGCGCGGTCGCGTACACGAGCGCCATCAGCGACGGTTGCGTCGCCCCGAGCCCGAACCCCAGCACGAACGAAAGTCCCGCGAGCAACGGTACAGTGCGCACGATCGGGAACGTCGCGTACGAAATGCACGCGATCACGAACGTCGCCGTGATCAACGGCCACTCGTGCACGCGGCGCTGGATCCACGGAAGCAGGAGGCGCACGACGAACGTCGCGGCGGCGAAGCTGCCGAGGATGAGCCCGATCGTCGTCGCCGAAAGGCCGATGGAGGTCCCGTAGATCGGCATCACGAACGTGTAGAGGTCCCACGCGCTCGCGAGCAGTCCCGAGACGACGAAGACGCGTCGCAGCTCGCGGTCGCGCAGCAACTCCGTCGCGCTGCGGGCCTCGGTGTTTCGCGAATGATCCGGCGTGTGCGGAAGGCTCTCGCGCCGCGAGAAGATGATCGCGAGCGATGCGCAGGCGAACGCCGCGAGGATGCAGAAGGCGACCCGGTGGCCCAGGTGGTCGATGGCGATCCCGGAGATCGTCGGCCCGAGGAAGTTGGAGACGGCGAAGCCGAGCGCGAGCAGGCTGAAATTGTCGCGCCGCTCCGCCGGCCCGCTCATGTCGCCCACCCGGTGCTGCACGCAGATCTGGAAGAGCGCGAACGCGGAGCCCACCGTGACCGCCACGATCGGCAGCACCGCGATGCCGGGAACGAGCGCGGCGAGCGCGATGCCCGCGATCATCACCGAGACCGAGGCGATCATCGGCTTGCGCACGCCAACGCGATCGACGAGCCGCCCGGAGAACACGCCCAGCGCCATCGGCAGGGCAGCCATCAACGAGACGAGGATGCCTACGGTGAGCGGCGTGGCGCCCAGGGACAGCGCTTCCAGCGAGATCGTGAGGCGAGTGCCGTTGTACGCGGTGTGCGTGAGGATCGTTACGAATACGACCAGCGCGAGCGGCATTGAAACGATTTTACGTTATCGCGACGAGGGAGACGGCCGGGACTTCGGGATCGGGGACTCGCTGCGGCTCTCAATCGCCGCAGTGTGCTCGCCATTCCCGCGATACCGGCGCCGGCAAGGGTGCGTGCCAGAATTCAATTCGCCCTCTGGATACGAATTGGGCTGGCACGCCCTCTTGCTGTGGCTGCACCGTCACCGCGGACAGGCTCGCCTTCGTCCACGACCCCGAAGTCCCGGCCGTCTCCCTCGTCGCGCTTCTCCGCAAGTCCCAACATCGCGAATGTCGGCGCTGCTCGATCTTCGTGAGTAGCGATCGAGGCGGGCGTATCGAGTCGAGACCTTGGAGGGCGCCGCTGCTATCCGCGTGACGGTCAAGCCATCGCAAACCGGCGTGCCAGCCGCGACGGTCGAGATATTCGGATTCGATTTCTGGCGCGCACGGTTGCCGGCGCCGTCATAGCGGGAATGCGAGGGCACACCGCACTCCCAGGTCCGCGATCGAATCGCGCCCGGCCCTCGTCCTTAGCCTGGGCGATGGCCTTCGAGCGCGGCGATGCGTTGCTCGATCGGGGGATGGCTCGCGAAGAGCGCCATGAACGAGCCGTCTCCCGCGATGCCGAACGCGTTGAGCGCCTGGGGCAACCTGCCCGCCTCGACGCCACCGAGGCGGCGAAGCGCGGAGATCATGGCGCGCGGCGATCCCAGGAGGCCCGCGGATGCCGCGTCGGCACGGAACTCGCGCTGCCGCGAGAACCACGCGACGATGATCGAGGCGAGGATTCCGAAGACCAACTGGCAAACGAACACGGTGATGTAGTAGCCCATGCCGACGCCGCGCTCCGTCTTGAACACCGCCTTGTCGACGACATAGCCCACGACGCGGGAGAGGAACACCACGAACGTGTTCACGACGCCCTGGATCAATGTGAGCGTCACCATGTCGCCGTTGGCGACGTGGCCGATCTCGTGGCCGAGCACGGCTTCGACTTCGTCCCGGCTCATGCTGTCGAGCAGGCCCGTCGAGACGGCCACGAGCGACGAGTCGCGGAACGCGCCGGTGGCGAACGCGTTGGGATCGCCCTGGTAGACCGCGACCTCCGGCATTCCGACTCCCGCCTTTTCCGCGAGGCGTTTCACCGTGTTGACGAGCCAGAGCTCGTCGGGCGTTTGCGGAGTCTCGATCACATGCGCTCCGGTGCTCCATTTCGCCATGGGCTTGGAGATGAGCAGCGAGAAGATCGACCCCGTGAATCCCACCACGAGGGAGAACACCAGCAGCTGCCCGATGTTCAGGCCGTTCTGCGCGAGGAAACGGTCCGCGCCGAGCAGCGAGAGCACGATCGAAAGCACCAACATCACCGCGAGGTTGGTGAGGAGGTAGAGCACGATTCGTTTCATGATGTTCGGAAAATGAGGCCGGGGCGTGAAGTTTCAATAACCCGGCTAGAACGGGATGTCGTCTTCCATGTCGTCGAACTTGCCGCCGCCGGCCTTCGCGGGCGCGGGCTTCGAGGCGGAGCGGGACGCCCCACCGCCGCCCTCGGAATCTCCGCGATCGCCGCCGCCCATGCCCTGGCGCGAGCCGAGCATCTGCATCTGGTTGGCGATGATCTCGGTCGTGTAGCGCTTGACCCCGTCCTTTTCCCACTCGCGGGTCTGCAGGCGGCCCTCCACGTAGACCTGGCTGCCCTTCTTCAGGTATTCACCGGCGATCTCCGCCAGCTTCCCGAAGAAGGCCACGCGATGCCACTCCGTCTTTTCCTGCATCTCGCCGTTCTTGTCCTTCCACTTGTCCGTGGTGGCCACCGAGATGTTGGTGATGGCGCCTCCTTCGGGCATGTAGCGGGTTTCCGGATCGCGACCCAGGTTGCCGACGATGATGACCTTGTTGACCGATGCCATGTTGCTTTCCTTTCCTAAGTGCGCGAGGCCGGCGACGCCGCCGGCAAGAATTCGTCCATGTTCCAGGCCACCGCGAGCCACGCCGCGGTCACCGCAAGGCAGGTTACCAGCACCGGGATGAATCCGCCGTGCTGCGCGATGGAGCCCCCGGCCGCCGCGCCGAAGAACGTGCCGAGGAACTGTACGCTTGAATAGACTCCGGTGGCGGCGCCGGTGGATTCACGGGGAGCGGCCCGCGATACGAGCGACGGGAGCTTCGCTTCAAGAACGTTGAAGCCCGTGAAGAAGATGACGAGCGCGAGCACGATGCAGCCGAGGCTTGCGAGCTCGGCCACGAGCAGGGCAAGCGCCACGAGGATGAGGCCGATCGAGACGAGGAAGACCGGCCGCTCGATGCCCGATGCGCGACCGGTGACGAAAGGAACCATCAACACGAATCCCACCGCCACCGCGCCGAGGTAGACCCACGAGTGCTCCGCGGCTGGAAGGCCCGCCTGGACCAGCGCCACGGGAACCACCACGAACAGGGCCATCAGCACGGCATGCAGCGCGAAGATGCCGGCGTACAGGCGCAACAGCTCCGCATCGCGGAAGACTCGCGAGAACGCGGACGCGGACGATGCGCGCGGCGACCGGGGAGCATCGGGCACGAGCCAGCGCACCACGCCGATCGCGCAGAGCACGAGGGTGCCGGTGAGCGCGAAGATTCCCGTCACGCCGATGCGGCGCTCGAGGAATGGCGCGACCACGAAGGAGACCGCGAATACCACGCCGATCGTCGAGCCCACGATCGCCATCGCCTTGGTGCGCTGCGAGTCGCGCGTGAGATCGGCCACCGCAGCGATCGCCACGCCGGAGACGGCGCCCATGCCCTGGACGATGCGGCCCGCGATCATCACCCAGGGATCGTCGCCCACGGCGCAGATGAAGCTGCCCGTGGCGAAGATGGCGAGGCCCACGTAGAGCATGGGCTTGCGGCCCACGCGGTCCGAAAGCCACCCGTAGGGAATCTGGAGGAGCCCCTGGGTGAGCCCGTAGGCGCCCATGGCGATTCCGGCGAGCTCCAGCGTCCATCCGGGGCGCCCGGTGGCCCAAAGCGCGAAGACCGGCAGGATCACGAACATGCCGAAAAGCCGCAACCCGAAGATGGAGGCGAGCGCGAGGCTCGACTTCACCTCTGCGGCTGTCATGCGGGCTGGGGAATTCACCGAAATACGGGAGTGGAGCGGGGAAATTTGCTCCTGTATATTAGCAGATTGCCCCATGGAAACGATCCGAATCCGCGGCGCGCGCACGCACAATCTCAGGAATGTAAGCGTCGACATTCCGCGCAACCGCCTCGTCGTCATCACCGGGCTTTCGGGATCGGGAAAGTCGTCGCTCGCCTTCGACACGCTCTACGCCGAAGGCCAGCGCCGCTACGTGGAATCGCTCTCCGCCTACGCCCGGCAGTTCCTCCAGCTCATGGAGAAGCCCGACGTGGACCTGATCGAGGGCCTGTCGCCCGCGATCGCCATCGAGCAGAAGGCAACCTCCCACAACCCGCGCTCCACGGTGGGAACCATCACCGAGATCCACGACTACCTGCGCCTGCTCTTCGCGCGAGTGGGCGATCCGTACTGTCCCGAGCACAACATCCCGCTGCAGGCGCAAAGCGTGGCGCAGATGGTGGACCACGTCCTCGCGCTCGAGGAAGGCAAGCGCGTGATGATCCTCGCGCCGCTCGTGGTGGGCCGGAAGGGCGAGCAGCTCGAGCTCATCGACGAGCTCCGCGCCCAGGGGTTCGTGCGGCTCCGGATCGACGGCGAGGTGCACGAGATCGACCACCTGCCCAAGCTCGACAAGAACAGGAAGCACACGATCGAGATCGTGGTCGATCGCCTGAAGGTGGAACCTCCCGACGGGGATAAACCGGGAGGCCAGCGCCAGCGCCTCGCCGAATCGTTCGAGACCGCGCTTCGGCACGCCGACCGGCGCGCGATCGCGGTGGAGACGGATACCGGGAAGGAACACCTCTTCTCGGCGAAGTTCGCGTGCCCGATCTGCAGCTATTCCATTCCCGAGCTCGAGCCGCGCCTCTTCTCCTTCAACAATCCCATGGGGGCATGCCCGCGCTGCGACGGCCTGGGCGAGATCACGTTCTTCGATCCGAAGCGCGTCGTCGCTTTCCCGCACCTGTCGCTCGCCGGCGGGGCGATCCGCGGCTGGGACCGGCGCAACCAGTTCTACTTCTCGATGCTCGTTTCGCTCGCGCAGCATTACGGGTTCGACGTGGAAGCGCCGTTCGAGTCGCTGCCCGAGCGCGCCCGCGAGGTCGTGCTGAACGGCTCCGGCGAGGAGAAGATCGCGTTCCGTTATCCCGGCGAGAAGGGCCGCAGCGCGGTGAAGGAGCACGTGTTCGAGGGCATCCTGCCCAACCTCGAGCGCCGGCATCGCGAGACCGATTCGGTCGCCGTCAAGGAAGAGCTCGCGAAGTACCTCAACACGCGGGAGTGCCCCGACTGCCACGGCACCCGCCTTCGCACCGAGGCCCGCCACGTGAGGGTCGCCGAGCGCAACATCCACGAGCTTTCCGCGATGCCCCTTCGCGACGCGCAGCCCTTCTTCGATAAGCTGGAGCTGCCCGGATCGAAGAAGGCGATCGCCGAGAAGATCGTTCGCGAGATCGCCAACCGCGTGCAGTTCCTGAACAACGTGGGGCTGGACTACCTCTCGCTCACGCGATCGGCCGACACCCTCTCGGGCGGCGAGGCGCAGCGCATCCGGCTCGCGAGCCAGATCGGATCGGGGCTCACCGGCGTGATGTACGTCCTCGACGAGCCGTCGATCGGATTGCACCAGCGCGACAACGCGCGGCTCATCGAGACGCTCAAGCACCTTCGCG
>Ga0070731_10001851_pt1 | contig 21189 bp, 17 predicted proteins | sample Coa_R1_2_FD_66448 | JGI IMG/M metagenome (GOLD analysis project Ga0070731, IMG submission 66448) | Surface soil microbial communities from Centralia Pennsylvania, which are recovering from an underground coalmine fire - Coalmine... | ecosystem: Environmental > Terrestrial > Soil > Unclassified ... | reverse complement strand
CGCTTCCTCGATGGGCAGAAGCCGGCCGGCCTGCACCATCCGCAGCAAACCCAGTTCCAGGTGGAAGCGCGGCTGCAACGAGGCTTGCAGGTCGGTGAAGATGTCCAGCGAGAGTTGCAGATAGCGGGTCAGGTCTTCTTCCGAAAACTGGCCGGCGATTTCCGCGAGCCGCCCCCGTTCCGCCGCCGAAGCCGCGATTAGCCGGGTTTCGCCCCCCGCGATCCTGGCCACCACCAGGTTGCGAAAATAGCGCGCCAACTCGCGGCTGAAGTGCTGCAGGTTCTGGCCGTTGCGCTCCAGTTCGTTCACCACCTCGAGCATGCGGGCCGCCGCGCCGTCCAGCAGCGCCTGGCTCACGTGTCCCAGCGCATCCAGCGAAAAGGCGCCCAGAAGCGCGCGCACTTCCGCGGCCTGCAGGGTGTCGCCGCAGCAGGCGATCGCCTGGTCCAGAGCCGAGAGCGAATCGCGCACGCTGCCCTCGCCGGCCTGCGCCAGCACCGCCAGCGCTTCCGCGTCCGCCTGGATGCCTTCCTGCCCGCAGATCCACGCGATGCGCGCCACCAGCTCGTCGAAATCCACCGCCCGAAAACTGAATTGCTGGCAGCGCGAAGCGATGGTGGCTGGGATCTTGTGCGCTTCGGTGGTGCACAGCATGAAAACCGCCCACGCCGGCGGTTCTTCAATAGTCTTCAGCAGGGCGTTGAAGGCCTCGTTGGTGATCTGGTGCGCTTCGTCGATGATGAAAACCTTGTAGCGGTCGCGCGCCGGCTGGTAGCGCACGTTCTCGCGCAGCTCGCGCATTTCGTTGATGCCGCGGTTGGACGCCGCATCGATTTCGATCACATCCACCGATCCGCCGGCCGCGATTTCCCGGCAGCTCGCGCACACCCCGCACGGCTTGCTGGTGGGACCGTTCACGCAGTTCAGGCAGCGCGCCAGAATGCGCGCCACGGTGGTTTTGCCGGTTCCCCGCTGCCCCGAAAAGATGTATCCGTGCGCGATGCGGTTCTGCGCGATAGCGTTTTCGAGCGTAGTCTTGACGTGCTCCTGGTTAACCACATCCGCAAACGATTGGGGCCGGTATTTCCGGGCGATGACTTGGTACATGGGTGGGCCGATGCCAGGCCCCGGGTGATCCGCGGCACACAGGTTAAACCACTACCGTTGCTTCCTTCCGGACCTGGCGGGGTTCGCGGCCGCCTGTCGCACGGAGCCCGAGACCTGACAATTCACTATCGTAACATGTGGGCTCCCCCTCACCCGCCGTCCGCGCTATGCTGCTTACCATGCTCGATCTCACGCGGCACCCGCACCGCCGCTTCAACCCGCTCAACGGATCCTGGGTCCTGGTATCGCCGCATCGTACGCAAAGGCCCTGGCAGGGACAGATCGAGAAGGCCGTCCAGGCCGCGCAGCCGCATTACGATCCCACCTGCTATCTTTGCCCTGGCAATTCGCGCGCGGGCGGCGTGCGAAATCCGCCGTACACCAGCACGTTTGTGTTCGATAACGATTTTGCCGCGCTGCACCCCGCCACGCCCGCGGAACCCTGGGACCACCGCGGCCTGCTGGTGGCTGCCGGCGAGCCGGGTGTCTGCCGGGTAGCCTGCTTTTCTCCCCGCCACGATCTCACCGTCGCGCGCATGACCGTGCCCGATCTCACCCGGGTGGTGGATCTCTGGGCCGCGCAGTACGCCGAACTGGGCAGCCTCGCACAAATCCAACACGTGCAGATCTTCGAGAACCGCGGCGAGATGATGGGCGCCAGCAATCCCCATCCGCACTGCCAGATCTGGGCCACCGGCAGCATTCCCCCGGAGGTCGCCGCCGAACAGCGCGAGCAGGCCGCCTGGCGCACCGGCCGCCGATCGTGCTTGCTATGCGATTATCTGGCTCTGGAACGCGAATCCGGCGAGCGGCTGGTCTGCGAAAACGAATCGTTCGCCGCGCTGGTGCCGTTCTGGGCAGTGTGGCCGTTCGAGATCATGGTGATCGCCCGGCGCCACCTGACCGCCCTGGACGAGCTGGACGCCGCCGGACGCACCCGCCTGGCCGACATCCTGAAGCGCGTCACCACCCGCTACGACAACGTTTTTGAAGCGCCTTTTCCCTACACTATGGGCTTTCACCAGCGGCCCACGGACGGCGCGGCGCATCCCGAGTGGCACTTCCACGCGCACTTCTATCCGCCGCTGCTGCGCTCCGCGACTATTCGCAAATTCATGGTGGGATTCGAAATGCTATGCATGCCGCAGCGCGACATCACCGCCGAGAGCGCCGCCGCCCGCCTGCGCGCCATGTCCGAAACGCACTATTTAGGCGCCTGAGGCCGCGCCGCAATCAGCCAGAACGCCGCCTCCGAGTCCGGATCGTCCACGAAGTGCTCGTCGCTGTTGTAGCACCTCGAAGCCGGCCTCGCGTAGATCGTTTTCGGCCACGTCCAGCCGCAGCACATGGTTCTTCATCTGGACCTCGCCCGGCCGCGATGCCGTCTTGTGCGCCAGCGGGTCGAAGATGACCAGTATCCCGTCCGGCTTGAGCGCTTCGCGGAATCGCGCGAGCATCAATCCGATCCTCAAAATCGCCAGCCGCATTTACGGATTGTCCCACGGCCCCACCCGCCTTGTGTTTACCCCAATCCCTATGGTATTGTCGGTCTCTTACTGGTAAATTCTCATGGCCTACGTAATCGCAGAACCTTGCATCGGAACCAAAGACACCGCCTGTGTGGACGCCTGTCCCGTGGACTGCATTCATCCTAAAAAGGATGAGCCGAACCACGCCGAGGCCGAGCTGCTGTATATCGACCCGGTCGAATGCATCGACTGCGGCGCCTGCGTGCCGGTTTGCCCTGTCTCGGCAATCTTCGCGCTCGACGACCTGCCGGAGAAGTGGTCGGACTTCACCGCCAAGAACGCCGCGTACTACGGGCGATAGGTCGCGCTGCTGGTATCCGTCTCCCAGATCCGCACGTGTCCCAGCTGCACTGACGCGCCCCTCTCCAGCCCGCCGCGGATCTCGTCATAGAAGTACTTGGCGATGTTCTCCGCCGAGGGATTCAACGAATCAAACGGCGCCAGATCGTTCAGGAACTGGTGATCCAGCCGGTCCACCACCGCCTGCATCAATTTCTTCACCACCACGAAATCCACCAGCAGTCCGGTCGCATCCAGCTCCGGACCGCTAAACGTCACCTGCACGCGGTAATTGTGGCCGTGCACGTTCTCGCATTTGCCGCGATAATTCCGCAGCGCGTGTCCCGCCGCGAAAGTCTCTTCCACGGAAACTTCAAACATTGAAAAACCTCTCCACGTCTGTGATGCTGGTCGTGAACCCGTAATCCGGCAGGCTGTCGAAAAACACCTGCCCGTAGCGCTGCTTGGTCACCCGGTTGTCCAGCAGCACCAGGACGCCGCGGTCCGCGCGGCTGCGGATCAGCCGCCCGAAGCCCTGCTTCAGCGAGATGGCAGCCTGCGGCACCTGGTAATCGTAAAACGGATTGCCGCCGTCCTGGCGCAGTTTTTGCACCCGCGCATCCACAATCGGGTCACTCGGCACGGCGAAGGGCAGCCGGTCGATGATCACGCAACTCAACTGGTCGCCCGGCACGTCCACCCCCTGCCAGAACGACGATGTGGCGAACAACACGCAATTGGGCGTCGCCCGGAATTCTTCCAGCAACGCGCTGCGTGGACCGGTGCCCTGCATCAGCGTCGGGTAATCGATCTCCAGCGAGATGCGGTCGTACATCAGGCGCATTTGCTGGTAGCTGGTGAACAGCACGAACGCCCGCCCGCGGCTGAGATTCAGCACCTGCGTGACCTCGGTGGAAGCTTCTTTCGTGAACGCCGGATTGCGCGGATCGGGCAAGTGCTGCGGCACATAGAGCAGCGCCTGCTTCTGGTAATGGAAGTGGCCGGGCACCAGCAACGTGCGTGTCTGCGCGATCCCCAGCCGCTTCCTGACGTACTCGAATCCGCCCGATACCGCCAGCGTAGCCGACGTCAGCACCGCCGTATCCACCGCGTCGAACAACCGCTCGGTGAGCAGCGGCGCCACGTCGATGGGGGTAGCCTGCAGGAACATGCCGCGTCCGCGGCGCTCCACCCAGTAGACATAACCGGTGTCGTCGTTCTCCAGCACGAATCGCAGCGCCTGGCCCAACTCTACGGTGCGGCGGTACAGCGGGTTGACTTCTTCCGGCGGATTCTTCAGCAGCTTCAGGTGCGAGCCGATCAGTTCGAGCGACGTGTGCAGGTCGCGGTAAGTCTGCTCGTGCAGTTCCAGGAATCCCGCGCGGCCGGTGAACGCCGCGCGGCCCTCCGGCGCCGGCAGCATGGTAAAGAAGTGGCCGGCAATCTCTTCAAAGCGGTCCAGTATGCGATCCAGCTCCGCGGAGCCGAACTGCTTGGCCCGCGCCACCGCCGAAACATCGCGGCGCAATTCCTGAAAGCGGAAATTGCTGATGGAAACTCCGAAATACTGTCCGGCCACGTCCTCGATCTCGTGCGCTTCGTCGAACACCACCGCGTGATATTCCGGCAGGATGCCGCCTTCCGCATCGCCCTCCGCCAGAATCTGCTTCAACGCCAGGTCCGCGAAGAACAGGTGATGGTTGACGATCACGATGTCGCTTTGCTGCGCGCGCTCGTGCATCAGGGTGAGGAAGCAGCGGCTGAACTGCTTGCACTTCTGGCCCGTGCAAAGATCGCTGCGAGCGTCCACTTTGCCCCAGGCCGTGGATCGCTCCGGCAGGGTCTTGATTTCCGCGCGGTCGCCGATCTCGGTGGTCTTCTCCCACGCCTCGATCACCTGAAAATCGGCCACTTCCTCCAGGCCGTCGAGCACCGCCTCGCGCTCCGCGTCGTAGATCTTCTGGCGGCAGGCGTAATTGTTGCGGCCCTTCATGTAGCAAACCCGCAGCGGACGTGGGAAATGCTGCTGCAGGAACGGAACGTCCTTGAAGAAGAGCTGCTCCTGCAGGTTCTTGGTGCCCGTGGACACTACGATGCGTTTGCCGGAGAGAATCGCCGGCACCAGGTAGGCCAGCGTTTTGCCGGTGCCCGTGCCGGCTTCCACGATCAGGTGCTTACGGTCCGCCAGCGCCGATTCCACGGCTTCCGCCATGGCCAGCTGGCCGGGACGATATTCGTAATTCGGATGCCACTTGGAAAGCGTGCCGTGCCGCGAAAAGAACTGGTGCACGCTGGCCGCGGCTTTGACCTCGGTGGACATGGCGGGGATCAATCCGATTGTAGCTTGTGGAGCGACTCACTTTTATCGCGGATTCCCCGCCGCGCACCGCTGCTCCCAGCTCTGCGGCCCCATCCCCGTATCCACCCGGTCCATTGTGATGCACCCCTCCACCGGGCAGACCAGCCAGCACAGGTTGCATCCCACGCACTCCTGCTCGTCCACCTTAGGAATGCGCACGGCGGGCGTGTGCGACGTATCCACCGCCACCACCGCGGGCGTCTGCGCCGGCCGCGCCCGGCTCTGCGCCATAAGCTGTTCCGGCGTACTCACCCCGTCAATATGGATGCACTGGTGCGCGCCATCCCAGCACGCGATGTAACACAGATCGCAGCCAATGCATAACTCCGGGTGAATGCGCGCCACGATCTTGAAATTCAGATCCAGGTGCTTCCACTCGGTGACGCGCGGCAGGCTCAGCCCGCGGAAATCCCCCAGGCTGCGGAAGCCTTTCTCGTCCATCCAGTTGCTCAAGCCGTCGATCATGTCTTCGACCATCCGGTAGCCGTAATGCATCACCGCCGTGCAGACCTGCAGGCTCGTGCAGCCCAGCAGCAGGAATTCAGCCGCCTCCCGCCAGCCTGAAATTCCGCCGATCCCGGAGACCGGCACGCCGCACTCCGGATCTCCCGCAAGCTGCTGCACCATGTGCAGTGCAATGGGTTTCACCGCCGGGCCACAGTAGCCGCCGTGGCTCGATCGCCCGCCCACATCCGGCCGCGGCGTGAAGCTATCCAGGTCCACGCCCGTAATGGAGTTCAGCGTGTTGATCGCCGAAAGGCCGTCCGCCCCGCCCTGTTTGGCCGCCCGCCCGATGGCGCGAATGTCGCCCACGTTGGGTGTCAGCTTCACCAGCACCGGCGTCCGCGCGACTTCCTTAACCCACCCTGTGATCAGCTTGGCGTATTCCGGTACCTGCCCCACGGCGCTGCCCATCCCGCGCTCGCTCATCCCGTGCGGGCAGCCGAAGTTCAGCTCCAGGCCGTCCGCGCCGGCGTCTTCCGTCCGCCGCACGATTTCGTGCCACGCCTCCCGCCGCGATTCCACCATCAGGGAAGCGATCACGGCGTGCCTGGGATACTGTTTCTTCACCTCCGCGATTTCGCGCAGATTGGTCTCGATGGGCCGGTCGGTGATCAGCTCGATGTTATTCAGGCCCATCATGCGCGCGCCGTTCCAATCCACCGAAGAGTACCGCGAGGATACGTTGACGATGGGTTCGCCGATCGTCTTCCAGACCGCGCCGCCCCAGCCCGCGTCGAAGGCGCGCTTCACCTGATCGCCGCAATTGCTCGGAGGTCCCGACGCCAGCCAGAAAGGATTGGGCGATTGGATGCCTGCAAACCGCGTGGTCAGATCAGCCATGGAGCGTCTCCAGGTACCGCGCGATCCCGGCCGCCGCGCGCTTGCCGTCCGCCACCGCGTCCACCACTTCGCGCCCGCCGTTCACGCAGTCGCCCCCGGCAAAGTAGCGCGGGTTCTTGGTCTGGCACGTGGCGCGGTCCACAGCCACCGAGCCGCCTTCCAGGCTGACATCCCGGAACTGGGATAGAAAATCGAGCAGGCGGGATTGCCCGATCGAAGGAATCAGCATGTCGCACGCCAACCCGAAATTGGAGCCGGCCACGGGCAGCGGCTGGCGCCGGCCTCTGCGGTCCGGCGGCCCCAGTTCCATGCGCACGCATTCCACCGATTCCACAGCAGCGCGTCCGTGAATCGCCACCGGCTGTGTCAGCCAGTGAAAGCGGACGCCTTCCCGCTTGGCCAGGTCGAACTCGAACTCGAAGGCGGGCATCTCCGCCTCGCTGCGTCTGTACAGCACGTGCACTTCCTGCGCCCCTAGCCGCAGTGCCGCTGTGGCCGAATCGATGGCCGTATTGCCGCCTCCCACCACCACCACGCGCCGCCCCACGCGCGCGCCTCGCCGCGTCTTGTAGTCCGCGATAAATCGCAGAGCGTCGATCACCCCGGGCAGCCCCTCTCCGGGTATATCCAGCGGCTGCGTGCGTCCCAGGCCCACGCCCAGGAAGATGACGTCGAATTGCTCTTCCAGTTGCTTCACGCGCAGCTCGCCGCCGATCTCCACGCTCAACCGGAACTCAACGCCCAGCGAGCGTATCAGCTCCACTTCCTGCTGGCTGTCGGATGGGCGCAGCTTGTATTCGGCCACGCCATAAGTATTCAATCCGCCCGCCAGCGGCCGGCTGTCGAAGATGGTCACCGCCCAGCCCAACTGCCGCAGGGTGGCGGCGCACGCCAGGGATGCCGGACCCGCCCCGATGCAGGCCACCCGTCCCCGGCGCGTTTCCGCCGCCGCTGACAACCGCCGGCCGCTGCTATAAAAGTGATCCATGGCGTGCCGCTGCAGCCGGCCGATCTCGATGGGGTGCTGATTGTATCGATGCATCACGCACGCACCCTCGCACAGCACGTCTACCGGACACACCCGCGCGCAGCTCAGTCCCAAAATGTTTGCGTTCAGGATCGTCATCGCCGAGCCGCCCAGGTTCCCGCTGGCGATCTTCTTGATGAAAGCCGGAACGTCTATGTGGGTCGGGCAGGCGTTGGCGCAGGGCGCGTCGTAGCAGTAGAGGCAGCGGTTGGCCTCGGCCAGCGCCTCGCGGCGCCCCAGCGGTGGATGAATCTCGGCGAACTGGACATCGAATTCGCGCTCGTTCATGGGTTCACGCGGTGGTCAGAGCGCCGTACATGTCCGGACGCCGGTCGCGGAAGAATTGCCAGGTCTTGCGCACTTCCGCTATCAGGTCCAGATCCAGATCGGCGGTCAGCACTTCGTCGCGGTCGCGGGATGCCTGCGCCACGATCTGGCCGCGCGGATTGCAGAAGTAGCTCGATCCGTAAAACTCGCCGATGTTCCAGGGAGCCTCCACGCCCACCCGGTTGATGGCGCCGATGTAATAGCCGTTAGCCACCGCGTGCGCGGGCTGCTCCAGCTTCCACAAATGTTCGCTCAGTCCAGCCACCGTCGCCGAAGGGTTGAACACGATCTCCGCGCCGTTGAGCCCCAGCGCCCGCGCGCCTTCCGGAAAGTGCCGGTCGTAGCAGATATAAACGCCCACCCGCGCCACGCCCAGGTCGAACACCGGATAGCCCAAATTCCCCGGCCGGAAATAGAACTTCTCCCAAAAACCGGGCGCCACGTGCGGGATATGCGTCTTACGATATTTGCCCAGATACTCGCCCGCCGCCGAAATGACCGCCGCCGTATTGTAGTAGATGCCCTCCTGCTCCACTTCGTATACCGGAACAATCAGCGCCACGTGGTGCCGGCGCGCGACATCTTGCATCAGCCGCACGGTCGCGCCCTCCGGCACCGGTTCTGTGAAATCGTACCAGCGCACCTGCTGCTCCGCGCAGAAATACGGACCGTTGAACAACTCCTGCAGGCAAACTATCCGGGCTCCAGCATCGGCGGCTTGTCGGATGTAACCCAGGTGCTTCTCGACAGCGGCGCGCTTGATCTCCGCGAGAGGCAGATCCGGCGGGACATCCGCGTGCGCCTGAATGAGAGAACAGCGGACCAGACGTGGCATCTCGCATTATTATAGCGGCTAGTTTTATCCGCGTTCATCTGCGTTAATCTGCGGCCAATTAAGGTTGCAGCATTCGCATCCGCAGGTTCCGGAACTCCACCACGCTGCCCTTGTTATGCTGTTGCAGCGCGAGCAAACCTTTTTGGTGGGTATTCTTTCCATCCACGTAATCGACCACCACTTTATCGTTCACCTTGATGATGATGTGATTCCCATTGGCAATCACATCCTGCGTCCACCAGGTGTCGTCGCGGATCAGTTGCTCTTTGATGTCGGCGAATCCGTAGAGGCTGCCCGTGCGGCGCCAGTCCGAATGCGTGTTGTTGACCTGTGCTTCGTATCCCGCCGGCCACTCCGGCCCGAACTTCGCGCGGAAGTACATCCCGGAATTTCCGCCGTGGTTGATCTTCACCTCCGCCTGGAACTCGCAGTTCGCGCACTCGTGCAACATGTAGAACAGGTGGCTGCGCTCGCCATCGCCTGTGATCTTGCCGTCTCTGACGGACCAGCTCGCGGCGTTGTCGGCGGCTTTCCAGCCCTCCAGCGTCTTGCCGTCGAACATGCTGATCCACCCGCCGTTATCATCGGCAGCCATCGAACAAGCCGCCGCCAGCCCGGCCGCGGCCAGGAACATCGCGCATTTCATGGTTTGAGAACTCGCTTTCGCGCCCATCTTACTATAGTGTCCTGATATGCTGGGAAGTCGATGTACCTGAAAATCCTGGCGCACCCCGTTTTCGTCAACCTGAACTTCCACATGCCCATGATCGTGGATCTCTCGCATCCGCTGGTCATCCTGCAAGGCGAAAACGGTTCCGGAAAATCCACCCTGCTGCACTCCATTTACTACGCTCTGAAAGGCCAGCAGGTGGATGGTTACGTGTACCGGCTGGATTCCGGCGACGTGAAGCTCGACGAAATCTACCTGTTCGATGCCGAGGCGCACAATCCGCGCACGCATCCGGAATTCTTCAAGGACGACCCACGGCTGCAGGAATTTGTCAGCATGGCCAGTCACGGCCAGGTGATGCTCAGCATGTTCCGCGAGAATTTCCCCAGCCTGCCGGACGGCACCGTCCTGCTGCTCGATGAGCCGGAAATGGCGCTTTCCGTTTCCAACCAGCGCCGCATTCTGAAGATGCTTTTGGAATTGGTGGACCGCAAGAAATTTCGCGTGATTTGCGCCACGCATTCGCCCGTGCTGATCGAAGCTCCGGAAACTTATACCATCAACCTGGATAACCACATCAACAAGAATGTGCTGGCCACCGATCTGGGCGTGCAGGGCGCCAGCACGATTCAATAGCATGGCCCCGCTGATGCGCTTCGTCATCCCGGTCGTATTTTCCATCTTGCTAAGCGTTGCCGCCCAGGCCCGGCAATATGACCTGGTGCTGGCCCGCGGCCGTGTGATGGATCCGGCTTCCAATTTGGATGCCGTGCGCTACGTCGGAATTCAAGCCGGAAAAATCGCGGCGATCTCCGAAACGCCATTGCAGGGGAGCAACGTCCTGGACGTCTCCGGACTGGTCGTGGCACCGGGCTTCATCGACCTGCACTCGCATGGACAAACGCCGGAAAACTACCGCTTCAAAGCCCGCGATGGCGTGACCACCGCGCTTGAAATGGAAGTGGGCATCTCTCCCGTGCCGGAATGGTACCGCGCGCGCGAAGGCCGCGCCTTGATCAACTTCGGCGCTACCTCCGGCCACATCCCCGCGCGCATGGCCGTCATGCACGATACCGGCAAACTGCTGCCGCGCGATTCCGCCAAAGGGCCCGCAAATCCAGGCGAGCAACAGCAGGTCTACGATTTGGTGCGCCGCGGCTTGGACGACGGCGGGCTGGGTATCGGCATGGGAATCGCCTACGTCCCCATGGCCACTCGCGCCGAGATTCTGAAACTGTTCGGCCTGGCCGCCGAGCGCCATACAGCTGTGTACGTCCACATCCGCAATGGCGGCCCGGTGGAGCCCGGCGTCATTGACGCGCTGCAGGAGGTCATTGCGGACGCCGCGGCCACCGGCGCTTCGCTCCACGTGGTCCACATCACCAGCATGGGCTTGCGCGAAACGGGGCTATGTCTGGATATGATCGCGGGCGCCCGGCGCCGCGGCCTGGATGTGACTACCGAGATGTATCCCTACACCGCCGGCATGACCGATCTCAGCTCGGCGGTCTTCGATGAGGGCTGGCAGGCAAAGCAGGGCGGGATTTCGTTCGGCGACTTGCAGTGGGCGTTGACCGGTGAACGCCTCACCGCCGAATCGTTCGCGCGCTACCGGAAGCAGGGCGGCATGGTGGCCATCCACTCCATCCCCGAGGAGATCGTCCGGCTGGCGGTTGCCGATCCCATGGTGATGATCGCCAGCGATGGCATTCTGGATAACGGGAAGGGCCATCCGCGCGCGGCCGGCGCCTACGCGCGCGTGCTGGGCCGCTACGTACGCGAGCAGCACGCCCTGACCCTGATGGATGCCTTGCGCAAGATGACCGTCATGCCTGCCGACCGGTTGGGCATCCGGACCAAAGGCCGCCTCGCGCCGGGCGCGGACGCCGATATCACCATCTTCGATCCGGCCCGCGTGACCGACCGGGCTACGTTTGAGAATCCCGCGCAGTACTCGGAAGGCATCACCGACGTGCTGGTGCATGGAGCCTTAGTGGTCAAGCACGGTGAGCTGGTGGATGGCGTCGCGCCCGGCCGGCCTGTGCGGCGTTAGCGTCCCGCCGTTGTTGCGCCTCGCCCAGCCACTGCGCCATCTTCTCGTCCTTCGCGGCGTGATAAGCCCAGCCTTGGGCGGTAGCGCGCCAGCGATAATCGCGGATCGTCATGTCGATGCCGCGGTCGATGAGGAATTGCATGGCTGCGTAGTTTTTAAAATGCACCAGCTCATGCAGGATGCCGGCAGGTTCATGGGAGCCCCAGTTCGTGTTGATATCAGCCCCGTGACCGAGAAGAAAGTCGGCGATCTCGAAGTGGCTGTTGATGACTGCCCAGGCGAGCGCGGTGTCGAGAACCTGTTGCACAGTGGGCTCGCCCCATTGCAGATCCCTCCGGGCGAATTCACTGTTGGCGGAGAAGTGATTCGCGGGGTCGCCCAGGGCGGGCTTGCCCGCCGCGTCGAACCAGCGTTCCACGCGTGCGAGGTCCCCGATCCCGGCTGCATGTGGCAGATCGTCGGGGAGCCGCCAGATGCGCAGCAGCATCGGAAGCAGATCGGGCTTCGCATATACGAACGCGAATTCAATGGCCTGCGATGGCGGCGGCACAGGACTGCGCAGCAGAGCGGGATCGAGATCGAGAAGCGCGGTAATGAAAGCGGCGCGATCGCGCAGCACTGCCCGTTCGATCAATCCGACCTGAAATTTCACGCATGCCTCTCCCAACATCCATGCTTCGCGCCGCAATCCGCCGACAAAGGATGTCAGATCGCCGTCGTTCACCGCGCGCACGACCTGTCGCATGACAAATGCTTGCCAGGGCCCGGCCGGGTCGGCGTTGGTAAACGCTGTGATCTCGGAGTCCGCGATGATGTATCGGACCAAGGCGGTACGTCCCGGCCCGCCATCGATCTGACTTCCCAGCCCAGCGTCGAGCGTGATGGCCCGATCCAGCAGCAGCGCCGCTGCGGTTTCATGCTGGAACCGGCAGGCACAAATGAATGCTTCGTTCACCTCTGGAATATCAAAGCTGTTCGTCTCGAGGCACGCGCGAACGCCATTGACGTCGCCGCGCGCGGCAAAGAACTTGAGCGACGGGGGGAGAAGGCCTCTCCGGTGGAAGAGATCGAGCAACCCCCTTGCCCGGTCTCGGATCAGGTTGCCGCATACCGGGGGTGCCACGACTGCGCCGGCATCAATCAGGAGTTCGGCACATGCCGCGCGCGTGTACTGCTGCTCTCGGGATGGGTCGAAGCTGTCGCCGTAGGATCCGGTAGCCGTCCCGAGCAGTCCACCGTCGTTTTCATCCGCCCTCCACGACAATAACGCCGGGTATTCAGCCAGAAGCCGCCGTAGGCCTTCGATGTCATTGTCATGGATCGAGCGGCGGGCTTGGGATACGGCCCACTCGAGTCCCCTGCCGAGGCGATGCCTTACTTCTTTAATCAGGTCCTGCCAACCTGGAAACCCATATTCGCGCGCCAGTACCATCTGGGCATCGCGTTGCGACAACGGCAATTTGGCTTTAGGCAGATGGGCTCGTGCCCGGTCGATGGCGCCTGGATCGCCGGCAGCGATGCCACGGGCCAGTTTCTTGGCCTGTTTGCGCAGCGATTCCGGCGAAGGAAGAGCCGGAAGTTTCGATGTGGTCATTACGGCCTCCTTTCAAGAGCGCCTGTGACCCGCTGATACAGGCTGAAAGAAGGTGCCAAGCACGCCGTGTGAATCGAAGCAGGTGGGATTGTTCCCTTGCCGCGGGCCGGTGGTGCCCTGTCGCACGCTGTGGCTATTGTCCGTAACTTGCAATCGAACTGTCAAGCCGGATTTCACGATCCAAACAAAAAAAGGGGGCCCGCCGCGATAGTCACGGCGAGCCCCGTCCTTCACGAACGCACTACTTAGCCGGCGCAGTCCCGGCAGCGAATAACGAGTTCCAATTCCCGTTGCCGTTCCGCATCAGCTTGAAAGCCACGGCTTCGCCCGGCTTCACCTGCTCCATGATGCTGCGTACATCGGTCGCCGAGTTCACCGGATGGCGGTTGATGGCTACGATCACATCGCCCCGCTGCAGCCCGATGTCTTCAGCGAACGAACCGGGGGCCACGTTGGCGATTACTACGCCGCCGGTCGCGAGACCCATCTGCTGGCGATCGGATGAACTCAGGTTCTGCACCGACACGCCCAGCCGCGCGTGGGTGGCTTCGCCTCCTTCACCTTCGGGCGCAGCGTTGCCCGGATCGTTGTCGGCCACGATCGCGGCGCGGTCGCCGATCTTCACCGACACTTCCATCAGTTTGCTGTCCCGCAGCACTTTCAAGTTCACTGTAGAGCCAGGCTGTGCGGCGGAGATTATCGACACAAGCTGATCGCCGTCTTTCAGGCTCTGGCCGTTGACTCCCACGATCACGTCGGAAGCCTGCATGCCAGCCTTAGCGGCCGGACCGCCGGGCGTCACCTGCTGCACGAATACGCCGCTCGATGCGCCGTAAGCTTTCAGCAGCGCGTCGTTCTGTTCGCCGGCGAATTGAATGCCGATCGCGCCGCGCGACACTTTGCCGTTCTTCACAATCTGGTTGTACGAGTTCACGGCCAGGTTGCTGGGCAGTGCAAAGCCGATGCCTTCGAAGTTGCCGCTGCCGCTGGCGATCATAGTGTTGATGCCGATGACTTCGCCATTGATGTTCAGCAGCGGTCCGCCGCTATTCCCGCGGTTGATCGCCGCGTCCGTCTGCAGGAATCGCTGCAGTTGGTGGCCTTGATCGTTGAGATTGCGGCCCTTGGCGCTGATGATGCCGGCCGTCACGGTCTGCTCGAGCCCGAACGGGGAACCGATGGCGACTGCCCAGTCTCCGGTCTCCATGGCGTCTGAGTTGCCGATACGCACGGGCGTGAGCTGCTTACCCGCGTCGATCTTTAGAACGGCCAGATCGAGCTCGGGGTCGGTGCCGATCAGCTTGGCCGTGTATTCGGTACGGTCGTTGGGCAGCTTCACCTGGATGCGCGTGGCGTTCTCCACCACGTGATTGTTGGTCAGGATGTAGCCGCTGTGGTCCACCACGAAGCCGGAACCCAGGCCCATGGCGCGCCGCGGTTGCTGCGGTGTGCCTTCAAACGGATTCATTTCGCCGAAGGGATTCTCCGATGGGTTCCCGTTGAAGAACCCACGCGCAGGCCCGCGCTTTTCCGTAATGGTGCTGACGATCTGCACCACGGAAGGCTCGGCTTCCTTGGCGATCTTGGTGAATGAGTTGGATAGCTGGACCGGGCTGGGAACAACCAGCGCGGCCGGCGTAGCGTGCGCAATCCCGGCGTGACTCGCCAGGTTTGCGGTTAATAACCCCGCGCCAAAGACCATGAGCGCAAGGGTAACGATGGTTTTGTTGAGCCTCATATTACCTGTCCTTTGTGAAGAGAATTTGGTGCTTAGATACCGTTCAAAACATGCGGCGGAGGTGGTTCGAAGAACACCACCGTGATGACGTAGTAACTGGGAGAAAATTCCACCTGCCAGGCGCGCACCACCATGTATGATGCATCCGCCAGGCCGGGCGGAGACGCCGGTTGTACGGCCTTCGCCATGCGATTGACAGCCAGGCGCGGCCGGGCGCGGCCGGGTTCGCGCGGCGCCAGAGAAATGGCCGGAGCCGCGGGCGCGCTCAGATGCACAAAGGCCATGGTGGCCAGCGGAACATCCTCCACACCCACCAGCGGCGTGGTCTTGGCGGTCACGATCAGGGCTGCGCTGACCAGGGCGCAGGCCGCCATCCAACCGGAGCGCGAGAAGCGTGGCATAACGTCCCGGTCCGGCCGCAGCAGCGCTTCAATGCGCGCACTAATCTGCCAGCGCCGGCGCGTGGTCGCTCCCGGCGCGAGTTGCGGCGCGGATGCCCGCCGCGTCAGTTCGTGCAGATGGGTCAGGCAGGCGGCATAGGGGCGGACTTGGCCGGTGGCCGCTACCACCCAATCGTCGCAAGCCATTTCGCGCTCGATTTTCAAGCGCCGCCCGATCCAGTAAACCGCCGGATTGAAGAAGAACACAGCTTCAAGGATCGCCTGGATCAGTTGCGTCCAATCGTCCCAACGCCGCAAGTGCGCCATTTCATGACACAGCACCTGCTCGAACTCTTCGGGGCTGAGTTCCCCGATCAGCGATTGCGGAAAGATGACCGCGCGCCGCACAAAACCGGCCGCCATCGGCACTCGGACCTCGGTGGATGCCAGCACCCGGATGTTGTCGCGCCTGCCCAGCGGCATCGCGCGGCGCTGCAGACCATGGATGTGCACGAAACTCCATACGATCCGCGCCAGCAGGATAGCGGCGATCGCGAACCACGCCATCACCAGGTAAGCCGGCCACTGGGAACCAACTGGAACCGCGATCGGGGGGGCTGCAGCGGTAGCCACCGGTGCGGGCCTGGGTATCCAAAGCAGCGCTGGCGCCGCAACCATCAAAAGGAGCGCGGCCAACCAGACGGCATAACGGGTGGTCGCATTCGAGCGCGGCAAAATGCGTAACAGGCCGGCTGCCAGGGCAGCCAGCAGCAATCCCAGCCAGAGGCCGTTGAGCCCCATGGAAACTGCCATCGCCACCGCCAAATCAACGAAACGAACCCAAATCACTGGGCACCCCCTCCTTCGCCCGCGATCAGCTTTTTCAGCCGGTGCAACTCCGTCTCATCCAACTGCTCGTCTTCCAAAACATTCAAAATCAGCAGTTCGGGAGAATCCTGGAAAAACCGCTGCATCAGGTTCTTTACCGCCTTCCGGCTAGCTTCACCGCGTTCCACCACAGGATGATAGACGAACGCGCGGCCTTCTTTGGTATGGCGAACGTATCCCTTTCGTTCCAGGATACGGAGCATGGTCAGGACTGTATTGTAGGCGACGCCAGTATGGTCCAGGGCCGAGACTACATCCGTCACCACCGCCGAGCCTTTATTCCAAAGGACTTCCATGATCGGCAGTTCGGCTTCCGTGAGCGTTGCTGACTGTCTTCGTGCCATGGGCGATTCTCTTAACGAATTAAGAATTGCTCTAATTCTGTTTTACCGCGAACCCCGCCAGGCTGTCAACTAATTTTTTAAGATTTGATTCTGCAGCCGCCCGAGTGTATCGGGTTATCCTGTTGTGTGACACTCCCGCGCCTCGCCACGATTGCCGGAATCGCGATCATGGCGGTTTCCCCCACCCTGGGCCAGCCTCCAGCCAGTAAGCCGTTCAACGGCATCGTCCGCGACGTCCGCCGCGAGCTCGCCGCCGGCGCACTAGTACGGCTGGAATCCGGCGGCCAGCGCTATAGCGCCACCACCGCCAAGGACGGCACATTTTCACTCGCGGCGGTGCCGCCGGGCGAATACTCGCTTACGGTCGAATACCGAGGCGTCACCGCCGCCCGCCCGCAACGAATCCACCTTCCTCGCGAGACCGCCGTATCTCTCGAAATCTCCGCCGGAGGCACGCTCTCCCTTGCCGACGAGACCGCCCGCGAAGGCACCGGCGGCCAGAATCTCTCCGGCAAAGCCGTCTCCGAACTGCCGCTGAACAAGCGCGACTTCAGCCAGTTGCTGCTGCTGGCAGCCGGCACCATGACCGATACCAACGGCGCATCCAACTTCACCCAGCAATTCGCCGTCAACGGACAGCGCGGCACCGCCGCTGTCTTTGCCATGGATGGCGCCGATTCGAGCGATCCCGAAATGGGCGGGGCGACATTCACCAACTTCAATGTGGACGCAGTGGAAGAGATCCGCTCCAGTTCCGGATGGATGCCCGCGGAAATCGGGCGCGGCGCAGCCGGCTACACGGACATCATCACCCGCTCCGGCACCAACGCGCTGCATGGTTCGGTGTTCGAGTTTCTGCGCAACGCCGCGCTGGACGCGCGCAACTTCTTCGACCGCCAGTCATTCGCGCAACCGGGCCGCATCCCCCCTTTCATCCGCAACGAATTCGGATTCACCAACGGCGGCCCTATTTACATTCCGCACGTCTACGACGGGCGCAACCGGACCTTCTACTTCGCGGAGTACCAGGGTTTTCGCCAGGTATTGGGCACTACACAAGTGATCCCGGTCCCCACGGCCGCCGAGCGCGCCGGGTTCGACACCACGGCTTATCCGGGCGACACCCTGATCGTCCCGGTGGATCCGCGCATCTCCCAACTGATTGCCCGCTATCCGCTGCCGAATGATCCTTCGGGTCCGTATGGGGCGCGCACCTATGCCACCTCATCCAAGGTCACCACGGTGGCGGATCAATTCTCCGTGCGGATAGATCACCAGATCTCAGCCAAGTCGCGCCTGTTCGGCCGCTTTACGATCTGCGACACCACCGGTCCCACCACCAACCCCAGCCAGACCGCCCTGGACAAGCAATTCGCGGCGGACTTCCTCGACCACCAGCGCAACGCCGCCATCACCTACAGCCGCACTCCATCGGCCGGCTTCACCATGGAATCGGGAATCAGCTTCACGCGCACCACGCCGTTGTTCCCGACGTTCGATCGCACCGACCCCGCCCTGACGTTTGGCGACGCCTCCTACGAAGCCTTCAACGCCGCCGCCGGGTCCGTCCTGGGCGCCTACGGCAACCTGTTTCAGGTTCGCCAAAACTTTCAGTGGACGCGCGGCAGGCACACCTTCAAAGCCGGCGGCGAAGTGCGTGGCAACCGCGACACCACTGTGTTCGCCATCAGCCCGAATGGCGCGTACCAGTTTGGCGGCGGGACGGCTTACGCCATCGCCCCCATCCGCTCGTCCAGCGGCATGCACGATATAGCGGTGGGCGACCCCCTGCCGGATGCGCTCACCGGCTTGCTGGAAGCCAGCGCGTTCGGCTATAACACGTCGGTCGCCCCGCCCAATTTCGCGCAGGGCGCCGCCATCGGCGATTCCGCCATTCATCGGGATGCTTACAACTTCTACTTTCAGGACAGTTGGAAAGTCTCCGGCCGCCTGATGCTGAACTACGGCTTGCGGTACGAGATCGAATCGCGCATCCGCGAGGAAGACAAGCGCACCTCGGCGCCAGTGCTGGGGTTGAATACCGGCGTGGCGCCCGGATCCCAGCTGCTCATCAACCCCGATCCGGCCTACAAACTCGACCCGCGGGGCTGGGGGCCTCGTCTGGGGCTCGACTGGCATGCGGCCTCCAATACCACGGTTCACGTGGGCGGAGCCATCACCACGCTGCTGATCAACCTGTGGCAGGATAATTCGCTCACCGGCAGCACGCCGTTTGTGGTCTATCCGCACCTCAATGCCGCGCCGGGGCAGCCCATCCGCTTCGGCATGAACATTACGCCTCAGCAACTGCCCACGGTCTATTCGGTGAGCGGAGCGAACGTCTTCGCGTCGGGGAATTCCGAGCTGGTGCCCGGCAACACCGCCATGGATCTGCTGCGCTACGAGCAGGACCTAGCCGCGCTCTCGCCGGATCATCAGATCACACCGATTCAGGTGCTGGGCATCTCGCCCAGCTTCCAGAATGGCTACATCGCTACCTGGACCGCGGGCATCGAGCAAAAGATCGGCGGCGTGAACCTGAACGCCGGATATGTGGGCACTGCGGGAATCAAGCTGCCCGCCATGGATTTTCCCAACGGTTATTCCGGCGCGTCTCCCGCCTTCGCGCCTTACACGCAGTTCGACTCGGCCGGGCGAGTGACCGGCGGCTACGGCCCGGTGACCATCATGACCAACCGCTCGCATTCCACCTATCACGCGCTGCAGATATCGGCCCAGCAAAACCTCACCCATTCCGGGCTCGGGTTTCAGGCCAGCTACACCTTTTCGAAATCGATTGACGATACCAGTGCGGTGGTCGGCGGATTCATCGCGGGCCAGTCCGGCACGGTCGCCGCAACCGCGCCCATGGATCCTTTCAATGCAAGTCTGGACAAAGGGCCGTCAAACTTCGATGTCAAACACGCCCTGGCGTTCAGCCTTTTCCAGGATCTGCACGCCGACCGTGTGCCGTTCCTGCGGCCGCTGGGCAAAACCGTTACCGGGGGCTGGCAGGTGCTGGATATCGGGACCTTGCAGAGCGGCTCTCCGTTTACGATCTATTCCGGCGAGCAGCAGACCGGCGTGGGCGCGCAGGGCACCGACCGGCCCGATCAGATCGGCACACCCGTCTTATCCACCAGCCGCACCGTGCGCGAAGATTATTTCGGACTGGGCGCGAACAACGCTTCGCTCTTCTCCATCCCGCTCGGATCGTTCGGCACCCTCGGCCGCAACACGTTTCGCGGCCCCGCGCTGCATAATTTCGATCTCGCGCTGATCAAAGACACACCGCTGGCGGAGCGGGCCGGCGTCACCGCCGCGTCTCTGCAATTCCGCGCCGAATTCTTCAATGTATTTAATATCGTGAACCTCGGTCTGCCCTCGAACATCGTGCTGGGGCCGGGCTTCGGCGAGATCAGCCGCACCGCGAACAATTCGCGCCAGATTCAGTTTTCGCTGAAAGTGATTTATTAGCCACCGCTCACGGATTGATCTTGTAGTACGCCTGATACACGCCCATCTTCGGATACAGCACGTGCGACCGGTACAATTCCATGATCTGGCGGATGTGCCCGAGATCGTGGAAGGCGAATTCGTTCAGGAGTTGCGCGATCGTGAGGTGGCCGAGTTCTTCGTGTACCGCCGGCCGGTCCCCCGCGCCGTCGGGCATCCCATCCAGCAGTGCCATGGTCGTGGCGCGGAGCGTCCGGCGGGCGGCCGCCAGTCCAACTGCTCCGCCGTGGCCAGCGATACCACGCTGCGGACAATGCCGGGGGTCTGCCGCAGGATCCGCAGGCACTGTTCACAGTTGGGTATGCTCGAATCAACCATAGATACCCTCAGAGTACAATAGAGATTAAATCCGTGAAGAATCCAAGGGGTGCAAAAGACCGGCCCGCGCTCGCGGTTCTGTGCTGCTGCGGCGCTTTACTGACCGGTTGCGGAAAGCAACAGGCACAGCAAATGGGCGGCATGCCTCCGGTGCCGGTTAGCGTGGCGGTTGCCGCGCAGGAAGCCGTGCCGGTCCAGATCCGCGCCGTCGGTACGGTGGAACCGTCGTCGACGGTGCAGATCAAGTCGCAGGTCGCGGGCGAACTGATGAAGGTGCATTTCGCCGAAGGCAGCAACATCAAGCAGGACGACCTGCTGTTTGAAATCGACGCCCGACCGTACCGTGAGGCGCTGGCGCAGGCCGAAGCGGCGCTGGCCAAGGACCGCGCTTTGCTGGCTCAATCGCAAGCCAACGTGGCGCGCGACCAGGCCCAGGCCAAGAGCGCGGAGGCCGACGCCTACCGCTACGAGCAACTGGCCAAGGAGCAGGTGGCTTCCACTATGCAGGCCACTCAACAGCGGGCCGCCGCCGACGCGGCGCACGAATCCGTGCGCGCCGACCAGGCCGCCATCGAAAGCTCCCGCGCATCCATCGAGAGCGACCAGGCCGCCGTGGCCCGCGCCAAGCTGGACGTAGGCTATTGCGAGATCCGCTCTCCCACCAGCGGACGCTCCGGTAATTTGCTGGTGCATCCCGGCAATCTCATCAAGGTGAACGACGTGCCGCTGGTGGTGGTCAACCAGATCGCTCCCATCTTCGTGTCGTTCGGCGTGCCGGAGGAGCAGCTTGGCGCGGTCCGCAAGCGCGCGCTGGATGCCCTGGTAGTGCAGGCTTCCACCGATGCGGAGCCGGACAAAGTGTCGCGCGGCCGGCTGAAGGT